>Ga0114938_1000903_pt1 | contig 21454 bp, 29 predicted proteins | sample AshMeaBigSpring_FD_88675 | JGI IMG/M metagenome (GOLD analysis project Ga0114938, IMG submission 88675) | Groundwater microbial communities from Big Spring, Nevada to study Microbial Dark Matter (Phase II) - Ash Meadows Big Spring | ecosystem: Environmental > Aquatic > Deep subsurface >...
ACCTCTCTTCGCGACATGCAACCCATCCGCGTCCTCACCGGCATCACCACCTCGGGCACGCCCCACCTGGGCAACTACGTCGGCGCCATCCGCCCGGCCATCCAGGCCAGCCTGGCCGCCAGTGTGGAAAGCTTCTACTTCCTGGCCGACTACCACGCCCTGATCAAGATCGACGAGCCGGCGCGCATCCAGCGCAGCACGCTGGAGATTGCCGCCAGCTGGATCGCCTGCGGCCTGGATCCGGAACGCGTGACCTTCTACCGCCAGTCGGATATCCCGGAGATTCCGGAACTGACCTGGTTCCTCACCTGCGTCTGCGGCAAGGGCCTGCTCAACCGCGCCCACGCCTACAAGGCGGCGGTGGACAAGAACACGCTGGCCCAGGTGGACCCGGACGCCGACGTCACCGCCGGCCTCTTCATGTACCCGGTGCTGATGGCGGCCGACATCCTGATGTTCAACGCGCACCGCGTGCCGGTGGGACGCGACCAGATCCAGCACATCGAGATGGCACGCGACATGGCGGCCAGCTTCAACCACCGCTACGGCGAACATTTCGTGCTGCCCGAGGCGCAGATCGAGGAAAGCGTGGCCACCCTGCCCGGCCTCGACGGGCGCAAGATGAGCAAGAGCTACGACAACACCATTCCCCTCTTCGCGCCGCGCGAACAACTGAAGAAGCTGATTGCCGGCATCAAGACCGATTCGCGCGCGCCAGGTGAGCCCAAGGACACCGAAGGCTCGGCCTTGTTCCAGATCTACCAGGCCTTCGCCAGCCCGACGGAAACCGCCGCCTTGCGCCAGGCCTATGCCGACGGCATTGCCTGGGCCGATGCCAAGCAGGTGCTGTTCGAGCGCATCGACCATGAAATCGCGCCCATGCGCGAGAAGTACGAGGCGCTGATGCGCCACCCCGAACAACTGGAAGACATCCTGCGCGCCGGCGCGGCCAAGGCGCGCAAGATTGCCACGCCGTTCACCGTCAAGCTGCGCCATGCTGTCGGCCTGCGCGACCTGCGCAGCCAGGACGCGGGCAAGAAGGAGAAGAAGGACAAGGCCGCCCTGCCCAGCTTCAAGCAGTACCGCGAGAGCGATGGCCAGTTCTATTTCAAGTTCGTGGATGCCCAGGGCAAGCTGCTGTTGCAAAGCGCCGGTTATGCATCACCCAAGGACGCCGGCCAGGCCATCCGCACGCTGCAGCAGGAAGCCGATGCACTGGCCCGGCTGCAACTGGCCGCTGCCGACGGCGCCAGCTTGGCCGACGTGGCTGCCGCCCTGCAGCAGTTGCGCGACGCCGCCTGAGCGCGGCGACGCTGCTACAATAGCGGTCTTTCGAGACACCCCGGAGAGGTGGCAGAGTGGTCGAATGTACCTGACTCGAAATCAGGCGTAGGGGCGACCCTACCGAGGGTTCGAATCCCTCCCTCTCCGCCAGACATGCCAAGCGGGCCACTTGTGATCAGGTGGCCCGTTTTTCATGGTGCGCCCCGGCTGTATGCGGGGCTGCTGTAAGGTTCGTGTGACCGGACGCATGATACTGAACAGGCGGGAAGATGCGGGGCTGAGCGGGAAGAAATGGGCCGCGCCCTCTGAAAATGGGGCATTGAGGCCATTTTGGGCCGCTGGGGAGGGCATCTATCACGGACGCATGGGATGGGCCTGCAGCGTGCCGATGGAGCGGCCTGGTGGCCGTGGGCTCTTCCAGGACGTGGCGAACGTAAATCCGCGCCGGCATTGGGTTTTCTGGCTGTTTGGACGAGTTGGGGCAACTGGGTCGGAAACTGGTCCGGGCGTAGAACTCGGACGCTACCGTCCGACTTCCTGATCGAGCGTCCGAGTTTCATAAGTTGTTGATGTGAAAAGGATTTTCAGAAGATCGGGTGTTGCACCCGATTTCTCGAACTCGGACGCTTTTTGCTTACATTTTCAGCAGAAGTCGGACGGTAACTCGGACGTTTATGGCATCAAAAAAGCCCCTTTCCAGGGGCTTTTGAGTGGGGCTCGATGAACGACAGGATCAAGTCGGCTTCTTGAGGATGCGGTACAGGTGGCGGCGGGTGATCTTGTGCTCGCGGCGCAGCTTGTCGAAATCCTCACCGGCGTCGAACCGCTCGATGATAGAGCGGTCTCGGTGTGATATCAAGGCGATGCGGCAGGTGGGGATGTAGATGGGCGTGCCGGCGTAGCGGCGCACCAGTTTCTCTGCAGCAGCTGGGCCGACCGTCTCGACCAGGATCTCCCACATGCGCGAGGTGCCGTTGACCACCTCGGGGATCTTCAGATCGTCGCCGCCGAACATCTTGACCAGGTCGATGGTGGCGTCAATGCCGATCACCTCCACCAGCTCACGGGCCGTGGCAGGAAGCTCTTCACGCGCACTCTCGCTGCGCAGCGGGACGGTGGCGTCGAAAAGGCTGTATTGAACCTGCGCGTGGTCGACCAGATCGCTCGGTTTCATTGCTGCGGCGCTCCCTTCTTGCGTTGCTCGACGGCCAGCGCGGCAGTGATGGCGTGCAGCTGATCAGGCGTTCCCCATTCATAGAACTGCAGGCCAAACATCTGGTGTGCAATGCCATCGGCGTAGGTGTCTGGAAGGTGATCCAGGCTGATGAGCTGGGCGCGAATGCGGCGCACGAGCTTGAGCTTCTCTGGGGCAGGCGTGGGGCGTGCTGGGCGCTTGGCTGTCTTGGCTGCAGCCGGCTTGAAACCGCAGGCCTTGAGGTGATCCAGAACACGCTGGCGGCCGGTGTGATCAAGATCGGCGGCGCTATGCACGCGGCCCTTGGCCCAAAGCATGGCGCGGTAGTCTTCGTCGCTCATTGCGAGGGATTTTTTGGCCAGGTGTATCTTGGCCAGGTCGGTGTTGCGGTGGTCTCGGGCGAGCTTGCTCATGGCTTTACCAGGTCAAATGAAAATTGCTTGCGGAACGCCTTGCTGAGATCGCCATCCACCGCATGCCCCCTCTTGAGCAGCGCCCTGGCGATACGCGCCTTGTCAGTGTGAGAGTGTTCAGCCTGGCCTACCAGGCCGAGGTAGCTGTTGCCTGCGGCAAGGACCTCATCCGCCGGCATGGTCTCCAGGCGGTGAAGCGCACCGCGCAGCGTGGTTCGGCGGGTAGTGTGGCTGTAAGGATTGATTACGTGACCCACGAAGTCGATGCCGCGCGCTACTGGCTGCAAGATGGTCTTGCGTGGGTTGACATGAGCGCCCAGGTTATCTGGTAGCCAGGCCTGGATATCCAGGCGCGCATGGTTGAGCCACTGGGGCGACTCGTGCAGCAGGATGAAGTCGTCCACGTAGCGAACGTAGTGCCGGGCGCGCAGCTGGTGCTTGATGTGCTGGTCGAGCGCATCCAGGTGGACGTTGGCGAAGAATTGGCTGCTCAGGTTCCCGATGGGAAGGCCTTTGTCCGCCGGCGCGTTGAACAGGCTTTTGTGGGGCGGCACCAGGTCCAGCTTGGCCGGGCTGCCACGCAGCTCGACGTCGGCACGCGGGTCATGGAAGAGGATGGTACGAGCCAGATCGAACCACCACGATTCATGCACACGTTTTGCCAGCTGGGCCAGTAGGACCGGCTTGCTGATGCCTACGAAGAAGTTGGCCAGATCCATCTTGAGGTAGTGCGCCGGGCGGCTCCAGTTCTGGGTGATGGAGCGCACGCTGTGCTTAAGCTGCCGGGCTGCGTACAGCGTTCCGCGGCCGGGGATGCAGGCGCAGCTGGTGGCCACGAAGCCGGCGTGGAAGCGAGGTGCGATGTGGTTGTATAGAAGATGGTGCACGATGCGATCAGAAAACTGAGCGGCCCACACCTCGCGCGGCCTGGGCCGGGTGACCACAAAACAGATGCTGCGCCCGGGTTGATAGGAGCCGTCGCACAGGCGCTGGTACAGCGACCAGAGGTTGGCCTCCAGCGCCTGCTCAAACTGCAGTGCGCTGGCGGTATTGCGCTTGTTGGCGCGGCAATCTAGATAGGCCTGCACCAGGGCCTCGAATGAACACGGTGCGGTTGAATCTGCGGACGAAACGCGCGGCACCGCCAGACCAGGACTTGTCGTTGTTGTTGGTGTTGCCGTTGTTGAAGTTCTGGTTCCAGGCGTTGTTGCGCGAGTACTGCGTCGGTGCTTGCTTTTCACATCGCCCTGCCGAAGGCTGGTGCCGATCGACGGGGAAACTGCGCCGGACCAAACCAGCCCTAGGGCAGCGGTATCCGTGGTGCGCATGTCCGTGGCCTCGTAAGCCAGGGGCAAGTCCAGATTCAATTGACGTTCGGGCATGAGAACCTTGGCTTTCATGCTGCTGACGTTTTTTCGGTGAGCTTGATCCACCCGCCGCCCTGCGCACCCACAGCCTCCATGAGCTTGATGGCCTGCGCCCACTGCCCGGCGCTGACGAGGCGCTCGTCGTTGCAGAAGCGCAGCAGCAGCTTGAGCCTGTCCAGGTACTTGTGCATCACCCGCAGAGCGGCTACACGCGCCTGACCCGTGGCTTCGTTGGCCTCGGCGATCTGCAGCACCACTTCCACCCCCAGGGCGTGCACGTCACTACCCGTGGTGTGCTTGAAGTCTTTACGCATGTTCTTCTTGCATTGCGCCGTCAGGCGCAGCAGGTCATACGCCGGCTTGTAGATGTTGAGCGTGGAGTAGTGGGCCATGTGGGTGCAAAGTGCGGCGACCCGGCGCTGCGCGCCGGGTAAAGGGTTCAAGGGATCAAGAGTTCAAGGGAGCATCTGCGGACGAAACGCGCGGCACCGCCAGACCAGGACTTGTCGTAGGTGAAGGTGTGGCCGTGGCGGAAGGTCTGGAGCCAGGCGTAGTAGCGCGAGTACTGCGTACTGGTCCAGTACCAGAGATCGGGGTCAAAGGCGTCGCAGCCGTTGGCCGCCAGGTTGTGCATCTCGCGCAGCGAGGGGATGTACAGGTCGGTCAGGCCGCCGATGCCCTGCACCAATGGGGCCACCACGGGGTGCTCGTCAGCGTTGGCCAGCAGCGCCCGGGTGTTGGCCAATCCGTCCCACTGGCAGGCAGCGCCGGGCTCTTCTTTGCCGCAGCTACCCCAGGCCACCTTGCGCAGCTCGAACTCAGGGCCGGGCGGCACGATGATGGCGTAGTCCACCTGGCCAGAGCCGGGCTTGGCGCGCTGCAGCGCCCAGAATGCACCGCCCAAGTGCGGCAGCAGGGTGCCGAGCGGCGGCAGCTTGATGCCGCTTTGCTGGATGGTGGGGCTCTCGATGGTTTCAGTGCTCATGTTTACTCCTGTGGAAAAAAATTGGACCGGCGCTGCGCGCCGGGATAAAGGATTCAAGGGCTTAAGGAATCAAGGGGAATCTGCGGACGAAACGCGCGGCACCGCCAGACCAGGACTTGCCGTTGTCGTTGGGGTAGCCGTAGCCGAAGTCCTGGAGCCAGGCGGTGTTGCGCGAGTACTGCGTGCTGGTCCAGTGCCAGTAGTCGGTGTTGAAGGCTTCGGCCGCATCGAGCAGGGGCTTGAGGTTGCCGTATTGCAGCAGTGCGCCCACGCGGGCGGGGATGTACCAGTCATCAAAGCCGCCGCTGCGGCAGGCCAGGGCGGCTTGTCCCAGGGGACTGCCGGCTTCGGCCATCGCCAGGGTATTTGCCAAGCCGTCAGATTCGCTGATGGTGCCAGGTACATCCTTGTAGTCCGGCAGCCAGACGAGACCTTTGGCAAAACAATCGGCCGCAGGGCCGGTGACTTCGCCATACAGCTTGCCGTCGATCAGCAAGAAGCCGTGGAAGAAGCCGCCATGCTCAGGCAGAAAAACGCCCAGGGAAGGGATGATGAGGTGTGGGTTAGATGCGTTCATGAAAATCTCCGATAGTTGATTTAAAAAACCCCCTGGCACGCGGGCCAGGGGAAAGATCTGTGCTCTTCGAACAGATCAAGGGAGAACACTTCAGCGCAGTGCAGAGAACTCTGCCCACAGCTGCCGGGCGGCTGCTTCCCAGCACGCGCGGTCACTGGCAGGCACCTTGTCCCACGCCGGGGCGCTCACGCCAATGCGGCGCTGCAGCTCCTTGGCGTGGGCCTCATAAGCGCTGCGGGCCAATTGCTCAAAGCTCTTCATGCCTCGCTCCTGGTGGTCTGGCGCTGGTGGTGCTGGCAGATCGCCATTGCGGTGGTCTTGAAGCCGAAGCGCTTGCACTGCCAGGTGGCGGTATTGAAGGGTGGCATACGGTCTTCACGCACCTCTTCGCACTGCGCGCAGTTCTTGCAAGCCGGGCGCTGGTTGCCAGATTGGTAGTTGATGGCTGCCTTCGTGGCGGCGATGCTGCTCATGCCTCTTCCCCCGCTTCCTTCATCAGCGCGTCGACCATCTTGTCGACCTCGCTGTCCACGGGCTTTACCACCACCTGGTCACCGGCCTCACTTACCGTTACGCCCAGCTTCTTCAGCTCTGCGGCGCTCAGCTGCGCCAGGGCGTCTTTCACCGGCGTCTCTTTGAGCTTGATGAGCACGTCTGCCTGGTCGGGCAGGTGCTTCTTGATGCGCGCCACCACGGCGTCTGCATCTTCAAAGCTGATGGTGCCCTTGCCCTTGGCGTAGCCCACCTTCACGCCGGCATAAGTGCGGGTGCGGGGTTTGGCAAACAGGTCAGGGTTGGCCACAATCAGCTCGCGCAGCGCGGCCTCTGCGTCAGCTGCCTTTGCCAGGGCCTGCTTGATGCTGGGCATGTGCTCGCGGCGCAGCGCGGCCATGCCGTCTGTGAGCGCGGCCACGCGCTGCTGCAGCAGGGTGCGGCAGCTGGCGTACACCTCTGCGCGCCGGGTAATCTGGTCAAGTGGGGTCATATAGGGGGCTCCTCAGATAAATCGTTTGAAAATCAAGTTTTCAGGTTTAGCTGGCCCAGCAGATCCGGCATGGAGATGCGGCGCATGCGGCTCTCCAGAGTGAGGCTGCTGATGGCGCGGCTGCGCAGGAACTGCAGGGTGTGCTCCAGCTCTTCGGGCGTCTCGGCCATGTAGTAGCCGCTGCTGGGGTGGCCGCAGATGTGGGCGCCGTCCATGCGCAGGTCGGTGATGATCTGGCGCACCTTGCGCTCCTGCGGCTCGCTGGTGACGAGCTGGCCGGTAATGCGGGCCACCAGGTCGCGCACGTGGATGCCGTTGGCCTGGCCGATGTGGTGGCTCAGCTCGGTGAGCACCTGGGCGGATGTGATCTGCATCATGTGCGCTGCTCCTGGTGGTGGCGGGCGTATTCCCAGACGGATGCACAGCGCCCGCCCCGAAGCTGGGAGCAGTAGAAGACGATGGGGGCGGCGCGATCAGCCTGGCGGGCTAGCTGGATGCGGCGCCAGTCGGCGGGGCTCAACGTTGGCTGCTCATGATCAGGGTCTGCACTGCCGGGAAACCAGGTTGCCGTGTTGCCCGGCGTGGAGCGCACGCAGTGGGCCTCGCCGCACAGGCGCAGGTTGTCCAGCAACTTGCACAGGCGCCGACGATCAACAGCGCCGAAGCGCTGCTCTATCAGGCAGAACTCGATGCCTTTGTCCTGGTGCTGCAGCAGCAGGCTTTTCATGGCCTCGCGCAGGATGGAGGTGCGGCCGCGTGTGCCCATCTCAGGCTCCCATCCGCAAGGTGGACGCGATCGATGCCAGCATGGCAACTACCGCGTCGATGCGGTGCCAGCTGTCGGACACGTCGAACACCAGCACCAGGGCGGCCAAGGTCATGACCAACAGGAACACCGGGTGGCGCAGCTCGTCATAGCCGGGGTTGGCTGGGCGACGAGCGCGCGCCAGCATGCGGTTGGCGCTGGCCAGGAGCCGGCGTGCCTGCCACTCATGCACAGCCTGGCGCAGGCGCAGGCGAAGACGGTTGACGGTGATCATGCGGCACCTCCCGTAGTGGAGACGCCGTTGAACATGATCCAGTCAATCCAGGCGTCGTAGATTGCCAGGCGGCGCGAAATGCCATAGAAACTCTGCACCCGGCGCGCCCTGCGCTTGATCCAGCCAAGCTTTTGCGTAGGGGTGCTCATGGCTGCTCTCCTTTCACGGCGGGGTTGTTCGGGCAAGCCTTGCAGGCGCGCCACAGCTGAACCCGCATGGGGTTGGCGGTGTGGAATGGGGTCTTGCGCTCGTCCTGGCAGATGCGGCTGGTGATCTCGCCCAGGATGGGGCACGCCACAGTCTTCTTCAGGAACTCGCCGCGAATTCGCTCCGCAAGCGCATCGATGTTCCCGATGTATTTGCCTCGCACAGCCTGGCTGAGCGTGCTATCGCTGACATCAAGCCTGCGGGCGATTTCTGCCTGCGATAGGTTTCTCTTCAGATCAAGAAGGGCCTGAAGCGCATCTTGCGGTAGCGGCTTGCCTTGCAGGGCGTTATTCGAGGCCATCGACCACCTCCTGCTCCGTCTGCTGCCATGTGAACTCGCCCACGTTGCGGTCGAACACGGCCTTGCGGCGCGTGATGGCCGGCGGGTGTGCCCCGGTGTCGCGTACCAGGCGATAACGGGCCGGCATAGGCCCTGCCGATTCGCGCACTGTTCTGAAGTAGCCCGCCCTTGCCAGGGCTGTTACGTAGCTCTTAGCTGTTTGCAGGCTGACCTCGCAGACCTTGCCAAGCGTGGCCGCCTTCTGCACGTCCTTGTAGTCAAACTCTTTCAGCGCCTTCATGGCGCGCCACATGGCCAGCGTGGCCGTACCTTGCTCCACCTGCCGGCCCTGTTTGTCCAGGCGGGGTGCTTCAAAGGAGTCTTTCACCAGCTCGAAGCGCACCTGGTCAAACTTGGCCCGAGCGTCCTGCCCCTGCTTGTTGAGCTGCTTCAGGTAGCCAGCCCGCGCCAGCGCCAGGAGGTAGTCCTGAATGGAATACAGGTTGAGCATGGGCCGGCCGCAGGCCTCCTGCAGCTCCATGCAGGTGAAGGTGCGCTTCTGGCGGATGGCCTGCCACATGCGCTCGCGTGGCGTTAGCATGCCTGCCATCTCCAGGTGGATGGGTTTGCGCGCCATTACAGGCCCGCCCTTCCCGGAGCGCGGCCGGTGTACAGGTCCACATTGCAATCGGCCGGCGCTTCCTTGGCGCCTTGGCGGTCGCACCAACGCTTGATGTTCTCCAGGTTAACCACCACGCGGCGGGTGATGCCCTGGGTTTCGGCCAGCACCCGCTTCTTCAGCTCGGGGTCGATGCGGATCTCGCTCGCGTACTGCTTGGCCAGCAGCTCGAAGTCTGCGACCGTGCAGGCCACGGCCGGCTGCCAGATCAGCACCCGGTTGTCGAAGCGCTCGTGGCGCTTGAGCTTGGCCGGCAGGTGCTCTTCGCCGATCAGCAGAATGGCCGCGCCGCTGGCGTCGTGCAGGTCTCGGATGAGTTCCAGCGTGCGGCTGTCCACCACGTAGTCAACCTCGTCCACGATCAGCGGGCGGCCGCTGAGCGAGAGCACCTCCACAATGGCGTCCACGATGGCCGGGATGTTGCCCTTGGGCGTGATGCCAATGGCCTTGCAGATCTGCTCGGCCAGGCTCTTCTTGGTCTCAAAACTGCGGCAGCTCACGTAGATGCCGTTGAAGCCTGCCGGGTGGCTGGCGTAGGCCGCGCCAAAGCTCTTGCCCAGGCCGCTGCGCCCATAGAAAGTGCCGATGCCAGGCAGACCGGGGGCGCGTGTGGTAAGCGCCTCCATCGTGGTGTGCACCAGGCTGATGTTGCTGGTGGGGGCGATCACACCGCCGCCACTTGTGTTTGCCATCTTCTTGGTCATATACTTAAGTCCTCTTTTTCAGTTTTGAAAATCCACCCGGCTCGGCTCCTACACCCAGCCGGGTTTTTTTTTGGTCAGCCGCCAGATCCGGTAAGCACCTGATCTGCCGTCAAACCAAAAGCGTCGAAGTAGCGCTTCATGGAGCCGTGCTCGGCCCCCTGCGCGTACCCCTCAAACCAATTGCGCTCCTCGGCGCCAAGCGCTTCGCTGCGCTGCACGCGCTCCTCCAACTTGAGCCAGCGCGCGTAGCGCTGCTGCGGCGTCTCCACCAGTTGCTTCACCTGGGCCGGCTTGGCCAGGCGGGTTGCCAGCGCGGTCTGGGCTGCTTCGAGATGGGCCTGGTCAACCAAAGGCGCCGCAGCTGCCTTGATGGACTCGATAGCCGGGCTTGTGTGTTCGGGCTGGATCGCTGAGGCAGCGCGCTGGATGGACACCACGTTGGGCGCTTGTTCCACAGCCTGTTCAGTGCGAGTGCGGTTGATGGCATCAATGGCGGCGCGTGTGTCGAAGCTCTTCTTGGCTTCGCGCAGGGCGCGCTTTTGCTCCCGAATCACCTTGGCTTGGTGGGCGCGGCGCTCGGCCGCCACCTCCGCGCTGTTGATGCCCAGGCGCTCGTAGTCCAGCGCCTCGCAGATGAACTGGCCGTCCAGGTCGAACACCCAGCAGCGGCCCAGGTTGGCGTCGTCCACCTTCACCTGCACCTGCGTGCCCTCCATGCCACCCAGGTGGGCGTGGTTGTAGAAGCCGCCAGCAACCTTGATGCCCTTCTTGCCGATGGTCCGCAGGCCGCTCTCAGCGCTGGGGGCTAACAGCACGTCCAGCGCGCGCTCGGAAATGGTCTTCAGGGCATGGCCCTGAACCATCTGCAGCGGTGTGCGGCCTTCCAGGTAGTCGCGTGCCTGGTTGTCCAAGCGCTGGGTGTATGCGTCGAATTGGGCCTGCAGCTGCTCGGGCGTGAGGCGCAGATCCACCGTGAAACTGTTGTCCTTGAGGATGCGCTCGGCAAAGCCCTTACGCGCTTCTATGCCCTTACGGTCGGCCACGCTGTGGCCGATGTAACCGTCCAACAGCTCGAAAAGCTGGTGCATGGCCGAACCTATCGCGCGCTCGATGTGCGGCTTCTGGTGCGGGCTGAATGGCGCGCACAGCGGGTGCTCGATGGACAGGCCCAGCAGGGCCGTCTCCAGCACCTGGGCCGTGTAGTCCGCGCCGTTGTCGGTCTTGATGCTCTCTGGTACACCCCAGCGGATGATGGCCAGGCGGATCAGGCTCATGATCGCATTGGCCCGGCTGGTGCGGGTGACGATGAAGATGCGGCGGCGGGTATAGACGTCGATCACGTCTACCACATGGTGTCGCCTGCCATCGGCCAGCATGATGTCGCCCACCGTGCTGTCCATTTCCCACTTCTGGTTGGGGCGGGTGATTCCCTCGCTGTATGAGCCGGCTGCGCTCATGTACTTGTTGCGCCAGCCGTCCGGGTTGATGGCAGCCTCAAAGGCCTGGGCGTTCTGCTGCTTCCAGTGCGCCAGCGCACGGCGGAAGGCGCGGTCGCTCGGCAGGTATTCAAACTGGGTTTGCAGGGCCTCGTAAATGGCCTGGGCGCTCAGGTGCGGCTTGTCCATCAGCAGGGCCAGCACAGCGGTGCCAACCTCGCCAGCCAAGGCCTTGAACTGGCCCTTGCGTGCATGCTCTTTGGGGGTAATGGCGGCCAGGCCCTTCTCCTGCACGCCAACATGCCAGGCGCGCAGCGTGGTCCAGCTCAGGCTGGGGAACTGGGCGCGCAGCGTGGCATCCACTTCCAGGCGGCCGTCATTCCACTGTTGGGCAAAGGCATGCAGCGCCGGTGTTACCTTGCCGCCAAAGGCCTGCCAGAACCGCTGAAACTGCACCAGCACGCGGGCCACCGCGTCCTGCTTGTCCTTCCGCCAGCCCGTCACCAGGGCTGCGTGGCGCGTTGCCGCCGCGCGTGACTGCGGAAGCGATGCCACCGTGCCGCCTGGGCCGGTATCTTCATTGGCGGCCGCAAAGCGCGCAGCCCATTCCAGGCGTGCAGCCGGCGGCAGAGCTGCTACTGAATACTCAAGCCCGCCACCACGGCCAGCGCGTGGCCGGCTGGGCAGCCCCATGCGGGCGGCTGCTTCGCGGGCACGGCGCTCACTGCCGGGGAAACCGGGCAGCTGGGCCAGCTCTGAGGCGGTGGCGTACTGCGTCATGCGCTGACCCCTACTCGATTCCCACCCGTATTCGCACGGGGCTTGGAGACCTTGATCTTCCTGGTCAGTCTGTAGGCATGCTGCCTAGCTTCAGGGTTGACATAGCGGCTAGGCCAGATTTCCTCCGGCTTTTTGTCGAGCGCTTTGGCAACGATCTGTTCCGCAGCCAGCCAGGGACTGGTCAGCACGCGCTGGATGTGGCTGTACTGATGCTGTGCGGCAAGCTGCCGCAGGCTGATGTTGCGCTTACGAAGTGCAGCAATTACGTCGGCCGGGTGCCAATCTTCTTGTGTAAATGCTGTTTTTTCTGTGTTCATGCCCATGATTATGAGCACAAAACGCACAAAGTCAACAGCTCGATGCTGATTTAGTTGTTCTTTCTACATTTATTTGTGATGGCCAGCACTGGCGTTTGTATTTTTGCTAGATGGCATTCAAAATTGTGTTTATGGACACAATTAAAAAGCACCAAAAGGCCAAAGTCATTTACGCTGACAAGGTGGAAGAAGCTCCGGTTCAGGTTTACCTAAGCCGATCGATTGATGACAAGGGGGGCTCGAAGGATGAGAGATTGGCGGCGCGAAAAGCGTTTATGCGCGTCTTTGGACAGAGCTGCCGCCAGGCTAGAGAAAGCGCACGTCTCGACATCAATGAGGTTGCGTCGAAGATGGGGGTTCACCGGAATACGGTCTGGAACATTGAGAGAGGCGACTCGTTGCCAGATGCGTTTGACCTTGAGATCTTGGCGCACATCTATGGAAAAAGCGTTGCCGATCTCATGGCAACAAGCAAACGTGAGAGTGGAGCTGCGACGGCTATAGCCAAAAGTTTGCGGGCGCAGAACTCGGGGGGGTACGTCTACGTTCCTGAGTTCGACGTGAAGGCGTCAGCTGGCAATGGTTTTTTCAACGACATCGAATCTGTAGTGACGATGCGGCCATTTGACGAGTCATTTATACGTGGCGAACTTGGGATTCGGCATGAAGACCTTGGGCTGCTCAAGGTGATAGGCCAGTCTATGGAGCCTGACCTGAGGTCTAGAGACACGGTCTTGGTCGACTTGAATGACCGCAATGTGGTGACCGACGGCATACACATCCTGCGCCTGGATGGAGCGCTGCTTATCAAAAAGGTGCAACGTCTTCCAGGAAAAGTCCTGAGGGTGAGCAGCTCAAATTCAGCTTATGAGTCTTTCGATATTTCTGGTGATGACGAAAACTCAAGGGATTTTCAAGTTCTTGGGCGCATCCGGTGGGCGGGTGTCACGTTTAGTTGAGTCAACTATAGAAGGTAGATGATGAGGATCCGTATGCTATTTGCGCTCGCGCTAGCCGTTATCTTGGCGGCATGCGGTGACGGATCCAAGTCTGCTGTTTCAGATCCACAACCCATGTCTTTAGGGTTCACTGCCAAGCAGTTTCAAGAACGATTCAATGTAGCAGCCACTACCAGGAGTTTTGAGTACAGAATCAACGGAGTGGACATCAAGCCTTCCACCGAAATTGCTGATCAATGGCAGTATGCGTTCTCGAACAGGATCGGGTTTCTTGCAACAGTCAATCGTTCTGATAGAACTGTCCGGTCATTCACTTATATGGCCTCTGGTGATGGGTCTTTGAAGTCGGGTGCGGACATCATGCTGGTTCTGTCTCTTTTGATTAGATCAATAGACCCAGCATTGACCAATGAGACGGCAAACGAGCTGATGCTCGATCTAATGGAAGCCGTTAAAGGTGAATCAAGCGTTGAGCGTGTCAGAAACGGAATCCGGTATGGTTCCTTGAATATGCCAACTGTTGGATTCATTGTCGCGATAAACCCAGTTCAATGATTCCACATGTTGACAACATGAAGCCCAAAAAACTGCTAGCGGTTTCTTTACTTGCGCTGTCTGCTACGTATGTCTGGGGTGAAGAAACCTGCGAAGTCATGCGTAAGGTCAATGGCACGCTAAAGGGAGTGCCGGTCCCATGTTCTCAGCTGCGTCAACACATGTCTCCTGAGCAGCGAGCGGCCCGTGACATGCAAGAGCAGGAGCGCGCCGAGCGGCAGCGCAAATGCGGGAAAGACTATGAGGCATTGCGTATCGGCATGCCATTTGAGCGCTATGAGGAGTGCACGGAAGAACCGATCCTTATCGGGGAGTCCGTGACGAAGGATGGCCTGATAGAAAATTACCGTGGCACGTTCTACCTGATACGCGTTCAGAACGGTCGCATCGTCGGATACACCAGGCGCTGACGCGGCATGCGTGACCTTAGTAACGCTTTTGATTACTCAACTAGTAGGAGGTTGCTTTGACGCTGAAAGACTTTAAGGTCAGGTTCTATGTTGTCAACGTCCGATCTGCCGATGGCGTCCGTGGCCTAAGAGCCCCTGATCTATTCGCCCAGTTACATGGAGCATCTGCTGGCGGTCTTTGCCCGCAGTTCAATTCCGATAATCTTGGATACGAAATCAGGGAATTGCATTCGCACAATCGCGGAGCCGTGTACCAAGGAGTCTTTGCTACCATCCGAGACGATGCGCCTCACATCCGTGAATCACAGGGAGGCGAGAGGGTAATCCCACTGCGTGACGATGAAGGAATTCTTGAGAAGAATCACTTCATCTACTATGCCAACGAGTCTGTTCTCGTGTACCAGATAAACCAGCGTGCCAGCCATCCGACTCGTTTTGAGGATTACTTGCGTGCGATGGCCGGGGCCGGACATGCTGTCAGCCTGGACGACATGCTGACGCGCGACGCCTGGGAAAAGCTGCGCAATGGCGTTGTCAAGGAATTCGATGTAACTTTCGATGCCCCCCGCGATCCTGCTGCCTACAACCCTACCGATTTCACCTCAGAAAACTTGAATACCTTGGAGCGTTCAGGCGCTGGGACTATGCGGGTGCAGCTAAAGGCAACGCGCGGCCATCAAGGTATGAATAAATGGATCAAGCAGATAACCCGTCAGCTCAGTGGAGACCAGCAAGTACGTAAGCTGCAAGTGAAATTGGACGGTGAAGACTCTCCAATTGACTTATTTGCCAACGTGATTCGGGAGAAAATGACGGTTGAAATGGACGGTCGCTATCCCAATACTCGCAGAACCTTTCAGGAGCTTGAGTCTGCGAAGCATCGCGCTCAGGCTGATATAGATGCGCATTTTGGCAATTAATGTCAGGTTTGCTCTGGTGGTGCTCGCTGTCGGAGTCGGCGGCGGATTGGCTGTGCGTTACCTAAATGTCCCGCACATCGAGTCGTCTGACCTGAGACAGATAGCCAGTACGGCGGCGCAGATAGCTGCCACGATGATCGGCTTCTTACTGGCTGCGCTAGCGATACTCGCCTCCATTGCGAACATGCGTCTTCTAAGAAACATGCAACGCACGGGAAATTTTCAAGTGTTGCTCGGGCGCATGATCGTCGCCGCCATCTATTTCTTTATGGCAATGGCTTTCTGCATGACGGTTCTGGTAATCCCGGATCTCGTTCCATGCCCCATTCCGATTGGGTCCGGATTGTTGATCGCAAGTTGCTTTGCCTTGGGAGACGCAACTTGGAAGTTCTCCATCGTCCTGTTCAGCCTCAAACCTGAATCCAGTCAGCTAGAACAGTAAGATCGGCGTGACTAACGTCACGCTGCTATCTGCCACCCATGCCCGGCATGCTGCCGGGCATGCTCAACGCTAATTCCTCCCCCCTCGCAAGACAACCTGGCCAAGCGGCACGCCGCCCGGTTGACCTGGTCGTAATCCACTGCTCGGCCACACCCAGCGGCAAGCCGCTCACCCAGGGTGAACCGGGCAAACCCGGTTACCTGAACGCGCCCAAGGTCATCAACGCCTGGCACGCCGCGCGCGGCTTCAAGCGCGAGGCATTTGCCGTTCGCGCCTTCAGCTCCTTGCTGCCCTCCATCGGCTACCACTATGTGATCGACCTCACGGGCGAGGTGTGGTCTGGCCGCCACCTGGATGAAGTGGGCGCCCATGCGGCCAACTTCAACGCCCGCTCGGTTGGCATCTGCCTGGTTGGCGGTGCAGAACGGCAGGCGCAGTACACCCCGCAGCAGTGGAAGAGCCTGCAGCAAGTGGTAGCCATGCTGCTGGCCGAATACGGCCTGCCCTGCGCAGCGCCTCGGCGCAGCTTCAGCAAGGCGCACCCGCTGGGCTACACCGTGGCCGGTGGCGTGTGCGGCCACCGGGACTTGTCGCCAGACACCAATGGCAACGGCCTTGTTGAGCCGTTTGAATGGGTAAAAACGTGCCCCGGCTTTGACGTGCGCGCCTGGCTGGCCGGCGGCATGCAGCCGCTGGCAGGGCATATCACCAGCGAAGGAGATAAACCATGATTCCCGTGCCCGCACTCATGGCCCTGGGCCAGCTGGTGCCTGGCCTGCTGCGCTGGGTAGGCAGCGACAAAGCTGCCGACGTGGCCGACCAGGCTGTGGCCGTGGCCCGCCAGGTTACCGGCGCAGATGATGACAACGCCGCCCTGGCCGCACTGCAATCCAGCCCCGAGCTGCTGCTGCAGTACCAGCAAGCCATGAACACCGTCTTGCTGGCGCAGCTGGATGCCGAATGCCGCCAGCTTGAAAGCGTCAACGCCACCATGCGCTCAGAGGCCGCCAGCGCAGACCCGTATGTGCGCCGCGCCCGGCCCACGTTTCTGTATGCAATGGCGCTTACCTGGACGGCCCAGACCTTGGGCCTCATAGCCGCCGTGCTGCTGCAGCCCAGCCTGGGCGCAGCGCTGCTGCAGGCGGCGGCAGACCTCACCACCCTGTGGGGCATTGCCCTCACGGTGGTAGGCGTGGCCGTAAAGGCGCGCAGCGACGACAAGGCCCGCGCCCTGGGCCAGGACGTACCCACCGCGCTGCAAAGCGTTTCGCAGGTCTTCAAACGACGCTAACCGAGCTAAACGGCCATCCCACAACCTTCATGGTGCATGAATATGACTGACAAAAAATTTATCCGCGATGACCGCACGACAGGCAACTACAAAGACATGGGCGACGGCACCCACGCCGAAGTCGTAGTTGCACAAGGCGGCGGCACCTTCAACAAAAAATTCCGCGAAGCGTTCGAGCGTTTCTCGCCCGACGTGTGGACCATCACCCGCAGCGGCGCTGGCGACATCGTGGCGGTTGACGGCAACGCCGGCGGCGCTTCCTACCTTGTCGTCTCCCTCGACCCCACCGCACCGGGCACAGAGACGTGGATCGAGACCGTGGGACGGTTCACGATGCCGATCGACGCGTCTTTCGGTGCGCACATGTCTCAGCGCACCGTCGGGCAAGAGTTCTCGCTTGAGATCGTGAGCGACGAAGAGCCTATTGCCAATTTTCACGACATCGCCATTGCGTCTATCCAGCACACCGGCACCACGCTGGTAGTCAACACCGCCGTGCCGCACGGCCTGCGCATCGGTACGCGCATCGGTATCCGGAACGTCCCCGACAGCCGCTTGAACTACAGCGCGGCTGTTGTTGCAGCCACGCCCAACCCCAGCTCCTTCACTGTCACTTCCGGGCCGTATGGCAATCTGCCCAACGTCACCGCCGGCCCGTACAACAATGCCGGCTTTGTGTACGCACGCTCGGCAATGGGCGGCTCGCCCAACGGCACTGCCATGCTGTTTGAAAACGGCAGTGCAACCCAGGCTTCGTTCTACGTCAAGTCCGAAGGCGGAGAGCCAACAGTGATGGGCGGCACGCTGGGCGGCAATCACAGCACCACGGTGGCCAACACCGCGTCTGCGCAAGCCGTCAATGCGGCGCTGAACTACGCTTTCCGGCCCAACAGCGAGTACCGTCTCTCGCTGTTTGCAGATCGGTTGCAGTGGGCTGACGTGGCGATTGACAGCCTGGGCCAAACGACTAACCGAGCCAACCTGGTGCAAGTCGTTCCCAACCCGGACAAGCTGTACAAACTGCGCATCAGGGCCACGAACAACAAGTCGCTCTCTGTGCCTATGGCGCGTATCGTCCGTGTCACAAAAACCGGCTCGACAACAGCCACCGTCGAGACCGACGTGCCGCACGGACTGACCACGGCTGACCAGGTGCACGTGCACGGCATCCGGGACTTCAACAACTTCCCTGCTGTGGGCGCAGCAGCTGTCACCTCTGTGATCAACGACACCACGTTCACTGCGGTCATGGGCGGTGCCGTCACGGCATCGTCCGTCGGTGGCTGGGTAGGGCGCAACAATGCCCAGCAGCCGGTACAGGGCAGCGTGTCGCAGTTTGTGCAGTCGATCAGCAGAACGGCCGGCATCGTGCAGGCGGTGAGCAACGCAAACTGGGCTGGCCTTTTTATTGGCGACTACGTGAACCTGTGCGGTGTGCGCGATGCTGCCTCCAGCCTTGGCCTGGACGGCGCTTATCGCGTGCGTGACGTGCAGACTGTGAACCTGTTCCTGGAGCCCATCGGCACCACGCCCACCGGCGCTGACATTGCGGCCACGAACTGCGGCGGCGGTGTGCTCAAGCGCACTGACCTGCGCTTGTCGTTCGTGCGCCTGTTTGACTTCGAGCGTGTGCGCGTGGAGGCTATGTCACGGCCGCAGGGCGACGTGTCGAATGGCTTCCCGGTGATCATTCAAGGTAACCCGGGGGTGGCGCAGTCTGGTAACTGGAACGTAGGCCAGACGGGCGCATGGAACGTGGTGGTGGCCGGCCAGGGCGCGGAAGACACAACAGCCGCTGGCAATGCCGTGCGCACCGGCGGGCGGGTACGTACTTCGCACCCGACATCATTCGCCGGCAACGACGCGGCTGACGTGACGATGACTACTGCGGCCGCGCTGGTGGTGCGGCCGTATTCGGTGCCCGAGGCGGACTGGAATGCATCACTTGCGCTGACCGCTACAGCTGCCGCTGCGCTGCAGACGGCGGCGGGCGCGGGCTTGAAGCGGCACATCACGGCACTGCAGGCGATCAACACGGGCGCTGCGTTGGTGGATCTGATCTTGCTTGACGGCACGACAGAGCGCTGGCGCCTGCCGCTGCCGGTCAATGTGCCGGTGGTGGTGGATCTGCCCAACGGCCTGGTGGTCACGGCGAACACGGCGCTCAATGCGAACCTGTCTGCCGCCGGCACGGTGCGCTTGAATGCGCAGGGGTATACCGCGCCTTAATTTTTTGCCCTGCTTGGCGTATCCGCTATAGCGCTGCCAACAATGACTCAAAAGAAAGTACGCTAGATGACTCTTGAACTTAATGAGGGCAACCTGATTGCGATTTCCGTGGCATTCATAGGCGCGCAGTGGGCGCTACTCAAAGTATTTGCCATCCAGCATGAAAAGGCTCTTGAAGCACGGTTCAAGACCCTCAACGAGGGCATGCAAAGCATCAAGAGCCGCCAGGATAACGAGCGTGAGAACACCCTGCGCATCGAGCGCGAGCTCATGCAGTTCAAAGCCGAGTTGCCGCGCGACTACGTGCGCCGAGAAGATTTCATCCGGGCGGTGGGGACCATCGAGACCAAGATCGACAACATGGCCCTGCGCGTTGAACGCGCCGTGCTCAGCAAAGGGGGTGAGGCGTGAACGCGGCAATGCTCAAGATTCGGCGTGAGGCCATTCGCTGGCACCTGCTGGCGGCGATAAATGTGTCGCGCCCGCAGGGCATGTACACCTCTGCACTGCTTCCCATCATCCAGTCCGTCTACCAGGACGCCACGGAGCATGAGCTGCGCCGCGAGCTGGACTACCTGGAAGAGCGCGAGCTGGTGAAGATCCAACGCGACCCGTTGGACCGCTGGATGGTTGATCTGTCCCGCTGGGGCGTGGACGTGGTTGAGTACACGGTGGACTGTGACCCCGGCGTGGCCCGGCCGCGCCTGACGCAGGGTTGATGCCATGCCAAAACGCAGCAAGGTAGACGCCCTGCCCAAGGCGCTCAAGGAATGGCTGGACAGTGAGCTGGTCAAGCGCGGCTTTGCTGATTACGAGCAACTGGCCGCAGAGCTCAAGAAACAAGGCAGCGACGTATCCAAGAGCAGCCTGCACCGCTATGGCAGCAAGTTTGAAGAGCGCATGGCCCAGCTCAAGGTCAGCACCGAGCAAGCCCGTGCGGTGGTGGCCGCCAGCCCGGACGATGAAGGCGCCATGAACGAGGCGCTGATCCGCCTCACGCAGGATAAGCTGTTCGGGGTGCTGGTTGAGCTGGAGGTTGACCCGGCATCGGTCAATCTGTCCAAGCTGACCAAGAGCATTGCCGATCTGGCACGCAGCTCGATCTCGCAGAAGAAGTGGGAGATCGAGGTGCGCACCAAGGCGGCAGAGCGCCTGAAGGAAGTGGAGGCCCAGGCCAAGGCCATGAAGGGCGAGACGCGGGACGTGGCGCTGGAGATGCTGGCCAAGGTGCGTGCCGTATATGAAGGAGCGATGTGAGCCAGGCCGTGCTTCACCCCTACCAGGTGCGGTGGCTCAAGGACAAGAGCCGGTTCAAGCTCGGCCGTTTTGCGCGCCAGACGGGCAAGACCTTCACCACCACGCTGGAGATTGTGGACGACGTGCATGAGGCCGAGATCAACAAGGCGCGTGCGCCCTGGGTGATCCTCAGCCGCGGCGAGCGCCAGGCGCAGGAAGCTATGGAAGAAGGCGTCATGCGGCACAACGCGGCCTATGGCGCCGCGTTGAAGGTCGCGCGCGAAGATGCTGATTTCTATGACGAGGAATCTGGCATCCGCCGCCGGGCGCTGCAGCTCATCTACCCTAACGGCAACAAGATCACGGCCCTGCCGGCCAACCCGGACACGGCGCGCGGCTTTAGCGCCAACGTGTTCCTGGATGAATTTGCCTTCCATAAAGACAGTCGCAAGATCTGGACGGCGCTCTTTCCGGTGATCAGCGCAGGCTGGCGGCTGCGGGTGACAAGCACGCCCAACGGCAAGGGCAACAAGTTCTATGACTTGGCTGAAGGCAAGAACGACATCTGGTCGCGCCACGTGGTGGATATTTACCAAGCCATTGCAGACGGCTTGCCGCGCAACGCAGACGAGCTGAAGGCCGCGCTGATGGATGACGATGCCTGGGCGCAGGAGTTCGAGCTGCAGTGGCTGGACGAGGCCAGCGCCTGGCTGAGCTACGACCTGATCAACAGCGTGGAACACGACCACGCCGGCATTGCGGACCACTACACCGGCGGCCCCTGCTTCGTTGGGGTGGACATTGCCACCCGCAGCGACAACTTTGTGATCTGGGTGGACGAGCTGGTGGGCGATGTGCTCTGGAACCGCGAGACCATTGTGAAAAAGCGCATCAGCTTCACCGAGATGGATGCCCTGCAGGACGATGTGGAGCGCCGCTACAACGTGCTGCGCTATTGCATGGACCAGACCGGCATGGGCGAAAAGCCCGTGGAAGACGCCAAGAAGCGATACGGCCAGCACCGTGTGGAGGGGGTGCTCTTCACCGGGCCAAATAAGCTGCAGCTGGCCACGCTCATCAAACAGAGCTTTGAAGACCGCAAGAGCCGGATTCCGATGGCCGACGAGAAGCTGCGCGCGGATCTGCACAAGGTGCGCAAGATC
>Ga0114938_1000906_pt1 | contig 21429 bp, 14 predicted proteins | sample AshMeaBigSpring_FD_88675 | JGI IMG/M metagenome (GOLD analysis project Ga0114938, IMG submission 88675) | Groundwater microbial communities from Big Spring, Nevada to study Microbial Dark Matter (Phase II) - Ash Meadows Big Spring | ecosystem: Environmental > Aquatic > Deep subsurface >...
TACCCCAGAAAAAACTCACGAGCGCAACGGCCAGCAGCGCCCGGGTCTTTTCGGACTGCCTCGAGGGCCGAAGGGGCTGCAGGGACGATTTGGCCGTGTTCAGCAGGTAGTCAAAAAAATTGATCAGTTTCGTCCCTCTCATATGCGTGTGCCTAGTGCCTGAAATGTCTTTTTCCGGTAATCACCATGGCGAGCCCTTGTGCCTGGCAATATGCGATCGAATCCTTGTCCCGGATGGACCCGCCCGGCTGGATGAAGGCGGAAATGCCTGCTTCATGACCCATGCGTACGCAATCGTCAAAGGGAAAGAATGCGTCGCTGGCCATCACAGCTCCTTCGGTGGATGCGCCGAACTGCTTTGCTTTTTCAAGTGATTGCCTCAACGAGTCAATCCTGGATGTCTGGCCACAACCCTTGCCGATCAGTGCCATATTTTTTACCAGGGCGATCGCGTTTGATTTGAGGTGCTTGCAAACGAGGTTGGCAAAGTTCAGCGCTTGTTTTTCCTGCTCCGTGCATGGGCGGCCGCCGACTTCCTCCCAGGTAGACGTATTTCCCTCATCGATGCTCTGTTGGAGAACACCGTTGAGGACGGATTTGAACTGCACGGAAGGCGTGAATGTCTGTTTCTGCTGCAGCAATATCCGGTTCTTTTTCGCGGAAAGGATTTCAATAGCTTCCATGCTGAAGGACGGGGCGATCAGTACTTCAAAAAAGATCTCCTGGATCGCTTCTGCCGTTTCTTTGTCGATTTCATGCGAACAGACCAGCACACCGCCGAAGGCGCTCTCCGGATCCCCGGCCAGCGCGGCATCCCAGGCTGCTTTCACCGTTTGCCTGGCAGCGATCCCGCAGACATTGGTGTGTTTGATGATGGCAAAGACAACATGGTATGGTTCGGGATATCCGTTGAATTCAGCGATCAGCTGCACCGCGGCATCCACGTCCACCAGGTTATTGTATGAAAGTTCCTTACCGTTGAGTTTGCTGAACAGCTCGTCCAGGTTTCCGTAGAAAAGGCCTTTCTGGTGAGGGTTTTCGCCATATCGCATAATCGTGGGGCGCTGTAGCGACTGCAAAAAGTGGGTTTCGTCTCCTGGGTTAAAATACCGGGCGATCGCCACATCGTAATGGGCCACGATGGAAAAGGCTTTGGCGGCAAACCGTTTGCGCTGTTCCAGGGTGGTTTGCCCGTCCTGGGCGGACAGTATGGAATGGAGTTCTGTGTAATCCTCCCTGGACGCGATTACCACCAGGTCTGCAAAATTCTTTGCGGCTGCCCGGATCATGGAAGGGCCGCCAATATCCACCTTTTCAATGATGGTTTTTTCATCCGTTGTGGCGGCAACCGTTTCTTCGAAGGGATACAGGTCAACGATGACGAGGTCGATTTCCGGAATCTCAAATTGTTTCATCTCCCGTATATCCTGCTCGAGCGAACGCCTGCCCAGTATTCCACCGAAAATTTTCGGATGCAGGGTTTTGACCCGGCCGCCCAGGATGGAAGGATAGGAGGTAACATCTTCCACGAGCACGCAGGGGATGTCCAGTTTTTCAATAAATGCCTGCGTGCCACCGGTGGAATAGATGGTGACACCCTGCTGGTGCAGGAGCCGGACAAGCGGTTCCAGGCCGTCCTTATAGAAAACGGAAATCAGTGCGGATTCAATTTTTTTTTGCATATCGAAGGGATTGGTTCAATCCAGCAGGAAAGCCCCTTGCTGGGGGGTGGAATGGAACCGCAAAGGTAGTTTTTCAGACTCTTTCTGCCACTGCTGAATTTTCCACAGGGCATTGGATCCGTCTGCCACAAAAAGCCGGCACCCGGTTACCCGGTATATAGGTTCCAGCGAACAGCGGGTATTTCCGGTGAGCAGGACCATGTCTGGCGGGGAACCCCCGGGCCAGGCAAAAGGCGATGGATGGCCGGACACCACCAATATTCGCCGGTGGCCGGTAGACAACAACTGAAGGGAGGCATTGCCCAGCAACTGGCTATCATGCCTTATAACCCGGTAGTGTTGCCTGGCTTTTTCGAGGATAGCCAGCGTGCCTGCCTTATTGCTTTCCGGTGCGGGTAACAGGTACTGCCGGGCGGTCCTGCCTTCGAACCGTATCATGGCTGTGTGCCAGTGGATTTGCAACACCAGCATGCCGGATTGCCGGTTCGCTTCCAGGGATTGCAATACCTGACATGTGCAGAGGAGTAGAGAAAAACCAACAACGATCAGCGCCCAGCCTCTTCTACCGGAGCGAATGAAGCCATGAAGTCCTGCAATGATCCCAAACAGCAGGCAAAGCGCGGTGGAATCGACATAAATGTTACGTATAACCGAAAAAGGGATGCGGTCCATCCGGGTGATGAAGTTGTTGAGGAAATGGATTAGCTCCGTGGCAACCAGTCCCGCAGTGCCTGCCAGCGTGGGCTGGCTGCCCAGCGCGCAAACCATTAGTTCTGAAAGCAGGATGAGGCTTGAAAGGGGTACGGCTGCCAGGTTGGAGATAAGGAAGAAAAGAGGGAATTGCCTGAAATAAAACAATACCAGCGGAGTGGTGAATACCTGGGCCGCCAGGGTGACGGAGACCAGCGACCAGCTTGCCTGCCCCAGCGGGTGTTTTACGTACAGGCTTCGTTGGATTTTTTGCTGGTAAAGGAGAATGCCCAGCACGGCCGCATAACTTAACTGGAATCCGGTATCCCATAACCAGCCAGGTTTGAAAGCAAGCAACAACAGGGCCGAAGCAGACAGGACATTCAGGGAGTCTGTCCTGCGTCTTAGAACGGATGCAAGGACGGGCAGCGTGCTCATGACCGCGCTGCGGATCACAGATGCAGATGCGCCGGTTAGCATGCTGAACCACCAGATCGCCGGGATGGCCAGCAACAGGTGTAGCCAGGGGTTTTTTCCGTACACCGGCACCAGCCGGAAGGCGGTGAGCAGTATGGAGAAGATCAGGCTGATGTGCAACCCGGAAATGGCGATCACATGCATGACGCCTGTACGGGCATAGGCCCCTGACAGTTCCTGGTCCAGGTTGACACGATACCCGATCAGGATGGCTTCGGCCAGCCCGCGTGCAGCCGTGTCCCTGATATACCTGCTTAGCGTTTGCAGGATCAATCCGCGGTGAGCCAGCAATGCATCCCGCATCCAGGCATGCTCGTTTCCCGCTAGTACCAGGATCCTGTTTTCGCGCAGGTACACCTGGCCGTATATCCCTTTGCGGGCGAATATTTTTTTGAAATCAACTTCGCCGGGATTCCGGGGCGGCTGTATGCCTTGCAGCGGCATGGTCGTATATATCCTGTTCCCTGGTTTGATGTCCGTTGTACCTACGGAGAGTGGCAAGTATAGCATGCATTGGCCGGGCATGGTTTGAACGATTCCTTCCCTGATCATTTGAACCCTGGCTAGGGTAGTATAGCTTTTTCCCTTTCGCTGCAGGTTGTCCTGTATGGTCAGGATACAGGGAATGCGAACCGTTTGAAGCGCATATGCTTTGCTTTCCTGGTGTTGCGCAGCGCAACAGGCGAGTGCGCCGCTGGAGAGCAGCAGTACGTTTACGAGTAGTCCCCTGGTGAACCGGTGTTTGAAAGCCATCCATGCGGGCAGTATTTGCATAAAGGAAAGTAATGCAAGACTCAGTCCAGGTAGTAATAGCCAGCCTTGTATTTCAAAACGGCAGCAGGTTTGGATTCCTATACCCAGGATATAGGGCAACACCAACCGCACCATGGGCGTCCGTTTCCATATAGGGAGATATTGCGCGTGCACGGGCAAAGATATTTTCCGGATCGCCCCGGATAGATGAATGGGCGAGCGGAATATTCCATGAACGGGATGGGAAAAAAGACTTGCATAAGCAGAAAAACCTGATTTTCGCAGTATCCATTGACATACTGAAATGAAAAAAATATTCCTGCTCGCGCTCATGCCGCTCATGCTGGTGCATTGCCGCAGCACAAAAGTGTATATCGTCCGGCATGCGGAAAAGAGCACTATGCCCGCAAAGGATCCTGACCTCACGGCGGAGGGCAGGGCAAGGGCACAATCCCTGGCTGGGTATCTCGGTAAGAAACAAATCAAAGCCATTTATTCCACGCAAACCAGGCGGACGCAGCAAACGGCAGAACCCCTGAGTCTTCAAACCGGAGTTGCCGTGAGTCCCTACACCAATGACACCCTTGCAAAATTCCTCTACCGGGTTCTTGATGCGGAAAAGAATACCCTCATCGTTGGACATAGCAATACGGTATTAAAAATGGTGCAGGAATTGTCGCTGAACCCGAGCATAAAAGAGATTCCCGACAATGACTATGACAACCTCTTTATTATTGTAGTCAAATCAAAAGACGGTCCCGGGGGGTATGAACTGAAGCTGAAAGAAAGGACTTATGGTAAAAAATCCCCGAACACGAAGGATACGGCCCGGCAGGTAAACACGATGCAATAGTAATGGCGTTGCGGGCGGGTATAGCCAGGCGGAATAAAAAAAATCCGTGGTTCTTTTGAACAGAAGATGAAGGCTTGTGTTATATATGGCTAAATCAATTGTATGAAAAATGCTTTCGTCTTTCGTATTTCGATGTTCTTGTTTGCGTCGCTAACGTTGGTAGCTGCAGGGTGCAGTGATGATGAACCAGATACCGCGCCTACACCCAGCATCACGGAACTGGTGGTCAACGATCCGAATTTCTCCATCCTCGAGGCGGCCGTTGTAAAAGCAGGTCTCGCGAATGCCCTGGCCACCACCAATCCCCTTACCGTTTTCGCACCCAATAATGCTGCATTCAATGCGTCCGGAATCACGGAATCAGTGATCAATGCACTGCCCGTATCCACGGTTGACAGCATTCTTAAATACCATGTCCTTGGCAGCTTTGTTTCATCAACCCAGGTACCGGTATCGGACGCCGTACCCACGCTTCTTGGCACAAAATTGTTTGCTTCCCGCAATTCGAACGGCGTATTCGTCAATGGCGTGAAGGTTTCCCCAGCTGATATTGAAGCTTCGAACGGCTTGGTGCATGTCATTGCAAAGGTGCTGATACCCCCCACAAAATCAATTGCCGAGATTGCCGTTGCCGACACCAATTTTACCTTCCTCGTGCAAGCAGTTAGTCGCCTGGGACTGGTGCCCACCCTTTCAGGCCCCGGTAAATTCACCGTGTTCGCTCCCACCAACGCGGCGTTTCGGGCAGCCGGCATTACCGATATAAATGCAGTGCCGATTGCGACCCTGGAGACTGTGGTTCGTTATCACGTGCTTGGAACCAACGTCTTCGCGTCTGATCTTACCAATGGCGCTACCGTGCCTACGCTGCAGGGTGGTAACCTGCTGGTGAATCTGACCCCGGCCAGGGTGAAGATCGCTACCAGTACGCAACCTTCTTCCAATATTACGGCCGTTGACATTACAGCCACCAACGGGGTGATCCATGTAATTGATCGCGTGTTGTTGCCTTAATACTTTGGAAAACCGGAGCGGTTTTTCATGAAGTGATAAATATTAAAGGGCCGGTGGTTACACCGGCCCTTTAATATTGGAAAAGGTTATGCGATATTAAAGCCCTGTCTTCAGTTCCAGCAAGAATGCCCTGATTTTTTTCAGGCTTTCGATGGCTTCAAACTGTTGCTGGCGGCGACCGGATTTTTTAATGAATTCGCGGGCGCCTTCAATCGTGTATTTACGCTCCCGCAACAAATGATGTATTTGCTGGAGGTTTTTGATGTCTTCCGGGCGGAAAAAGCGATCGCCTTTTTTATTCTTGCGGGGTTTGAGGATGTCGAATTCAGATTCCCAGAAGCGCAGCAAGGATGCATTGACATTGAACATGGTTGCTACTTCCCCGATACCGTAATATTGTTTGCTGAACAGTTGTTCGTCAGGGGGGATTTCCACCAGCGCAGCATCCCTGCTCATCTCCCGGATTGACTTTCTTCCGCGGTTGCTCTTTCCGGTTACGGGGGTATCATCCTTTTTGGCAGGAGGCGTTCCTGTTGATTCTTCCGCCTGCACTTTCTGTTCCACGGGTTCTGTTACGGGTTCTGCAGCGGAAAATGGCTTCAGCGTCACTTTCGGTTCCGGGATTTCATTGATGTCTTCCATGAGGATCACTTCGGGTGGCGTAAGCCTGCCCCTGTTTGAATCCGGTTTCCTGCCTTCATCCGCCGCCGGCGTGAATAAGTCCAGTTGCGCTAACATGTGTCGAATTTAAACGAATACAGCAAAGATCGCGCTAGTTTTTTATACACAGGACGGGGAAATGCTGCCTGAGCGGGCGCCTTAGAGGATGTACAGGGATCAGTCAAACGACTGGTTGCTGGAGGCCGCCAGCTTCAGGATCTGCTGGTATTGTTCCGGGCTGAGGTCGTTGTAGAAGAAATAAATCGGATCGAGGGTCCGACTTCCCTTGTGCACCTCGTAATGGAGGTGGGGGCCGGTGCTCTTACCTGTACTGCCCACCCAGCCGATGACTTCACCCCGCTTTACCTGCTGCCCGTTGCGGACCTTGACGCGCACCATATGGCCGTACAAAGTCTCATACCCGAAGCCATGGTTTATGACCACGTGGTTGCCGTAGCCGTTACCCAGGTTGCCGGCGGTTTTAACCCGTCCATCGGCCGTGGCGTAGATGGGTGTACCCTGGGGTGCTGAAAAATCCAGCCCTGCATGGAACTTGACCGTCTTATATACGGGATCGATCCGGTAGCCGTAGCCGGATGCCACCCGGTTCAGGTCCTTGTTGCTGACCGGCTGGATGGCGGGGGTGCCTGCCAGGAGTTTTTCCTTGTTGCGGATCATCCCCTCGATTTCCTGGTAGGATTTCTCCTGGAATTGCATCCGGCTGTTAATATTCCCCAGTGTGTTTGCTATGGAATAAGCCAGTTCGTTCTCGTCCATCGAAGACACCAGCCGGATCTCCTGTTCCATGGCGATCTGTTTTGCCCGGGCGCTGTCCGGCACCGGGTTGGCTTCGAAAATGGTCCGGTAAACGTCATTGTCCCGTTTTTCCAGCTGCTTCAGCCTGTTTTCCAGGTCGCGGACCTGGCCGCGGATGGCCATGAAATCCTGCTGGGAGCGCTCGTACTGCATCCGAAGCAGTTTCTCTTTGGGAGAATCGAGGAACCGGAAGGCAAAAGCCACGATGATCAGGCCGGTCACAATAGCGGTAGCCAGGAACCCCAATACGCGCAGCAACCTGACCCGCAGGGGGACCACCAGTTTTTCATACCGGAGGGTATTGGTATTATAGTAGTACTTGACTTTTTTCATATGTACGCCACCCGGGCGGTTTCCCGCGCTGGCCATGCTTCATGAAATGATGTACTTTTGTGCGCCTTTTAAGGGCGATGCGGACAAATATAGCCGTTTGCAGCAAAAATTGACCCAATTCCAAGACTTATGCCGATGACCTCTTCCGAGATACGACAAAGATTCCTTGAATTCTTTGCTTCCAAGGGACACCATATTGTTCCATCAGCACCCATCGTGGTGAAGAATGATCCCACCCTGCTGTTCACCAATGCGGGTATGAACCAGTTCAAGGACTATTTCCTGGGGAATAAAAACGCACCCTGGAAGCGGGTGGTGGACACGCAGAAATGCCTCCGTGTCAGCGGCAAGCATAACGACCTGGAAGAAGTGGGAGTGGATACCTACCACCATACCATGTTCGAAATGCTGGGCAACTGGAGCTTTGGGGATTATTTCAAGGACGAAGCCATCGAATGGAGCTGGGAGCTGCTGACCAATGTGTACGGGATTGACAAAGAGCGGTTATACGCCACCGTGTTTGAAGGGGATCCGAAGGAAGGCCTGCCCGCCTCTGCCATCGCCCTGGCCAAATGGAAAAAACTCCTGCCGGATGACCATATCATTTTTGGGAATAAAAAGGACAATTTCTGGGAAATGGGCGATACAGGGCCCTGCGGTCCCTGCAGTGAAATTCATGTAGACTGTCGCCCCGAAGAAGAACGCAAGGCCATCCCGGGCCAGCAACTAGTGAATATGGACCACCCCCAGGTCATTGAGATCTGGAACAACGTATTCATCCAGTACAACCGCCTGAAGGACGGCAGCCTGGAACCCCTGGCCCATAAACACGTGGATACGGGCATGGGACTGGAAAGGCTGGTTCGTGTCCTGCAGGGAAAGACTTCCAATTATGATACCGACATGTTCACGGGTACCATACGGACCACGGAGCAGATTACCGGGAAGAAATATACCGCAACCGACAGCAAGCAGGATATCGCTTTCCGGGTGCTGGCCGACCATATCCGGGCCATCTGTTTCACGATCGCGGACGGTCAGTTGCCTTCCAATACCGGGGCCGGTTACGTCATCCGCCGCATCCTCCGTCGCGCCGTGCGGTATGCTGTTTCTTATCTTGACTACAAGCAACCCCTGCTCTGCCAGCTCGTTCCCGTCCTGGCTGAACAGTTCCGCACCGTATTCCCCGAACTGCACCAGCAGAAGGACTTTGTGGCCAGGGTGGTGAAAGAAGAGGAAGAATCTTTCCTGAGTACGCTGGGAAAGGGCCTGAAGAAAATGGATGATATCCTGAAAGACGCGTCTGCTGCCGGCATCATCGCAGGTCCTGCCGCTTTTGAGCTATACGATACGTTTGGTTTCCCGATCGACCTCACCCGTCTGATCGCCCGGGAAAACAACCTCGCCGTTGACGAAGAAGGCTTCGCGAAGGAAATGCAGGAACAAAAAAACAGGAGCCGTGCAGCCACGGCCCTGGATACCGGCGACTGGGTGACGGTGAATGACACGCCGGGAAGGGGGTTCATCGGGTATGATGACAACAAGACCCGCACCTGGGTGTCTCGTTACCGCAAAGTGACGGCCAAGGGCAGGGAACAATACCAGCTCGTGCTGGCTTCCACGCCTTTTTATGCCGAAAGCGGCGGCCAGGTAGGGGATACCGGCACGCTTGACTTCAACGGAGAAGCGATACCGGTAACGGATACCCGAAAAGAAAACGACCTCATCATTCATTTTACGCCCGGCCTTCCCTCCGATATCGCAGCCCCTGTGGAAGCTTCGATCAATACGGAATCCAGGCTGAATACCATGTATAACCACACGGCCACACACCTGCTGCACGCGGCCCTTCGAAGGGTGCTGGGGACCCATGTTGCACAGAAAGGTTCCCTGGTGAGCCCGGAGCATCTCCGTTTTGATTTCTCCCATTTTGAAAAAGTGAGTGACGAAAGCCTGCGTGAAATCGAATGGCTGGTGAATGAGAAAATCCGGGAGAATATCCCGGTAGTCATAAAGGAAATGAACAAGGATGAAGCCCTGTCCCTGGGGGCGATGGCATTGTTCGGTGAAAAGTATGGCGACCGTGTGCGAGTGGTCATCATCGATCCGAATTATTCCGTGGAACTCTGCGGCGGTACCCATGTGATGCATACCGGCATGATTGGCCTGCTGTCCATTACATCCGAATCGGCCGTGGCGGCCGGTGTCCGCCGGATTGAAGCCCTCACCGGCCCCGCCGCCTTCCGTTTTCTTTCTTCGCAGCTTGTAAAACTTAAGGAAGTGGGTACCATCCTGAAGGCCGCCGATCCCGTGAAAGCGGTGGAGAAACTGATCGCAGAGAAGGCGGAACTGGAGAAGCATGTGGAGCACCTGGAGAACCGGATGCTCGTGGGTATCCGCAACGAGTTGCTCACCAAAGACGAAATCATCAACGGGGTAACCTTCATCGGCGAAATCATACAGGTCAATAATGCGGACGCGCTGAAGAAAATACTGTTCGATTTGAAAAACAATCTCCACGACTATGTTGCCGTACTTGGGGCAAACATCGGTGGCAAGCCATTCGTGGCTATCGGCATTTCCGATACCGTTGTACAGGCAAGGCAACTGGATGCCGGCAAAATCATCAAGGAACATATCGCCCCAAGGATTAAAGGCGGTGGCGGCGGGCAGAAAAACCTGGCCACGGCCGGCGGACAGGACGCGTCCAATCTGCAGGCTGCCATTGACGCTGTCCGTAGCCTGATCCCCGCATAGCCCATGGCCCTGAAAGCCCGCGGCCTGGCATAGGACCAACCCTCCATGGGCGGTGAAGGGCCACCGGTTTCAGGTGCCGTCCCCCGCCTGCACCGCGTTGAAACCTGCCATCCTTTCAAACCTCTTTTAACATTTCCGAAACTTTTCGTATTTCAAAAAATCCCCTACATTTGATCTACTAAGGTTTTCGTACTAAAAAAGAATATCATGACACATGCATCGGTTTTAGCAATTTCAGCGGGCCTGGCCCTGGCGATGGCAACCACGGGCAGCCAGGCGCAGCAGGCACCCAAGGCATCGGAAAAAAAGGAGATCATTATCCGGGAGAAAGGCGGGGAGAAGGAAAAAATGACCATTGTCATTGATGGCGACAAAGTAACGGTTAATGGGAAACCCCTGGCGGAGTACGATGGGGATAATATCGTCATCCGCAAACGGAATATGGAAGAGATGGCCCCGTACGTGTACGTGAACCCACGGATGGCACCCAGTCCCCGCGGACATCGTATACCCGAGCCTCCCCGGGCCCGGGCATGGCGATATTCCATGGATGATGGAGACATGATGTGGAAAGAGAAGCGGGAACCCCGGGCCTTCCTGGGCGTGGTAACGGAGAAAGATGACAAAGGAGCGCTGATCACGGAAGTCAGCCCGGAATCGGCCGCCGCGAAAGCGGGACTCAAGAAGGGCGATATCATCACGGCCGTCGGCGGAAAAGCCGTTGAAGGTCCGGAAGCCCTGGTAGAGCTGATTCGCGCGAGGAAACCAGATGAGGAAGTGGAGATCGGTTACCTGCGCGATAAGAAGAAGAAAACACTGAAAGTAAAGCTCGGCAAGCAGGATTTTATGGCAGACAGAAGTTTTGAAATCATGGTTCCCGGGATTGAAGAAGAAATCATGCGGGACCTGGAACCGGAGATGAGGAGACTGCACCGGGAACTGGAACCTGAGATACGACGCAGCCAGCGTGAAATAGAAAAGATGCACCGTGAATTGCAGCGTGAGCAGCAGAACATGGATGGTTTTAAATGGGAGATGGAACCATTTGAATTCCGCATGGCATCGCCCAAAATGGGTATCCGCATCGAGGATATGGAAGACGGGAAAGGGGTGAAAATTACCAATGTGGAAACAGGGTCTGCGGCGGAAAAAGCCGGGCTGAAAAAGGATGATATACTGACCTTTATCGACGGGAAAAAAATAAACAACACGGATGAAGCCAGGTCTTCCATGCGGGAGGGCCGGGATAAAGCAAGCCTGCCGGTATCGGTCATGCGCGATGGCAAACCCTTCAATGTGGAGGTAAAGATGCCGCGCGACCTGAAAAAAGCGGATCTGGAGCCATAAAAGCCAACGTATCCGCCGAATTGGTAAATTTGCTGTTCCCAGAGGGCAGCAAATTTTTTTATGTCGGATTCCCACCAAGCGTATGAAGCGGTCATTGGCCTCGAAGTGCATGCACAGTTAAGGACCGTAAGCAAATTATTCTGTGGCGATGAAACCGCCTTCGGCGCATCGCCCAATACACAAATCAGCCCCATAACCCTGGCCCATCCGGGTACCCTTCCGATGATGAACCGGAAAGCGGTGGAGCATGCCATCCGCCTTGGCCTCGTTTGCCATAGCCATATAAGGCTTGAAAACTACTTTGCCCGGAAGAATTATTTTTACCCGGACCTGCCCAAAGGCTACCAGATTTCCCAGCATACGACGCCGATCTGTGAGGGCGGATGGCTGGACATACAGGTAGGAGACTCTTCCAGGAGGGTCAGGCTAACCCGGATACACCTGGAAGAAGATGCGGGGAAAAGCCTGCACGACCAGGATCCTGTACGTACCTGCCTGGATTTTAACAGGGCAGGCACACCGCTGGTGGAGATCGTCACGGAACCGGATATCCGTTCGTCGGAAGAAGCTTTCGCATTCCTCACGGAAATCCGCCGGCTGGTTCGCTGGATCGGGGTTTGTGACGGGAATATGGAGGAAGGGAGCCTTCGCTGCGATGCCAATATTTCCATTCGCCCGAAGGGTGAAACTAAGCTTGGTACCCGGGTGGAAGTCAAGAACCTGAATTCCATCCGAAACGTGAAAAAGGCTATTGAAGTGGAACTGGAAAGACTGACGGCGATGGACCGCCGCGGGGAGAAGATCCTCCAGGAAACCCGCAGTTTCGACGCGGACAGGGACCGAACCTTCACCATCCGCACCAAGGAAGACGCGGACGATTACCGGTATTTCCCGGATCCGGATCTCACCCCTTTTCGTTTCACGGAAGTGGATATCGAACGGATTCGGCAAAGCCTGCCCGACCTGCCCGAAGCCCTGGCCAGAACATGGACTTCAAACCTGGGCCTGGGCGAGTATGATGCACGTGAATTGACGGCTGAAAAGGAACTAGCCGATTATTTCACGCAAAGCCTCGGATCCGGGGCGCCACCCAAGGTGCTGGCCAATTTCCTGCTCGGTCCCCTACGTTCATGGCTGCACGAAAATAACCAGTCATGGATTGATATCCGGATTCCACCGCAGGCATGGCAGGAACTCGCCCGCCTGGTGGAAGACGGCAGGATCAGTTTTTCTGCCGCAGCCTCCAGGCTCCTGCCAGAACTTGCGGCCCAGCCGGCAATGTCTCCCGTAGAACTGGCTACCCACCTGGACCTGCTTCAGGACGCCGGGCAGGATGACATACGTAAATGGGTAACCGAAGTACTGGCCTCCATGCCGGATAAGGTGGCCGAATACCGAAAAGGGAAGAAAGGACTGATTGGCCTGTTCATGGGGGAAGTGAAGAAAATATCCAGGGGCAAGGCTGATCCCCGCAAAACCAATGACGCTCTTTTAGAAGCTTTACAAAAAAACCCATAACGCACATGCGACAATTACTTCATGCCTTTTGGCTGCTTGCTTTTTTATCCTTAGGCTGCAAGCAGGACAGCAACCTGGCTTTCCAGGTGAATGGCACGCTTTCCAATAACCCTGAAAAGCAAGCCGTGTACCTCGACCTGGTGGAGCTCGACGGCGTAGCGCCCCGTACGGTAGATACGATCATGCTCGAACCGGGTGAATCTAAGTTTACGCTGAAGGTAGAGGGCGAACGCAAGGAGAACATCTACCGCCTGCGATTCCAGAAAGATAATGTCTATGTACTGATGGTCAGCGACCAGCCTTCCGTTGTCTTCAGGGCCAACTGGCAGGATTTCGGAGCGTATACCGTGAATTCGCCATCGAGCAATTCCATGAAGTCGCTGCTTCAAACCTTTAACGTGCATCTTTCTGCGCTCGATGGGTTGCGGCAACAGGTCATGGAAGCACGGGTACAGCAGGGACAGGACAGCCTGCTGGCTGCCAGGGAAAAGGCTTTTGAAACGGAAGTCAGGAAAACGGAAGACTTTCTCATCGCCTATGCCGATACGGCCGGCAGTTCCGTGGTGGCGATGTATGCCCTCGGATTGGGCAAGAGCCAGTTTGACCCGGCAAAGCTGAAGAACGTGATGCTGAACCTCGCCAGGCGGTTTGCAGACAAACCGGAGGTGACGAAAGTGACTACGGACTATTTCAGTTATATGGATGAACTGGCCAGGAAAGATGTCACCGGGAAATCGGCCCCGGATTTCACCCTTCCGGGTCCGGACGGAAAGTTGATCGCCCTGAGTTCATTCAGGGGTAAGTATGTGTTGGTCGATTTCTGGGCCAGTTGGTGCATGCCCTGCCGGCAGGAGAATCCCAATATCGTAGCCGCATACCAGAATTTCAAGAACAGGAACTTCACGGTATTCGGTGTATCCCTGGATAAGGACAAGGCTAACTGGGTGCAGGCCATCAAGGACGACCAGCTTACCTGGCCGCATGTGAGCGACCTTAAATACTGGAACAGCGCCGTGGTGCCTTTGTACAATATTGAAGGCATTCCTTTTAACGTGTTGCTGGATCCGGAAGGCAAGATTATCGCCAGCAACCTCCGCGGAAGGGCCCTCTCGGCCACGCTGCAGGAACTGTTGAAGTAAGGAAAATGATCGCCCGTAAAAAAAGCCCGGACAGACGTCCAGGCTTTTTTTATGTATGACGATGATTCCTATTGCGCGATGCGCAGGGAAATCACGCGATAGTTAACGCTGGAAGTAACACCGTTGTCACCCCCGGTAAGAATTATGTTGAGATCCCTGAAGGAAGGGGTTCCGGTAGCCGGGGGACCGGGATCCAGGACTTCTACTTCTGCTTCCCCATAACTGCTGTTGGCGGGAATGGTCAGTTCACCTTTAAGGGTTTTATAGTGTACATTCTCGATGGCCGTTGAACCGGCAAACACGGTATAAAACACCTTGACAGGATTGGGGTTCTGCTGTCCAACAAGATTCACCCGGAATTTTTTAATGCCGGTATTAGTACGGCTCAAGGCCGGATCTGAAGACAGGACAGCCCTTCCATAGCCCGGTACCCTGGTGAGTACGGGATAGAGAAGACCTGCTGCATTGGCGTTCCAGGAAGCCGCATCGAATTCCACCACGGTCTGGCTGTCAAACACGGGCAGTTCATTTTTAATACAGCTGCTGGTAAAAACAAGGGCGATCAGCCCGATGACTATCTGTAATTTTTTCATGTTCGTTCTAATTTTAGTAACCAGCATTTTGAACCAGGTTCTTATTGCCGTCTACCTCGCGGGTAGGAATTGGAGCCAGTATCCGGATATCGGAAAATGCAACCGTATTGTAATGCGGGCTTTTCACGAGGTCCCGGCCGAGGCGTTTCAGGTCCCAAAGACGGTGACCTTCGAAAGCCAGTTCAATCCTGCGCTGCCTGAGGATTTCCTCATACAGGTCATTGCCTGTCAGGGTGAATTCATTCAGGCCGCGGTTTTTGGCGATCCGGTTGAGATCGGCCAGCGCGGCAGCTTCGTCAAATACCGGTGAACCGGGGGTAGCCATGGCTTCCGCACGGTTAAGGAACACTTCAGCGATGCGGATCACAGGAATGTTGTCAAGGTTGATGAAACCGTTTTTACCGATATACTTGGTGCACTCTACGTATGATTTACCACGTCCCAGGGTTCCCACCTCATAGAGCAGGTTGCGAACATCATCCGAACTTAGTGCGGTATCAATGGCTGCATTGGCACCCTGGAAATTGCCGGATGTGTTACCGCCTACCAGGGTGATTCCGAGGTCATTCAATAATGAAATCGTTGGCACCAGGTCACCGAAACCTCCTGTCGTGGTTGTATTCCCGGGTGCGGTAAGGGTGGTGAAGGAAGTTTGCAGTGACTCATTCACGCCGTTATTCTCCGCATTGGTGGCGAACACCAGTTGAAACAGCGTTTCAGTATGCGTGGCACTGCGCCAGTTGGACACATAACTGGCGCCGCTTGTAAGTCTTGCGCCAGCTAATAAAATGCAGGAGTCTGCCCATTTTTTGGCGGCCGCAAAATCCTTGCGGTAAAGGCTTACCCGGGACAAGAGGGCCTGGGCGGCTGCCTTGTTGGCAAGGTTGGGCGTTCCGGAAACGGTCAGCCTGCTATTCGCTGCTTCCAGGTCGCTGACAATGGATGCGTACACATCTGCGATCGGCGCGCGGGAAGGCTTGAGTTCAAGGGCTCCCGTAGCGGTGGACGTGCTTTTCAGCATGAGGGGAACACCTCCGCGGTCGTTCGCACCCACCACGGCGCCTGGAATGTAAGAATGCGCAAGCACCAGGTTAAAATGATACAGTGCACGCAGGAAGTACATCTGTCCCAGCCAGGAGACCTTGTCTGCCGGCGTGATGCCGGGCGCTTCAACGCCTGGCACAGTTTCGATGATCAGGTTGGCCTGGTTGATGCCGGCATATGCCGTTTGCCAGGCTGCTTCCGTGAAATGCGCGCGGAACACGTTGTTCGCTTCGTTCAGCAGACGGCCGGACTTGTTGGTGGCAAAACCATTATCGGCCAGGGCCTCCGGCAACGCGATATAGTCGCGTCCGTAGAGACGGACACCTTTGAAACGGGAATAGACGGACACCACGGCGGCATTGATCCCATCCCGGGAAGTCAATGCGTCGTTGGCATCGATCGACTGGCGGGGTTCGATGTCCAGGGCGTCTTTACAGCCCACAAACGTCGTACCCATCAGCGCGATTAAAGTCAGTTGAAATATGATTTTTTTCATGATCCTTTCTTTTCTTTTAATTAAAATCCAAGTTGAATACCGAATGTCACAGCCCTGGCCTGCGGAATGATACCGGTTCCCTGGACGCCATTGACGGCACCGAAGAATTCGATATCATAGCTGAACCAGTCGGAATAGGTCCACAGGTTCGTTCCTGTTAGATAAAAGCGAGCACTGTTCAGTTTCAGCCTGCGGGTGATATCCGGCATGATGTCGTAGGAAAGGGTCACATTCTTCAGGCGGATGTAATCGGCTTTGAACCAGGTCCGGCTTCCGGAGCCGGCGGCAGATCCCTTGGGTTCCGCGCCGGTGGATCTCATGCGCGGAAAGCTGGTAACCTGGCCGGGTTTAGTCCAACGATCATTCCAGACATCCAATACGCCGTTAAAACGCGCGATGTTTTCGATCATGAAATTGATCTGCCCATCCTGTGCCCACCGTCCATATTCATAGTTGAAGAAGATGTCCAGGGTAAACCCTTTATAGGTAAAGGTATTGGTAAAGCCACCGAAATAATTCGGTTGTTGGTCGCCGATATATACGCGATCCTGGTTCTGCACGGTATAAATCGGGTTGCCCTTGATGTCATACCACATGGGGCGGCCGGTGGCGGGATTTACTCCTGCGTACCGGTTGGTGAACACGGAACCCAGTTCACGCCCAACCCTTGTGCCCGGATCACCAGGAAGCTCCTGCAGATCAAGACCGGTGGTAGGATCCACGTATAATTTCTTTACGCTGTTCTTGTTGTGGGTAAAGATGAATGTGCTCGTCCAGTTGAATCCATCTGCCAGTTTGGATTTGATCGGCTGCACGGTCAGGCTGAGCTCAATCCCCCTGTTTTCAATCTCACCGACGTTGCGGGTGATGGAGGTGAAACCACTGGTGTATTGAACCGGCTGCGACAGGAGCAGGTCTGTGGTCAGCTTGTTATAAAATTCCACGGCACCATTGATCCGGTTCTTAAAGAATCCGAAGTCAACACCCAGGTTCAGCGACTGGTTGCGTTCCCAGCGCAATTCAGGATTCGAAAGCTGGTTGAAGGTGATACCGGCACTTCCATTGTAAGGAGACGCTGAGCCATAAAGACCGAGACCGTCAAAGTTGCCGATCTGGTCGTTACCGGTAACACCCCAGGATGCCCTGGCGCGGAGCGTATTGATCCAGTAATTATCGGCCATGAAGGCTTCATTGTCGATATTCCAGGCACCACGGATGGACGGGAACCAACCGTAGCGGTTGTTTTCACCAAACCTCGAGGAACCGTCATAGCGAAGGATACCACTCAGTATATACCGGCCATCATAGTTATAGTTCAGGGAACCAAACAGGCTCTGGCGACGGTAGCCGCTGTAAAATTCAGAAGCGGACAGCGGTGTAGCCGCCGTGTTCAGGGTCGTGAACTGGTAGGTGGGAAATCCTTCTGCGGAAGTGGCGATGCCTTCCTGGTCTTCCAGGCGATACTCATAACCCACCAGGCCGTCGATCTTGTGCTTCTCGGCGATATTGAACAAATAGTTCAGGGTATGGGTAGTCAGGAAGTTTGTGTTCCAGGAACTCTGTACCTGGCCAAGACCTTTACGGTTGAAACCGTCCGGAGTCCTGGGGTCCCTGTACAATTTACCCTGAACCAGGCGATAGTCCAGGCCGAAGAAAGGACGGTATGTCAGCCAGGGGGTGAATTTCCAGTCGAGGTTGATATTGCCAATCAACTGGTTGGTTCGATTATTACCAATATTGAAATCATTCACCGCGATCACATTCTGGTTCAGGATACCAGCCAGGTTGGCCGGGGGTACACCCGCATACGTGCCGTCGGGGTTATAGATCGGGTTGAACGGATAGATCAGGGCCGAGGAGAAAGCGGGGCTACCCAGGAAACTGCCGTCAACGGTAAAGGGAACATTCTGGTTGAAAGTGCTCAGGTTCAGGGAGGTGTTGATGGTTATCTTGTCCGTTGCCTTATTGGACAGGTCAAATTTCAATGTACCGCGGGTAAAATCCGCCTTGGTTATAATTGCTTCCTGGAAACTATAGGAACCTGAGATCCTGAAGGTGGTGCGTTCATTACCACCGGAAGCGCTGAGTTCATAATTCTGCACGCTGGCTGTGCGGAAAGCTTCGTCCTGCCAGTCGTAGGTAGGCAGGGCGGCTGCGGCACTGTCGGCGGCCTTATCCGTTGTGATGTTGGTAATCGGCACGCGGAATTCGTTCAGTACCGCCCGTTTTACCGAAAGATCGCCGGCAGGAAGGTTATTGGTATTACCCACAGCCTCTGTTCGGAGCTGGAACATCTGTTGTGAGTTCATCACGTCCAGCTTCTGGATCGGGTTTGACTGTCCCCAATAGGCATTAAACTGAAAACGGGTCTTACCGGCCTTACCTTTCTTGGTGGTCACGATGACCACACCGTTCGACGCCTGGGCGCCATAGATGGCTGCGGAAGCGGCATCTTTCAGGATGTCAATGGACTCGATATCGTTCGGGTTCAGGAAGGAAAGCGGGTTCGACTGGGTGAAGTTGGCGTCGTTCCTGGTATTCAGCTGAACGCCATCCACTACGTATAAGGGCTGGGTACCGGCCAGGAAGGAACCCGTACCACGAATCCGTACGTTAATGGCGCCTCCCGGGATACCGGTGTTCGACTGTACCAGAACACCGGCCGCACGGCCCTGGAGGGCTTTATCGAGCGATGGGTTGGGCAGGTTTTCAATGGTTTTGCCGGACACATTGGAAATGGCGCCCGCCTCGTCTTTCTTGCGACGGGTCTGGTAACCGGTGACCACTACTTCTTCGAGTCCCCGGCTTTCCTGCACCAGGCTCACATCGTAGACGTTGGAAGCCGTGATGCCCAGTTCCTGGGTGGTCATCCCGATACCGGAGATAACCAGCGTCTGTGCGCCAGCCGGCAGCACCAGCGTGAAATTGCCGGTGGCATTTGTTGTAGTGCCAGCGCGCGTTCCCTTAACCGTGACGGAGGCATTGGGAACAGGGTTGCCGGTTGCATCGGTGACCCTTCCTGAAACCGTCCGTGTCTGTGCAGCAAGTTGTCCTGCCAGAAGCAGGATACCGCACAGGATCAGTACAAGTTTTCTCATGTTTCTGAGTTTTGGTTTATAAGCAGTAATTAAAAAAATGTTAAACAAACGGGCTTTTGAAGACAAATAAAATATCGGAATTGTTGCACTGCTCTTGACTTGTGGCTGCTTTTCAACCATCTTATGACAAAGAGGCAACAACTGCCGGAATAAAACTTTTCAAAAAAAAAGCTGGAAAGCCGGAAAGAATGAAAAATAATGGCGCTTTCCGGAATGTTTTCAAATGGTTAGTTCTGTTCAATGAAAAATCTTCAATGGATATTGGGGCCAGACCCAGGCCGGGCCTGTAAAAATAGGCCCCGGCATCAATGTAACAATGCGATTTTGTAAACTTTTCCAATTGCCAAAAAGCGTTAGCGGCTTACTGGTTAAACAAGCGGTTTATGTTGACTAGTTCATCTTCAAGTTTTTTCGAATTTGTCTTTCCCCGGGGTTTTTCGGTAAAGCCCGGTTTCAGTGTCTGAAGCTTTTCCCAGAGATCCATTGGGGATTTAATGGCCTGGCAGTTTTGAGGCGTCAGGACCAGGTACCGGGTAGTCGGACTGACATGTTCCTCCGGAATCGCCGATCCATATGGTTTTACTTCGATGAGTGTCCGCGTCTCATATTTCAGCAACCAGGCGCTGCCGCTGTCCAGTACCTGGTACCAGGCCTGGGGGTTTCCCTGGCAGCGGGATCCGGCTGGAATAAATGTGTAGGTAGTTCTTTTTTCGTAGTTGGTCAGGGTCAGTTCTTTGATGGGGATGGACATCCTGTATTCCTTTTGCTGGTCATCCAGGTAATGGATGCCCGGATCCAGCAGGTTCAATTTGACGGAAAGATTATCATACACTTTTCCATCCATGCCAACGGCCCGTCCTTTAAGCCATTCCGGATAAAAAAAGGGACTGCCTTCCGTTACCTTGCTGTAGGTATTGGTAATCGGCTCTCCCTTCAGGTCCGTCAGGAAATAACCCAGGGTCTGGGCGGTACCGGCTTCGCTTACCAGGAGACCCATCACCATGAAGCAGGCAAGGACGCTTTTCACTTGATACAATTTACACCGGCTGGTTCTTCCCTGCGGATTTCTTTTCTGTAGAAAGCAGCAGCACCGGAAGCAGCACGAGGTTGGTGACCGTGGCGGCCAGGAGGGTCAGCGATGTCAGCCATCCCAGTGCCTGTGTACCCCCGAATCCACTGAACACAAAAATGATGAACCCGGCGATCAGGACCATCGATGTGTAAATGATGCTGATGCCGGTCTGCCGGATGGTGTGCATCACGGTTTTCCGAACATCGTACTGGTGATGCGGTAACTCCTGTTTGTAGTTCACCAGGAAGCGGATGGTGACATCTATGGCGATGCCGAGGGCCACGCTGAACACCAGTACGGTGGATGGCTTCAGGGCGATATTGGTCCACCCCATGACACCCGCCGTCAGCATCAGCGGAATCAGGTTGGGTATCAGTGAGCAAACCAGGATACGCAGTGATTTAAAAAGGTAGAGCATACAGAGCGATATGAGCAGGAATGCCCAAAGGATGCTTTCCTTGAGGCCGTTGATGATGTAGCGACTGCCTTCGAGAAAGGTCACGCTGGTGCCCGTAAAGTGAACCTCGTACCGGCTGGTATCGAAATACCGCCTGGATGCATTTTGCAGGGAATCGAGCACCCGCGGCAGGCGTTTGCTTCCGATGTCCGCCATGTTGACGCTGATCCTTGTCATCTGCCGGTTGCTGTCGATGAATGAGGCCATGAGTTTCATGAGTCCCGCTGAACCTCCGCTGCCGCTGTCCCTGCGCATGCGCAGGTAGTCTGCTACGAAAGCCCCGTCAAAACTGTTGGGCATGGCGTAGTTGGCCGGATCGCCTTCGTAGAATCCTTGCTTGGCGAATTTCAGGCCTTCGGCCAGGGAAAGAGGACGTGCGATTTCTGGCCAGGACGACATATAGGTGCTGAAGGAGTCCACTTTTTCAAATACGGGCAGGGCCCTGGCCCCAACCAGGCCATTTTTTTTCTTCGTATCCACGAGGATTTCCAGCGGCATGATGCCCTTGAAATGTTGTTCAAAGAATTTCAGGTCTGTATACACTTTGTCTGTCTGGGGCAGGTCGTCCACGATGAATCCTTCCGAACGCAGCCGCACCATACCAGTGACGGAAAAGACCACAACCGCTAA
>Ga0114938_1000907_pt1 | contig 21423 bp, 20 predicted proteins | sample AshMeaBigSpring_FD_88675 | JGI IMG/M metagenome (GOLD analysis project Ga0114938, IMG submission 88675) | Groundwater microbial communities from Big Spring, Nevada to study Microbial Dark Matter (Phase II) - Ash Meadows Big Spring | ecosystem: Environmental > Aquatic > Deep subsurface >...
AGATCGAGAAGCGCAGTGAGATCGAGAAGCGCAGTGAGATCGAGAAGCGCAGTGAGATCGGTGAAAGTCGAAAGCAAATAAGCCAAAGAGTTCTTCAACTTCATCAATTTTCGAGAGATCATTCTACCTACTACAAGGGGTCACCAGATTGAAATAGGAGGTTTTTCGGTGAAAAGGATATTTTTTGTGTAAAGTTATTGTAAGATTAAAAAATATACTTATCTTTGCACCCGCAAACAAGAAAGGTGCCATAGCTCAGTTGGTAGAGCAAAGGACTGAAAATCCTTGTGTCCCCGGTTCGATTCCTGGTGGCACCACTCTTAAAGCGGAATGTAGCGCAGTTGGTAGCGCACTACGTTCGGGACGTAGGGGTCGGGCGTTCGAGTCGCCTCATTCCGACTATTTGTCGTTTAACTTGCTGATAAATAGCAAGTTATTTGTGTTTAAATAAAGCACCCGGGACGAAAACGGGACGGTACGTTTAACTGTTTGTTTTTGCATATCGAGCAAAAGCAAATAAAAAAAAATGTCTACACTTAAAGAAATCCAATCTTACACGCTCCCAATACTACACGCTGGTAAAGAATGGTACATCGACTTCTACTCGTTCGATCCTGCATCAAAAAGCATGCGCCGTAAAAAAATAAAGCTTAATCACATCAAAAAGACAACCGACAGGAAGCTTTATGCGAAAGAATACATCAAAAGACTATCAGAGAAACTTATATTAGGATGGAATCCCTGGATAGAGCAGGAATCAAGTAGCGCATATCTTCTCTTCAAAGATGTGATAGATAAGTATCGGACTTATATAGCCAAAATGCTCAAGGATGGCCGATATCGGCCTGAAACATACAAATCATATACATCATACCTTAACAACATGATCGGGTTCAACGAGAATAAACTAGTACCTATCACTTATATTTATCAGTTCGACAAAGATTTTTGCGTTCAATTGCTTGATGAAGTATATATCACGCGAGATAATACAGCATTTACACGCGATAACTATTTAGGTTTTTTGAAATCATTCGTCAGCTTTTGTATGAATCACAATTACCTGACAAAGAATGTCACTGAAGGAATATCCAGTATAGGAAGGAGAGGAAAGAAAAAAATAAGAACGACATTAAATAATTCCGATCTTGCAAGACTAAATGATTACTTATCAGAAAATAACCCTTACTTCTTATTAGCTAGTTACATTTTATATTATTGTTTTATCCGGCCGGCTGAAATGAGTAAGCTGAGATTGTCTAATATAGATCTGCATAAGCAAACAATATACATCCCCGGTGACATCTCGAAAAACAAGAAAGATGCAACCATCACTCTCCCGGCCAAAGTTATACGATTGATGGTTGAGCTTAATATATTCAGTCACAACACTAATTATTATCTATTTTCGGATGGTTTTAAGCCGGGTTCGACACAAAGAACGGAGAAAATATTTCGTGATTTCTGGGCTAATCATGTGCGTAAAGATCTTAAATTTTCAGAAAAATATAAATTTTATTCGCTCAAAGACACGGGCATAACGAACATGTTGAGACACTATGATACGTTGAGTGTTAGAGATCAGGCGCGACATAGCAGTATTTTAATGACCGATATCTACACGCCTCATGACATACAGGAAGCAAACGATCTCATTAAGAACTACGATGGTGAGTTCTAAAATAAGCCGGATCAAAAGTCCGGCTTATTCTTTTCGTACATAACCCAATATGGCTGGCCAGATATGTATTTAGTCTGGTATCCAGATGAGATCAGAGCTTTAGCCACATCGGTTGCTCCAATATTAATCATCTCAGACATATCGTAAGCTAAATCCACGCTTGTTTTATATACTTGATCAATGACTGATCCAACAGGTAGATAATTCGTTGATATAAAATCAGCTATAATCCTAGATTTAAAATCCTCTTTTTCTTCATTATGTTCCATTTCTTTTTGGTGTTTGATTGGTTTTATACGTAACTACATCGCATAGAAAGTACCTTCAATGCTTGTTGATAAACCTTTAGAAGTGATCTTATAGAGTAAGCTTTTACAGTAAAATTGTCTGTTATCAACAACAAATTCGTCCATCGGATTCAGAAATCTGTTATCCTCAAGACGAATAACATACTCTGTATCTGTATTAACAGATATATTTTCGGAATAGGCTCGCGCGTAAAAGCCATTAGGACCTAATATCGCTAATGTATCTGTATCGGATCCGATTTTGAAAAGTCTGTTATGTCCCATGCTCGCATCATATCGCACATAAGGAGAGATTGTACATTGAGGATAAGTCATCCGATCTAAATCATGCATAGGTACATCTTGATCCTCATACATCATCCATCCCAATAACTTAGCAGACCCTAGATATATTGATATAAATAGGTTAGAATTATCTATTTCGTCTTGAGGTATCCCGCCTTCGATGGCCTCATATAGTTTTTTTTGCGCATCATCGGCTTTTCGGACATTTGACACGACTGGTACAAAAGCACCAACTCTTCCAGTATAGGGCTCAAATCCTCCGAGATCTACACGAGAAAGGAAATAGCTATTATCATAGATTTCAGCAGGGACTATCTTTAAATCGGATTTATCATCAGATTGATCATCCAAATAACTTTTAAGATAATCAACCATTACTAATTGATTATTGCCATTTACAATAAAATATAAATTAGTAGATAAATCGTGAAAAATATAATACCCTTTGTATGTCACTATATCTATTTTAGAAAAGTTAGGGACATCTATGACCGTACATTTTTTAACAATCTCTGGATCTAATTCTTGATATTTATACCAGGAATCATTAGGTAAGCTATATGATACATTATTATATGTTATATATAGAGATTCTTTTTGGTCATATTTTATAGTTATATCATTGTGTACTTTATCACCTGATATTTCTATTTTATTATTAGCATTCTGATAGTACTTATAAGTATTAAGGATACGAATTTTCTTAGTTACTTTATTAACAAGAAAAACTACGTTAAACAACTTTTCTATTTCCGTAATAAAATCATCAATTACCCAATTCGGTACAATTTTATTATATTGTTTTGCATCATACCCATTCACTATTATTAGTTTTCTGTACATCTCATTCTGCGCAAGAACATTCTCTTCGATATCATAACCCAAAGCTTGACATACTTTATCAATGAAAGAAAGAAGGTAGGGTTGAGCGACATATGTTGTACCGGCTTTATAGTTATATCCATTACGCGTATCCCATTCGATGTCGTTATATAAGACATCACTTTTAGGTGCCTGACCGTAATAAACATATGCACCTTTTTCTTTAATTACCGGACAACAGACGAACTCAACGTCAGGATAGAAATGATCTAATGAATAGAGAGCTAATTGTTCATCAATATCCGGTATCTCTCCAAGTTCTAATTCTCGCAAGGTTTTTTTTCCTGCAGATAAATAATTGAGTTCCGAATTTCCTGATACGAGTTGTATTTTAGCGATGCTGTCCTCTATTGATAAGATAATCTCAGTACCGTTAATGACAACCAGACCATCAACAATGAGCACAGCAGACCTATTTTTATGTTTAGTTATAGAATGTAATCTATACATATGATTATAGATCTTAGCATTATTTTTATCTTTCAAAGAAAGATCAATATCATAGGTGTAATCTCCTTTTTTTGTAAAGAACGGGTTATTAACATAGAAATCAACCTCAAAATCTTCAGGTAGATTAACCTTCATATTATCAATATATAATTCTGTCATAAAGTACTATTTCTAGAGGCGTTAGTATTCATTTTATCAACAAGATCCTGAGCTTCATTGATACCACCTTTTCCGCTAACGTAAGTCTCTGCGATTAGAGGTTCACTCAATCGATTACTTAATAAGTTAAGCACTATTTGCATTTTTCGCATGAGTGCTACTTGCTCCGGATCCATACCTGAAGGAACGGGTATAACTGTTGTATTAATATTGTTGTGTGATTGTGATGCAGGAAGAACGGACGACACATCTGAAGCTGTCAGATTAGAGACACTTCCTGTACGTTGAGCATAGTCAATTAGATTAAATACAGGTCGCAAATTAGGATTGCGAACGGCAAACCTGTTAGATATAAATTCATTGGAGTGAACAACACCCTGAGGTTTATCCCATTCACCATCAGGAGTAAAACCACCATCATAAAAGTTAGCAACAGCTCCCTTGGCAACACCAAAGGCTGCTTTAATTAGAGCTATTTCGGCAGCTGCTTTTGCGATCCCCCAAAATCCTAGCGTAGCAATATTCTTGACAGTAGTTTCAGCTATTGCCAGCGTAACAATATTTTCTAACGCTGACAATGACAATTGAATCGTTTTCTTGAGAAAATCTCCCAAACTAACTTCAGAATCAGTAATCATCTCAGCAAACAATTCACCGAATTCAGAGGCAAAATCTTTCATCCAATCAAATTGCTGCGATAATTTATCCTTGTATTCCGATTGCGACTTCTCGAAGTCACTTATCTCAATTTGTTGTTTACTCTTAAGTAAGTTCAATCTTTCGTTTTCAGTAAGATCAGTTATTTCCAATCGTTCATTAATATAAGATAGCTGTATATCCTTCAACTCATCAAAATATTCCCTCTCGTTAATTTGTCCAGCCAAACGTTTTTTATTCAGAGCAAAGATCTCAAGTTCTTCTGCACGCTCAAGACTATCTACACGAGCCTTAAGTGCTTCCTCATTATCTTTTTTAATTTTCTCAGCATTCTTTTTTTCTTCCTCATTTTTTTTATCATCTATTTCCTTGATTTTTTCCATCATTTTGATTTTAGTATCAAGGATCTGGTTTAAGATATCCGTCCGCTGTTTAGGTTCCAATCCGGCAACTTTTAGTTGATCATTGAGCTGATCAATCTCAAGCTGCTCCATTTTCTTATTAAAATCTTCTTGCGTTTTAATTTCTCCATCCAGATAATTATTCTTAATATCTGCGCGCTTTTTATTATATCGCGCTTCTATTGCATCCATTATAGGTTTATTCTTCTCACCGCCACCTGCATCAACAACAGTATCATCCCCAGTATTATCACCAACAATAGGACTTTTAATTTTGGGTGCTAAAGCCATAGAATTAAGATAGTAAGATTTTATTTTTTCAATTTGAGCATTAAGATCTTCCAACTCTTTCTGAGCATTAGTTAGCGATGCTTTCGTTGAATAATAATTAGCAGAACGTGCCATCGCAATATGACCTCCGATATCAGGTCCTTTAGGTTGTGGAGTATTCGAGATCTCTTTCAGGTTGTCTGAAATCTGTGTGACTTTATCAGCTGCAGAAAATTGTTTTTCATATAATTCTTTAAGTTTAGCACGGGAAGCTTCCATTTTCAATTGCGCTTCTAAGGCTGTCATGTATTCATTGATAGCTTTCTTATTTTCATTAATAACTTTCCCCTCTTTAGATATTTCAGCCGTATAACCGGGCACAATAGACTTAAGATCCTTTATTGCCTTCAATCTCTTATCATTAGCAATATTTTCATTGTGTATCGAATCTATCAGCAGATCTATTTGTGATCTTTGGTCTGCCATTCCATCATTAACAGATTTACGGATATCAGCCATGTCTTTTTGCACCTTTACAGCAGCAGATGTTTTTCTTGTAAAGATTATAATTGCAGCTGTAACTGCTGTAACTAAAGCTGCTAATGCTGCATAAGGATTGAGTTTAGTAACTAAATTAAAAGCTACCATCGCACCACGCGCTTTGGACATTTGACCAGTAAGCAGGAAATAAGCGACCTGTAAGAGATATAGTCCGCCCTTAAGCGTTCCGGACATAACAGCACCTGCAGATTGTGCAATAGTTAATCTGTTTTGCCACATTGTAGCAATTTTAAGCGCAACATAGTAGGTCACAACCGTTGCACCAACTGCTGTCAATACTGCTCCATGCTTTATTAGTAAACTTGTTAAATCACCCAAAACCGATACAACGCTCGAAGCCCCGGACAATAATGAGGTAACAATAGGTAGGAGTTCTTCTCCAAGTTGGTAGATACGTTCCTGGAATATTTTCTTCTGCTTTTCATTAATTGCTGTTAAATCGTTATTCTTAACATTAAATTCATCGACAACAGATGTACCATCACGGAAAGCTTGAGCAGCTTGTACTTGAGTTGCACGGATCCTATCAACATTTGATGCAAGGCTAGATAAGACTTTTGCAGCACCGGCACCGTCCAATTTCATTTCATCGAAAATAGGTGCCAAAGCATTCATATCACCTCTTTTTTGCAGCGTTGTAAGGAACTGTAATAAGGCTTCATTAGCATCTGTTTTAAGCAATTTCGTGAAGGAAGAAACTTCCATACCGGCTATTTTAGCCATTTTCTTAGGATCAGAAAACATCTTCATCATTACACCTTGCAGTGCTGTAGAAGAGACCTCTACTTGCTGCATATCTTGGTCTAGTACAGATGCATAAGATGCAAGAATCGGAATATCAAGTTTAGCCTGTTTACCAATACCGGCCATGCGCGCGGTAAAGTCGACCAAGAACTTTTCATCAGATGTCGTTGTACTTGCAAGTTGATTGACGACAGAGCCTATCGATAGCATTGAGCTTTTCAATCCCATCCGGTCAGCGTCACCAAACAACTTTGCTAATTTACCAATATTCTTAATCGCATCCTCGCCTAGATCCTCACCTAAAGAAGTACGAACGATATCACCAGCTTCAGCAAATTCAAGCAAATCTTTTTTGCCTTCAACACCAATCTTACCTGCATCAGATAATAATTTATTAAGTTCAATTCGTGCTGTCTTCGTATCCATCTTTTTAAGGTCCTCGTTGATGTCAACGACCTGATCACGCGTCATCCCTGTGTACTTCATTACATCAGAATATGCTGAATCAAGATCCAGAAAGTCGGATATTGATTTCTTTAGTGTATACAGAACTCCGGTTATTCCACCAACAAATGACAATACACCTCTTAGATATTTTCCGAATCCGGACGATAGTTCAGAGAATTTATTATTGCTTTTCTCTGCTTCATTAGTGTTGTTTCTAATATTATCATTCGTTATCTGCAGCGATCTATTATGCTCAGATATAATGCTCTTCAGTGCCCTTATTTTCTCTCCAGCTTTTGTGTATTCTTCAGAGCCTACTGTCATTTTTTTCTGCACAGCTATGAGTCCACGCATCTCAGATTCAACAGACTTGATATCATTTTTAATAGGAGATCCATCCAAATAGAGATATACTCCACGTTTAACAACTTTATCTTTTGACATAGTTTTTCCTTATTGTGATTTTATTAAGTTGGTTTAGGATGTCAGCCAAAGCAGCATCGCCATGAAATTCGCCGGCAATATCAGCAAGGTCGCTTATATTCTTCTCAATGGGACTGTCAAGCCAGTTAAGAGGCGTACGCTTGACAAAGCCAGGATGATGAATTACAGTTTTACGGATATCTTTATCCTTATCTCCACGCTTTTGCATATTGGCACGAAGTTGCTCATCGGACCATGCAGAATATCCGCGAGAAATGACACCATCTCTAACGACGTACCCACGTCCAGCGCCATACGCCCGGAATACACCATAGCGATAAAACTGGAAGCCTAATGCAGATACATAGCCTTCATTAGCTTTCTTCCTGGTACGAGTAGATACATGTTTTTGAAGTTTTCCGGATGAATGGGTATTACTTGATACTATACTCACAGATACATCTCGAACTTTTGCAGTCCAATTAACTACCAAGCGGTTGTATTCCGCGACAGTCATAAAATGAGCGTTATCTGACATAAAATAAAAGCCTTTAGATTTGATTTATGGCAAATCTAAAGGCTTATAGCACGAATAAAAAGGACAAGTTTTAGCGGATGATCAACGATTCATTTCGAATCTTATCTGTGAATTGAATGTCGTTAAGTCTGTTAATCCAACCTTTTAGAAAGACTTTTTGCGTTGGATCTTGATCGCAAATATCTTTTACGAAACGTATTCTTTCCGCCTTAATAATATCAAATAATCCTCGCGGATTAGCTGCATTCAGAGCATACAATGTCTTCTGACCGACAATTCCATCAACCGGTACATTAAGAATGCGCTGAACATTTTTAATACCATGTACGCCTGAAGCCCATACCCAATCGACTACCAGGTTAGCAATAGATTGAGAGCGGATCTGGTCAGCTTTCCATCTATTCCAATAGTTCGTTACAAATACATGATATAGATCATCTACTGTAATAAACTTTAGGTCATCAGCATCGATGTCACCATCACCATCTTTGTCATAACCACAGCATTTCCATGTTGATAGCGTAATACCCATGTTGGTTTTACCTCCTTTGTCGTTCTTGTGATCTGCCCAACCACCTTCCCATTTCCGAATGAAATCAAATAATAATGTTGCTTTTGCCATAATAATTTAAGTTTATTAGGCAAAAGTGTAGGTTACTAAAGAAATTTAATAGGACATCAAAATAAAGAGCCTTGAGTATTTCCGATATCATCATAATTGCATACCATCCATTCTTCTTGCTTTCTTCTATTTGTCTTAGATGCAGATATAGTCCGTTCTATGCTGTGAATTACCCAATTATTATTATCAGCATAGCTTTTAATTAGATCCATCGGGAACATTGTGAGCATGAATTTTCCTTTTACATTACTCAATAATTCTAATAGATCAATCAGATTTTGTTCATTGAAAGATCCTTCGTAATGGCCGCAATCAGAGTTAACGTATGGTGGATCCACAAAATGGAAAGCATCATTATTGTCATAACATTCAATCACAGTTAGAGCATCACGGCTTTCAATAGTTACATTCTCAAGACGTTTACAAAGTAACTCTGTAAATTCATCTTTAGCATTCGATAGTTTTTTAGGCATACCTCCCGAAAAGTCATATCCAAAAGATCCATCAAGTTTTGAAGCAAATGACGTTTTACAGAGCGTCCACACCGCCCATGCTCTTTGAGCTTGAGTGAAAAAATCTGAATAATTTAATATATGTACAGCATGAGCATGCACATCCCTAGAATGAAGCGTTTTATCTATTTCCGTTTTTAACTCTTGATAGTTAACCTTTGCCATCCAATAGAACGTTACTAAGTCCATATTGATATCATTAATAATCTCTGCATCAACAGGGTTTTTAGCGAATAGCACAGCAGCACCGCCACAAAAGGCTTCTGTATATAACTTATGTTGTGGAATAAGCGGCAATATATGCTGAAGCATTGTCTGTTTGCCACCATAATAAGAAATAGGTGTTTTCATCATTATATAAAAATTAGTTATTATCTTTGCGGTCCTACCACATACGAAATGCGCCAACACACAGAAGAGGATATTAGCCCTCGGCTCTGCGTGTTGGCGCATTTATGTTTGTATGTGGTAGGATACTACAAACAAGTCGGGGGCTTTTTTTAACCCCCAAGCTTTTTTTAATTATTCTCTGTATTGCTAGCTATGTAGCTTTCAGCCTCTTCTTTCGAATCGAAAAGTATAGCATCATACAAATACTTCTCAGTGTCTACAATTTGATTATCGAGTACAGCTATTTTATTAATTGCTTCATCTCGAGTAATTAAATTATTAGAAGCGATATACTCATTCAGCAATTCTTCTGTATCGAACTCTGCTGAATCAAACCCTTTCCCAGGCGTACACTTACCTTTAAAATTTATTTCCATAATTTGTATTATTCCATTTCTATGGACTACAATACAGTTTTTCGTTAATTCTACCATGATATATATTATTATCAATTAGTTGTTACAGTAAACCCTAAACCAGACAAATATGATCTAGCATTAGATGATAAAGCAGTAGGAGCTCCACAATTTCCCGTTAAATCAATCATCTTACTGCCAGTTGCAGTTTGTACTTGCGCTGCAAGGTCAATTAGCAATTTATCAGTCATCGCTGAGGTAAATACGCCTACGGCTGGTTTTAATAATACAGTATCTACCATACTGGAAAATTTTAATCCCCCACTATATGTAACGTTGATTGAGTAGATACTCAATGATTCAATTATTCCTTTTAAACTTGCTAAATCGCCACTTATTGAACTAGAGCTACCCGATATTGTAATGCGAACAGTTCTTTCGGGAATATCTCTTAAATTCCCTGTTATTGTTGAGGGAGCATTAAGTAGTTGTAAAATCCTCAGTTTTTTTGGTAAATCAGATAAATCGCCCGAAATATTTGGGCATCTATTTAACGATAAATTTTCAAGGCTTTTTGGTAAATCTCTATACTGCCCAGATAATGATGTATTTAAAACACTTGCCATATTAAACCTTATTATATCTCTAGGTAAAGAAGACACAAAACCATATACTTCATTTCCTTCTGATATTGAAACCCCTGTGTTGTTTACTACCTCGTTAGCTTCTATTACTGGCAAAGGACTATTTACACTATGTCCTGCCCCTTCTTGTTGTATTTTAAATAGATTATCAATTTCTATTTCAGCTTTATTAACGTTTAATTTGAAAGCAACAACTGTTGAGATGTCTTTCGGTAAAAATGTACTTGACCCTATTTCTGAAAGAGTTGTTCTGTCAATAAACACACCGCCCCTAATTACGGCGTATCCTGATTTATTAGTCTGAAAACTGTAAGTACAATAACCAGAACCGTCCCCATTCTTTCTAAAACCGATATACTTCTTAAATGGCGCAATATAAGGTTCAGGTGTACAATTACCATAATTAATTGCAGGATTTCCGTTTGTAATTCCATCCAAATTGTTTTGTGTATCTAACCATTTAGATGCAGTAGCATTCTCGGGAAGTAATTCTACAACACAACCATCAGTAGCTTTATTTATCTTATCGGAATAAGTCAATCTGCTTAAATCTGGGCGACCCATATTATAATAATAGTCTACATCAGATTGCAAAAAACCTCGTTTGAAAAATCTAAAAAGAGAAATATCCCCATTAACTCTATATCCAGAAAGGTTAATATTTAGATTGGCAGTATTTTTAATTAATGGAGTTAAATTGTATTTCGCTTCTGCGCTTAATTCCCCATTTATATAAATACTCTGAGTGTTATTATAAAATGTACATATTGCGTGATAGCATTTTCCTGAACTAATGGATGAAGTTAGTAGCTGATAATCTACTCCGTCAACCATCAATCTAAATTGAAGTCTGCTACCTGATTCAATAGATATAACGAAACTATCTGCTCCGGTTCCAGGATTTATCTTACTTACTAAAATTCCTCGAGATGCAGGTGTTATTTTAAATAAAATCTCAAACGAAAACCCATTATCTCCTGTTTTAAACAAGTCGTTATGGTTAACAACGACACCATCATCAATACCGTCGAATTTATACCCGAACGCTTTCCTCACTTGCCTATTATCAAGCATCCCATCCGCATCAAGTCCAGCGTATCCGTTTGCCTGATTCTTTTTAGAAGTACGCTCAACCGTGTTGGGTATTTGCCCATCAGGTATGGCACCAGTAGCATCGAGTGCAGGATAACCGTTAGCACGACCCTTTTCGGATACTGTCTGATAAGTATCTGGTAATTGAGCTTTCAGGAGTTTACCGGTGCCATCCAAGCCCGGATATCCGTTTGCCTGATTCTTCTTTGATGTACGCTCAACCGTGTTGGGTATTTGCCCATCAGGTATGGCACCAGTAGCATCGAGTGCAGGATAACCGTTAGCACGACCCTTTTCAGAGATAGGCTGATAAGTATCCGGTAATTGAGCTTTCAGGAGTTTACCGGTGCCATCTAAACCCGGATATCCGTTTGCCTGATTCTTCTTTGATGTACGCTCAACCGTGTTGGGTATTTGCGCATCAGGTATGGCACCAGTAGCATCGAGTGCAGGATAACCGTTAGCACGACCCTTTTCGGATACTGTCTGATAAGTATCCGGTAATTGAGCTTTTAATAGTTTACCGGTGCCATCCAAACCAGCGTATCCGTTTGCCTTATTCTTGTTAGCCGTCTTTTCAGCTAACTGAAAATCTTTATCCGAGATAAATACTCTCCACTCAGACACATTTGACCAGGAAGCTATATTACTTCCATTGAAGTATGCAATTACTTCACCGTTGTCGGATTGGAACTTTATAACACAACCTCCTACACGCAAACGAGCAGGTACAAGTGCTATAGCTTGATCTAAAGTGAATACAGGTGTACCGTCAGTATTAACATGATACCTAGATACATTATACATTTCTGATCTGCTTGAGTCGTCCGCTTCCTGCTGTTTATTTACCATTTGCAGCATCTGCTCACCCACTAGGGTGTGAGTATTAGATTCAGGTAGCTCATTTTGCCGGATGAGATTAGCACCGGCAACCAATTGTTCATAAGATTGTGTACTCATATTCATTAATTAAAAGTTTTATCAAACGTTTCATCGAAAGCACGATCTTCCAAAAATGCCTTCCTACAATTCTTGCCTTTATAAGGTATATCAATATTGAAAGGTGCTGAATATCCGTACAGGGATAGATCTATATTCTGCACAGGATCAACATCTATTCCCTGGATAGAAAATGAAGCAAGAAAGCTATATTTCCGATCGCGCTTATCGATTACAATCTGAGCAAATAATTCATCTATGATACGTTCGCACACTTTAGTGCGATTATCTATTTCCGTATAATCACCAGTATCAGAAATGTGATCAACGACCAATAGGTTGTAATCATAGCTCTTATGGTAGGATACATCGCTACCATCATAATGGTATGATCCTTGAGCGAGGATAACTGCAGGATAGCATAATACGCTATCAAGAGACGTTTCCATCTCAGCTGTTGAGCATAGGAAATGTTTCTCGCCATTAGCTTCATGCCTAACATCCACATGCCTTCTACACAGATGCTCAATGTATTCTGAAAAATTAGTTATTTCCATTCTTGATAGCCTCCCTTATTCTACGATTCATTATTCGAAGAGCATCCGTCACAGGCATCGCCTGGTATTTAGACATATCAGGTATATGATCACCTACGAAACTGTCAAATATACTCAGCCAGTCTACCGATCGATTAATTTTATTATTACTCTTATTGTCACCATCACTTTCGGGGAAAAGGTGTATGTACGCTCTAGCTAACCAGCTCTTGATCATAATGTAATTCAAGAATATGGCATACTTAATTTCTTTATCAATCTTAGCAACTTCATGCACGCGAGAATCAATGTCAAGAGCTACGCACTTCTTATCATCGGATGTCAATACATAACGCTCATTATTCTTCATATACAGAGCTGCGATAAATAGATTCAGATAGTGATCGTTGCTCTGATCGAGCACGTACTTACTAAAGAAGGTATCAACTGTCATAAATTGCTGTAAGCACATTCCCGACAATTTAGCACCTGGAGCTTGTAATTTTGTTCCGGAAATTTTATCCAAGAAGAAATCAGAAAAAGGAATCCGAGCATCACGTACAAATTCGACCAACTCTATTAATTTATATTTATCGTATGATGATAATTTAGATACGATAAGGCGAGGAAATTTATAGAAATCACGTAAAAATCGCTCGACAGAGTATTCACAGCTATAAAGTTTAGCAGCTGCAATAAATTGCTTAGGACTCAATTCTTTCCATCCTTCAGGAACGTCGATCTTTTTAGACCAACGGAATACCCTCCAATAGCAATAGGTATACTTGAGTTGTTTCATGCCCAAAAGGTTTTTTTATCATCATTATTCCTATCGAAAGCACTGGAAGAGCTACCTGTATAGTATTCAGGAAAAGATCTGCGAACAAACTTCATCAGTTGTGTGATGTAAGCTTGCATACTATCATCCGCTTGCTTGATCTGCAACTGCAGATATACGGGATCAACTAAAGCTTCTGATTCATCACTGTCAGCATTCGCTTTCAGGGAACTGAAATACAGCCCCCTATCCGTAAGACTACCAGGCTCGCACATTAGCCGCTTAACAGCACCAATTACAACCACGCGCACAGATCTCATTCTTAATTCTTCAACCTTATCAATAAGATCTTTTTGTATACTAGTAGGATCTTTACACCAGGCAACCAATTGTTCATACAGAGCATCACCAAGATTAGTACGCAATGTTTCCTCGCTTGCAAAATCAAAATGATTCTGCAAGCGTAAAAATAGTATCCGGCTAGAGTTGATAAAATATACCTTATCAACTTCAGCAGTAGATCTTACTATTGAAGTTGACAACCGGCGATAAGTATCCGACTCCTTAAATTCAGGATACTTATTTATGTTGTTAACAAGAAAGTTAATAACTTCATCTAAAGCGTTAAACCCCTTGTTTTTAAAGTTTTTCTTTAGATTGTTTTCCTGATACTTATAAACCGGTTTAAAAGTACCATTTTCCGATTCTTGACGCTGGAATCCAGCATCAGAGATACGAGTGTTTATTTCGTCATAATCGTACCAAAAAGCTAAATTAGCATTAGCACGCTGACAGAGCTGTAATAGCTCATAATCCTTTCTCTCTCTATCTGTAGCAGATTCACTTGCGGATCCTAAAACTGAAGGATCCGGACCGTACTTATATATTTCGATGAGTTCATTTGTCATCGACTCGCCCAATAAGGAGCGAATATATAGATTGAATGCGTTATTAAGAGATGGATAAACCGTCTCATACTTCATAGCTGCAGAAACCTTAATATGTTTCTTTAACTCTGCATTCTTTTCCCATTTTTCAGCACTGAATATCATATTAGCTTAATATTCTTTTGGTACCGGAACCGGTATCAAGGGTTACTAAAATCGTATTACGGAATCTCAAATCACAGTCTTTTACCCCATTGAGTTTGAGGTAAAGTTCAATCGGATCCAAAATGTTTTGTCGGTCAATCCACGCATTAGCAATATTAACAAGGAATGCTTCTCGAATATTACTACCTCCCTGATTACCTGCATAAGTACCGCCAGGCATACCGGCACCAAACACGTTAGGGTTAACCATCAACGAGAATAAGATCTCAGAGTTTGCAGCTGCTGAAGTAACTAAATTATCTGAACCTTTATATTTATTGTCTAGAGCCGTTATTTTCCACTCCTCTTCTATTTTCCCGTTCACTTCATTTATGGCATAGTTAGTGAATAAAGGCTTCTCAGCATTTTCAACCCCACAAAGGTTTTGCTCAACCTTATCCATATAAGATTGAATTTCCTTTTTCCGAGCATCTGGTGTATCATAATCAGAGACCGGGAACTTTTTCTCCCAATATGAATACGGAATTTGAACATGCCATTTCCAAGTAATCTGATTTTTGTACGCTTTCTTTAGAAAAGTTGGAATGAGATGTGATATTTCTACCCACCCAGCAACATAGCTTGACCACCACACCGGTTCTCCGTATATGTCATCATTACTCCAACTATCACGAATAGGGTAAACAAAGCCTTTCTTAAGTTTTCCGGCAAACTTCAACACTTCAGCTTGCATCTCAGGATCGTACTCGCTTAAGACATCGAGTATATCGCATTGTTCCAAGCTAGGAGAGCCTGGCCAATATCCAGATACGATACATTTTTCAAGTCCGCTGGAATCAGCGGATGTATATCTTCTATACAAAGCATTGATAGGATTAACACCGGCGAAAGAATTGCCTGCCATTGAAGGAATAAAGTGCACAGCACCATTTCCAAATTTCAGATAATCGCGCAACGTTTTCTCCATATAGCGTCTGACCACTCGAGACTGAAGGAATTCCCTTACACGATTATCAGTAATAGGCTTCAACACTTCATTCCCATTATCATCGTATCCATCTACTGTACAGGGATAGATTCCTTGACCAATTGTCAGGTTTCGGAGGAACTTAAGCCCGGTATTTAATACGGATGTTGTTGAGATCTGCTTATCTGCCAATTGAGGAAAATCGTTACCATCACCCCAGGGTATCACTTGATACTTATCTAATGATATGAACTTATTTTGAGTCATATCATGTGGGTTAAGTATATTCTTCCTCGCAATTTCTTCGTTACTCGGACCGCCAACAGAGCTCACAAACATTTGCTGAGATGACATCATCAACGGAGTTCCTTCTTTATTGTATAGTATATCCATATCTATTAAAGTATTACTTTCATCTTATTATATTCAAGGATGTTATCAATATTAACCGGATAAATATGACCTTCAGGAGTACCCTTACAATCACAAGGCTGAATACCTCTAAGGCGATAATCTTTCATATTCATCTTACCCGCGCCACAGCAGTAACATTGAGGAATGAAATACAACTTACCAGCTTTCGTGACAAATTTCACAGAGAATATTCTTCGTTTACCATCCGGTAAAAAACGAATATCCATATCAGCCAACATTATATTACGTCTTATATCCATAACTAATCGAAAGTTTGGTCAAATGTCTTATCAAACGACCTATTATATAATTTATCAACTTTTTTAAAACGCTGTCGGTTATCACTCAAGCGATAAGATATAGAGTATCCTTTAGGTTCATTCCCACGATTATTACTCTCCATATTGATATCGGTAATAGTGATCGGTATCAGTGTAGTAGGATCCTGGTAGATCCACACCTGATCCGACCGGATAATATCCTCGATAGACTCAATACCGGACTGATCGAGCGGACCGGTATATAGTTGGTGTGTCGCTACAGGATCGGTGAATATTTTGGAGTATGAATGCTTTATCTGAGCAAATTGAGCATTCAGAGCGGTTGCGCTTTTAGTAATACCGGTAAAGGCGATTGTTTCAGGAACCCCAAAGCAATTGTTATATACAAGCCTTACTTCGTGTGGATATTCACGCTTATCATTGATGTATTGTATCTTATCAACCACTTGATTTTCGCTTTCATTTGTAAGCGCATATACATCGTAATAAATAATATCATTTGCATCAATATGGTATCCAGTTTCCGCATCTATCCAATCAGGAAGCACGGATAGAGAAACATTAATTGTACAGCAATATAATGTTTGAGAAAATTCTGCACGATAGTATCTAGGTATACCATCTTTAATATATGCTACTCCGACCTCTATAAAGTCTGCAGTAAAATCATATATTGATAGTATTTCTTGCCTCTTAATATTTGTTTTCTTTGTCTGATACCTGGTTAGAAATTTATCGTATAAATCAACTCCAAGAAGAACGCTAGAGTAATATAGTATTTGTGTATTATAGTTAACAACACCATCAACAGTGCTTCTTATTTCAAAAATCAATGATCTATCTTTGTTTTTTTGAGCGAACAACTGCGTTGAATCAAAAGTAAAATATTGGCTCAGGACATCACCGATACCACTTATTATTACTTTTTTCTCAGAATTAGGGTGATAAATTTCGTCAAGCAACAACTTTTGTCCCACAGATATTCTCAGTGACACATTAGTTGTTACATTATCGAATACAATATCTTCGTAATCGGCAACAAAAAACTTATATTTTAGATTAGCTACCATTGATATACTCTGTAGTTTAGACCAAATACTATCCCTTTGTTAAAATAGTCATACCCAATTTTGTAAGTCCATTTGTTACGGCGATATCCGATCGACAAAAGCCTTAAATTGTAACCGAGATCTCCAGATATAATGAGCTCATTATTATAGTTAATTTTGGGAATGATGATGTTGTAATCGTATGTTCGTCCGGAAATACGATTATTGAATATAGTATCTCTTGTAGATACATATCCAATATTATCAGGAAGCTTCAACGTATCATCGTACACTAACCGGCTATAATAGTCACGTATGATTCCAGCTGTATCAACATTTACAGGTATGGTGGTCCGGATCACGCTTTGAACCTTTATAGTATCACGATGTACCTTCCCTACAATTGGTATAAAAGAGTGTTTGATCTTAGTTTGCCGGCTACCTAACTGATAACCGGCGCACCAAGATACAACCGCAACAACGATAACAATAACACCAAACAACCAAACGTTTCTTTTCATTTCATTTCTTCTTCTTAAGTAAATCGATTACACTTAACCACCGCTCTTTAATTGCAGTAATGAGCGCATCTTTAGGTTTACCGTCAATTACGCTGAGATTTTCTAATATAGATGTCATATACTCGACCAAAAAATAAGTAAGAACAGCTAATTTGACAAAATCAAAAAAATAGCTACCTAGAGCGTACATCCATCCAGTATGAGCAGCGCAATCCATAGCAAAAGAGTGCACAATAAAGATGATCGTTAGCCACACACAAATTTTTATCACACACCGAGAAAATTTAAAACTGTCGAATGACTCTTTACGCTTTGCCAACGAAGCTTTGAGACCCGTCCAAGTCTCAATTAATATTGCGATAAACATCGCAAAAGCAAGAATAGGACCGATACCCAATATGGAGGTAATGATTCCAGTAACGATAGACAGCGGTATCGTAACATTTTGGATATCGTACTTGAAAGATGGACAGACCGAAAGCAAAAATTCTTTTCCGTTCTCGAAGCCGTACGTTCCGCACAGCCAATGCAAATAACTTCTTATCATATAAGTTAAGGTTTAGGTTAATAACTAAAGCAAGACAAAATAAGCTACAATTATCGGCAAGTAATAGGACAAAAAAACAGCAGCATAAGTAATTTGTTAACAAAAGCCAATAAAAATGGTAACAGCTGATACATAATAAATTAAGCAAATAACTAGAACCAATAAGCCGCTTTGTCTCACGTTTTACCCAACCGCACCCTATCCGCATTCGCACCATTTTTCGCAAAAAGTAAGGAAATATGACAAAGCCACACCCCACGGGTATGGCTCACTTTTGTAACTATGATATTGATTATTTATATTCGCGCATCGACAAATGAATACGACTTAAGGATGAGATGTCCGTACTTGATCCACACCCGCTTATCAACTGCATCACCAAAATGCGTTGCTTCTTCAGGAAGGATTGATTTGTTTCGTTCGCTACGTTTATCCTTAGCGAACCTTCCGTCACGATCCTCAACGACACGCGTATTATTCATTGAGATAAGCGTATACTTGCACTTACTTCCATTGAATCGCTTACGAGGAAATCGGTTATCTTTTTCGGCAAGGATACTTGCCCACAGCAAATATTTCTCATGTTGCGGTGGTTCAATTCCGCGGTGAGTCTTCTGTTCAACCGTCCAACCTTTCTTGATCAGACGCTCGACAGCGATCTCGTTATATGTTTTTTTGTTATTGGCACGATGAGCATCACCATACTTATCGCGATAGAACACGACATGCTTCTTAGAATGATTGCGGTAATAATCGCAAAACTTATCTATCAAAGCATTAATCATTGTGTCATCCTCTTCATCACGCTTGACAAAGAACTCATTGATGTTGTTATCAATAGTATAAGGAGTAATCAGTTTCGTCACAAAGTCAAAGTTTCGTTCTTGCCCAACTTCCATGAATGAAGCTGTCGAGCCCCAGTCACATGTTAATTCAATGGCACGGTTAGGATCGCAATCAAGATCCCGGCGACTGTCATTATTATTGGCCAGCTCAGACCAATTGTAATTATTATCTTCAGCAAAGTCCCGTATATAACTGTCGTTCGTTGCGTTATAATATACGTGTCGCTCATCGATGCTGTAATAGCAGCTATCAATCTTCTCAATATAAAAGTTAAGGATTTCAATCATGAAGCTGAGCTTATCCATCAACTTATACATATTAATGATATAGCTCATACCAACATTCGCAATGTTATCAAAGATGGATCCAAGAATAAATAATATACCATCATTACTCACGAATGGAGTAATTGTCCGCCGCAAGCGAATTGTTTCGTTCCATAGTTCCTTATAGAGTTTTACGTCTTTAGCAATAGCGGCTTCAATAAGTTGTAGTTGCAACCGTACGATTTTATTCCATACCTCGAACAATCGCACACCCCTTTCCTTCTCATAGTAGGTTGATGGTTCAAGCAACCATTTCTGTTCAGGAACATATGGCATCGAAGATAGAAAAGTATTTCCATGATGTTTCCAAACCGGATCCTTACTCTTTTTACCAAAGATATGTTCATTACCTCTGTTAGTAGGCGCGACTTCTTGGTCGAACTTTTCTTTATTCAGAGTGAGAGCTTCATCCGTGATATTGTAATCTGCATTAGGTCCACGCGAATTACCATCTTGAGTTAAGAGATACAAGCAATGACCATTACTAAAAGTAATGCAATGGTCATAACTCATTATCTGTTCATATGGACGATACCATCCATCAGGTGGTCGTCGGCAAACAACATAATCGCCAATCTTTGTTTTTTCATCGTACCTTTTATAGCCTAATTGCTCAAGCATTTTAAAAGTAGAAGGAAGCGTTTTAGTAAGAGCTTGACCAAAGGTAGACTGTGCCAATGTTGTCACTCCACGCGGCATGATCCGGACATTCTCATCCACTTCACTACCATTTATAAATGATTTACCCGTACCACGCGAATAGATAACATACTTCGTTTTCGCGCGCATCAGCATAATTGCTGCTTGAGCAGGGTTAACATTCAACGTTTCCTCCCAGCTATCTTCCATCTTACCAGCGATTAAAAACAATGCAATTTACACCATCCTGAGTAGTGCACCTAGGATCCTGTTCTACACGCTCGACAAGCTCTTTCAGATCTGACGGAAAGAACTTCTTGCTTACCTGTGCAACAATATACGACTTATCAACGGTGACAATGTCTATTTTTTTATGGTCCATCAAAAGCGAAACTAATCGCTTATTCACAATTTTATTTTTTGCCATATCATATAAATTAAGAGTTCAATAATTCTTCTGCTTGTTGGTCGTCGATAGGCTCAAACATCGCATCAACCAGTTCTTTAACATCAGCATCAGGAAGTTTGCGAATAGCATCCAAGCTAACATTGAGGGGTTGACCGTTATTGTTAACCTGAATATAAAAGGTATTTTTCTCCATTCGCCGTGGATCCTCTGAAGTAATAGGTTTCTCGCCAACCATCAACATGAGTGTCTTTTTAGCATTATTCCACTCTTTGAGGTTCCCGCTTATTTTAGCCTGGCGAATCAATTCTATCTGATCTTTGATTTGCCATGCAAACCAAAAATCCCAGTCGAACGAGTGTTGTGTTTTAAAGAGTTCTTTAGCCAAAGCGATATCTTTCCGTATTTGCGTCCTGGTAATACGATACTTTGCCAGCATCATATTCACAATATGCGTTTCATTCGGATAGTCATCCAAGAGCCGGGCTATTTGCAGCACACGATTAAACTGAAGCTTCAGTTCTTCAGGAAGCGGTGAATTCTCAGGATCAATAATGTGAGCCTGTATCAATTCATGATTCTGTTCTACAAGAGATTTCCGACCGTGTTGCTTCATCATGATAACTCAGCGATCTTATAATCTATCCGCTCAATCAACTGTGTTAGAGATTCCACTTTCTTAAGATATTTCACACGCTTA
>Ga0114938_1000908_pt1 | contig 21419 bp, 15 predicted proteins | sample AshMeaBigSpring_FD_88675 | JGI IMG/M metagenome (GOLD analysis project Ga0114938, IMG submission 88675) | Groundwater microbial communities from Big Spring, Nevada to study Microbial Dark Matter (Phase II) - Ash Meadows Big Spring | ecosystem: Environmental > Aquatic > Deep subsurface >...
CGAGGCCATAGGCGCGCAGGTCGACGACGTGACGCCGCCCCTTGAGCGAGTGCACCGCGTCCGACCAGTAGGGCGCGAGCGCGCGCGCCTGCTCGAAGAGCCCGGCGCGGTAGATGCGCTGCGTCGCGAGCGCCGCGGCGCAGGCTACCGGGTGCGCGGAGAACGTGTAGCCGTGGAACAGCTCGATCGAGCCCTCGGGCCCGGACATGAAGGCGTCGTAGATGGCGCGCTTCACGAGCACCGCGCCCATCGGCACGGCGCCGTTGCTGATGCCCTTGGCGCAGGTGATGAGATCCGGCACCACCCCGAATTCCTGCGCCGCGAACGCGGACCCGGTGCGGCCGAAACCGGTGATGACCTCGTCGAAGATCAGGAGGATCCCGTGCTTCGTGCAGATGTCCCGCAGCCGCTGCAGGTAGCCGACCGGCGGCATCAGCACGCCGGTGGAGCCCGCGATCGGCTCGACGATGACGGCGGCGATGGTCGAGGCGTCATGCAGGGCGACGAGGCGCTCGAGGTCGTCCGCGAACTCGGCGCCGTGTTTCGGCAGCCCGCGCGAGAACAGGTTGCGCGTCGGGTCGTGCGTGTGCCGCAGGTGATCGACGCCGGGCAGCAGCGCGCCAAAGTACTTGCGGTTGTTCACCATGCCGCCGACCGAGATGCCGCCGAAGCCGACGCCGTGATAGCCGCGCTCGCGCCCGATCAGGCGCGTGCGCGCCGAGTCGCCGCGCACCCGGTGGTAGGCGAGCGCGATCTTGAGCGCCGTGTCCACCGATTCGGACCCCGAGTTCGTGAAGAACACGTGGTCGATGCCCTCGGGCGCGATACCCACGATCGCGTTCGCCAGCTCGAAAGCAAGCGGATGGCCCATCTGGAACGGCGGCGCATAGTCCATCTCGCCGATCTGCTTCGAGACCGCCTCGGTGATCTCGCGCCTGCCGTGCCCCGCATTGACGCACCAGAGGCCGGCCACCCCGTCCAGCACCTGGCGCCCGTCGGGGGTCCAGTAGTACATGCCCTCGGCGCGGGCGAGCAGGCGCGGCGCGGCCTTGAACTGCCGGTTCGCGGTGAAGGGCATCCAGAAGGCCTCGAGGGAGGCGCGATCGGCGGGTCGGGCGCTCATGGGGTTCGGCTCCGGCGCGTCAGGGCGATAAGGATAATTGACACTAGTAGAACGAAACCGCGATATTACGCCAGTACCGTTTAATATCCTAGACACCTCACCGCGATGGCCAACGACGTCAGTACCCGATTGAAGGCCGTGCGCCAGCAGCACGGCCTGTCGCAGCGCGAGCTCGCCAAGCGCGCGGGCGTGACGAACGGGATGATCTCGCTCATCGAGCAGGGCCGCGTCAGCCCCTCGGTCGCTTCGCTCAAGAAGGTGCTGGCCGGCATCCCGATGGGTCTCGCGGAGTTCTTCACGATGGACCCGGCCGGTGCGCCGCCCGTGTTCTATCCCGCCGCGGAACTCGTCGAGCTCGGCGAGGGCCCGGTCTCGCTCAGGCTGGTGGCAGCACACCGCGCGGGCCGGCGCATGGCGATCCTGCACGAGGTCTACGAGCCGGGAGCCGACACCGGTTCCGGGATGCTGACCCACGCGGGCGAGGAGGGCGGCGTCGTGGTCGCGGGGCGCATCGAGGTGACGATCGCGGGCAACACCCGCGTGCTCGGGCCGGGCGACGCCTACTACTTCCCGAGCGCCATGCCGCACCGTTTCCGCAATCGCGGGCGCGAGCGCTGTGAGATCATCAGCGCCTCGAGCCCCCCGACCCTCTGAACCGGAGCGAACGTCGTGAACCGCGAGCAGAAATCCGTGGACTGGCGCCAGCGCGCCGCGAGCTTCGCACCGCGCACGGAGGCCTTCATCGACGGGCGCTACCAGCCCGCGAAGTCCGGCGCCACCTTCGACTGCGTCAATCCCGCGACCGGCCAGCCGCTCGCGGCGGTCGCCTCCTGCGACGCCGCGGACGCGGACGCCGCGGTCGCCGCCGCCCGTCGCGCGTTCGAGGACGGCCGCTGGTCGCGCCTTGCGCCGGGGGCGCGCAAGCGGGTGCTGCTGCGCTTCGCGGAGCTGATCCGCAAGCACCGCGAGGAGCTCGCGCTGACCGAGACGCTCGACATGGGCAAGCCGATCACGGACTCGCTCAAGGTCGACGTGCCGGCGGCCGCGAACTGCATCGCCTGGTACGCGGAGGCGATCGACAAGGTCTACGACGAGGTTGCGCCGGTGCCGCACGAGTCGCTCGCGCTCGTCACGCGCGAGCCCGCGGGCGTGGTGGCGGCGATCGTGCCCTGGAACTTCCCGCTGCTGATGGCCTCCTGGAAGCTCGGCCCAGCGCTCGCCACCGGCAATTCGGTGGTGCTGAAGCCGTCCGAGAAGTCGCCGCTGTCGGCGCTCCGGATCGCGGAGCTCGCGATGGAGGCGGGCCTGCCGGAGGGCGTGCTGAACGTGCTGCCGGGCTTCGGCTACACGGCGGGGGAGGCGCTGGCGCTGCACATGGACGTGGACTGCGTGGCATTCACCGGCTCGACGCGCGTCGGCAAGATGATGCTCGAGTATTCGGGCCGTTCGAACATGAAGCGGGTGTGGCTCGAGTGCGGCGGCAAGGCGCCGAACGTCGTGATGGCGGACGTCGCGGACCTCGACCGCGCGGCGAATGCGGCGGCGTACGGGATCTTCTTCAACCAGGGCGAGATGTGCTCGGCGGCCTCGCGGCTCGTGGTGCACGAGTCCGTGCGGGACGCGCTGCTCGAGAAAGTCATCGAGATCGGGCGCCAGATGGCGCCCGGCGACCCGCTCGACCCGAAGACCAAGCTCGGCGCGATCGTGGACCAGGTCCAGCTCAACACGGTGATGGGCTACATCGAGTCGGGCCGGAAGCAGGGCGCCGCCGTGCGGCTCGGCGGCCGCCGCGTGCGCGAGGAGACCGGCGGCTGGTTCGTGGAGCCCACCGTCTTCGACCGCGTGACCATGGAGATGAAGATCGCGCGCGAGGAGATCTTCGGGCCGGTGCTCTCGGCGATCACGTTCCGGGACGCCGACGAAGCGGTGCGCATCGCGAACGACGTCAGTTACGGCCTGACCGCCGCGGTCTGGAGCCGGGACATCACCACCGCCCACCGCGTCGCGAGGGCGCTGCGGGCCGGCACCGTGTACGTGAACTGCTACGACGCCGACGACATCACCGTTCCCTTCGGCGGCTTCAAGCAGTCCGGCAACGGCCGCGACAAGTCGCTGCACGCGATGGACAAGTACACCGAGCTCAAGACCACCTGGATCGACCTGTCATGAAGGTCACCGTCGCCGCCACGCAGATGGCCTGCGGCGCCGGCCGCGAGGCGAACATCGCGGACGCCGAGCGCCTGGTGCGCGAGGCCGCGAAGCGGGGCGCCAATGTCGTGCTGATCCAGGAACTGTTCGAGTCGCCCTACTTCTGCAAGGATCACCTGGCGGCGCATTTCGAGCTCGCGACGCCCGTCGCCGAGAATCCGGCCGTGCGACGGCTCTCGCAGGTCGCACGCGAACTCGGCGTGGTGCTGCCGCTGTCGGTGTTCGAGCGCGCGCAGAATGCCTACTTTAACACGCTCGTCATGGTGGACGCCGACGGCTCGGTGATGGGCATCTACCGCAAGTCGCACATCCCGGAGAGCCCGGGCTACCACGAGAAGTTCTACTTCTCTCCGGGCGACACGGGATTCCGGGTCTGGCGCACGCGCTTTGGCACGCTCGGCGTCGCGGTCTGCTGGGACCAGTGGTTCCCGGAAGCGGCGCGCGCGATGGCGCTGCTCGGCGCCGAGATCCTGCTCTACCCGACCGCGATCGGCTCCGAGCCGCAGGATCCCTCGCTCGACTCGCGCTGGCACTGGCAGCGCACGATGCAGGGCCACGCGGCCGCGAACGTGATGCCGCTCGTGGCCTCGAACCGCATCGGCCGCGAGCGCGGCGAGAAGCTCGCGATCACGTTCTATGGCCACTCGTTCATCGCCGACCACACGGGCGAGGTGGTGGCGCAGGCCGATGACCACACCGAGCAGGTGCTGACCGCCACCTTCGACCTCGAGGAGATCCGCCGCTACCGGCGCAGCTGGGGCGTGTTCCGCGACCGCCGGCCTGACCTCTACGGCCCGCTGCTGAAGCTGGACGGTGCCGCCGGCTGACCCGCTCGCAGGCGCGGTCGCCTGCGTTGACCTCGAGACCACCGGCGGCCATGCCGCGCGCGACCGGGTCATCGAGGCGGGCGTGGTGCTGCTCGAGGACGGGCGCGTGACCGGGGAGTGGTCCTCCCTCGTGAATCCCGGAGTGCGCATCCCGCACGCGATCCAGCAGTTCACGGGCATCACCGAGGCCATGGTCGCGGACGCCCCGCCGTTCGCCGAGGTCGCGGAGGTGCTCGCCGCGCGGCTCGAAGGACGGCTCTTCGTCGCGCACAACGCGCGCTTCGACTACGGCTTCCTGCGCGCCGAATTCCGCCGCCTGGGCCGGCGCTTCCGTGCGCCGGTGCTGTGCACGGTGCGGCTCTCGCGCGCGCTCAGCCCCGCCGAGCGCGGCCACAACCTCGACGCCGTCATGGCGCGCTGGGGCATCGCCTGCGATGCGCGCCACCGCGCGCTCGGCGACGCGCGCGTGCTCGCGGAGCTCCTGCGCCTCGCGCGCGCGCGCTGCCCCGCGGAGGCGCTCGCCGGCATCGTCACCCGGCTGCTCGCCATCCCGCGGCTCGGCCCGCATCTCGACCCGGCGATCGCCGACGAGCTGCCGGAAGGCCCCGGCGTCTACCTGATCTACGGCGAAGGCGACGCGCTCCTGTACGTCGGCAAGGCGAAGAACCTCGCGACGCGCGTGCCGGCCCATTTCGCGGACCCGCAGGCGCGGCGCGAGCAGCAACTGTCGCGCCTGGCCCGGCGCATCGACTGGATCGAGACCGCGGGCGAGTTCGGCGCGCTGCTCACCGAGGTCCGGCTCATCAAGGAACGCCGGCCGCTCCTGAACCGGCGCCTGCGGGCGGCGGACGAGTGGTGGACGATCCGGCTCGGTGACGACTCCGCCGGGGCGCCGGCTGCGATCGTGGCGCTGGCGGCGGGCGAGGATCCGGGGGACGGCTACGGCATGTTCCGCCGCGAGGCGGATGCCAGGCGCGCGCTCGAGGGTCTCGTGCGCGAGCACGGCCTCTGCGCCAGGGCGCTCGGCCTCGAGCCGGGCGAGGGCTCCTGCATCGGCTACCAGCTGGGACGCTGCCGCGGCGCCTGCGTGGGCCGCGAGCCTGCAACCGTCCATGCGCTGCGCGTGCGCATGGCGCTGGCGCGCCTGAAGCGCCGCGACTGGCCGTTCGCCGGGCCCATCGCGATCCGCGAGCGCGACTGGCGCGGCGTCCTGGACGTCCACGTCTTCGACGACTGGCGACTGGCAGGGGGCGCGTTCGACGCCGACATCTACCGCCTGCTGGCGGGTTTCCTCGAGCGGCCGGTGCCCGGCGCCGAGATCGTGATGCTGCCGCGCGGTCAGTCGGGCACGTCGTCGGAGAAGTTCACCGCCCAGGAGTGAAACGAGCGGATCATCATGCCGATGGCGTCCTCGGTCACGCCGCCGGCGAGCGGCAGCGTCATCGAGCCGGTCACGACGTCGCGCTGCGCGCGCGCCGTGATCCAGCGGCGCTCCGCGTTGTAGAGGTTGGCGCGTCGCGCGGCGTCCTTACCGCAGCGGCCGCAGCCGGTCACCATCAGCAGCGAGGCGTTGACCTGGTCGGCGCGGTTCTCCGGCGTGGCGATCGACCAGCGCACGCCGTCCTTCTCGACGTCGAGCGGGACCAGCCCGCCCGAGGCCTGGCCGCGGCCCGACGCGAAGCCGTTGTCGCGCAGGATGCGCTCGAGGCGCTGGACGTCCACGGCGACCACGACGCGACTGACGTCGTCCGCATCGAGGCCGCGATCCTGCAGTGCCCGCAGCCGCCCCGGGAAGTCCTTGCAGGCATCCGGCGCGTCGTCGAAGCCGACGATCACGGACACGCAGCGCACGGCGTCATCGAACGCGGTGACCGCGTAGCGGATGTTGTTGCCGCTCGCGCCGTCGGTGTTGGCGTCCGACTGGAAGATCGGGTCCCGCTCGTCGTCGACGTAGATGTTGCCGCTCATCCAGCCGGTCAGCGAATCGTTGAATTCGCCGACGGCCGCGGCATCGGGCTCCCCATCGAGGCTGTAGCCGGCACTCAGGTGCAGGTCGCCGCAGCGGCCGTCCTTGCAGGCGAGCAGCTCCGCGTACCAGCGCGCGGGGCCGCCGACGACGACCAGCCGCGGCACCTCGTCCGGCGCCTCTGCCTCCACCGTGACGGCCTGCAACCCCGCCTCCAGCATGAGCGCGCGCAGTTCGCCGTGCGTGATGCCGCCGTCGTAGATGCGCGCCTCGGCCCCGGCGCTGGCGAGGAGGGCGGCGGCGAGCCAGGCGATTCTCATCTTGGGACCCCGTGGAACGGTTGACGCACTGATATTGTAGCGGAGTGGACCCTGGCCACCTGTTCGTCTCGGCCGCGCCCGGCACCGCGGACCTGCTGGTGGCGGAGCTCGCCGCGGCGGGCATTGCGGAGGCGCGCGAGCTGCCGGGCGGCGCGGGAGGCGAGGCGACGCTCACGCAGGCCTACCGCGTCTGCCTGTGGTCGCGCACGGGCCTGCGGGTGCTGTGGCGCATCGCGGAGTTCCCGACCGCGGGCGCCGACGAGCTCTACGAGCGCATCCGCGCGCTCGACTGGTCCGCCCACCTCGATGCGCATGGCACGCTCGCCGTGGACTACTCGGGCGAGATCGCGGGCGTCGTGCACACGCACTTCGGCGCCCAGCGCGTCAAGGACGCGATCGTGGACCAGTTCCGCGAGCGGACCGGCGCGCGCCCGTCGGTCGACCGGGACGATCCGTGGCTGCGCATCAACGTGCACGGCTGGCGCGGCACGGCCGTGGTCGCGATCGATCTCTCCGGCGACAGCCTGCACCGCCGCGGCTATCGCGGCGGGCAGGGAGCGGCGCCGCTCAAGGAAAACCTCGCGTCTGCGGTGCTGCTGCGTGCCGGATGGCCTGCAATCGCCGCGGCCGGCGGGCGCTTCGCGGACCCCATGTGCGGCTCCGGCACCCTGCCGATCGAGGCCGCCCTCATCGCCGCGGACATCGCGCCCGGACTGCTGCGCCGCCGTTTCGGCTTCGAACGCTGGCTGCAGCACGATGCGACGGCGTGGAGCGCGGAACTGGCCGCGGCCGAGGCGCGGCGCGCGCCGGATCGCCTGGTGCCCGGGCGCATCCGCGGCTTCGACCGCGACCCCGTCGTGCTGCGGGAAGCGGAAGCCAATGCCGCGCGGGCAGGGCTCGAGGGCCGCATCGAGTTCCGCCGCGTGGCGCTCGCCGACCTGCCGGCGGGCGGCCCGCCGCCGGGCCTGGTGGCCGTCAATCCGCCTTACGGCGAACGCATCGGCGAGACGGCGGAGCTGCGCCCCCTCTATGCGCTCCTCGGCGAGCGGCTGCGCGCCGGTTATGCCGGCTGGGACGCGGCCGTGCTCACGGGCAACCCGCCGCTCGGGCGCGAGCTTGGCATCCGCGCCCGGCGCGCGCACCGCCTGATGAACGGGCCGATCGAATGCCGCCTGCTGCGCCTGCGCCTCGATCCCACGGACTACGAGCGCCCGCGCGATCCCGGCCGGCCGCCGCCGATCGATGAAGAAGCGGCGCGCGCGCGTCCGGGCGCCGCGATGTTCGGCAACCGTCTCGGCAAGAACTGCAAGGCGCTCGCGTCCTGGGCGCGCCGCGAGTCGGTCTCCTGCTACCGGCTTTACGACGCGGACATGCCGGAGTACGCCTTCGCGGTCGACCTGTACCAGGCGGACCCGGAGGGGCGGGGCGGGCGCTGGCTGTACGTCCAGGAATACGCGCCGCCCGCGACCGTGGACCGGGCGAAGGCGCGTGCGCGGCGCGAGGAGGCGCTCGCGATGCTGCCGGAAGTCACCGGCGTGCCGATGGAGGCGATCCACTGGCGCACGCGCCGGCCGCAGAAGGGCGGCGCGCAGTACGAGCCCCTCGCGCGGGAAGGCGAGCGCGTGGTCGTCGAGGAGGGTGGCCTGAAGTTCCTCGTTAACTTCACCGACTACCTCGACACGGGCCTGTTCCTCGACCATCGCCCGACCCGCGCGCGCATCCGCGCGGAGGCGCGCGGCAGGCGCTTCCTCAACCTCTTCTGCTACACGGGCGCGGCGACGGTCTGCGCGGCAGCGGGCGGTGCCGTGTCCACGACGAGCGTGGACCTGTCGCGAACCTACCTCGACTGGGCGCGGCGCAACCTCGCGATCAACGGCTTCCACGGCGAGGCGCACCGCCTGTTGCAGGAGGACTGCCTCGCGTGGCTCGCGGAGGACGACGGCGCGCGCTACGACCTCGCGTTCCTGGACCCGCCGACCTTCTCCCGTTCGAAGCGCATGACGCGCGACTTCGACGTGCAGCGCGACCACGTCCCGCTGGTACGCGAAGCGCTCGGGCACCTGGCGCCGGGCGGCCTGCTCCTCTTCTCCACGAACTTCCGCAGATTCCGGCTGGATGAGCAGGGTCTCGCCGGACTCGACTTGCGGGACATCACGCGCCACACGATCCCGCGCGACTTCGCGCGCGATCCGCGCATCCACCACTGCTTCGAGATCCGGCCGCGCACCTGAGGCGCGGCCCGCAGCCCGTCAGGCGAGCCGCTTGACGCCCTGCAATGCGAGCGCGGAGAGGCCCGCGCCGCCCGCCTGTGCGTGGCGGCGGATCTGCTCGCGCATGCGCGGCTCCCAGAACTTCTTCAGGTGAATGGCGACCTGCTCGGCCGCGGCGGCGGGATCAGGCTCCGCGGCGAAGAACGCCGCGATGTCGTTCGCCATCGCGACCAGGCGCTGCACGTCCACGCGGCGCGCCTGTCAGCCGACCGGGGTCGCCCGCGCGGCGCGGGCGTCGCGCTCGGCCTGCGCGCGGGCGCGCCAGGACTCCGGCTGCGCGACCTTGACCACCTCGACGGCGGTCACCTTGTACTCGGGGCAGTTGGTCGCCCAGTCGGAATTCTCGGTCGTCACGAGGTTCACCCCGGACTCGGGGAAGTGGAACGTGGTGTAGACGACTCCGCGCGCGACGCGGCGCGTCAGCGTCGCGCGGACCACGATTTCGCCCGCGCGGCTCGCGACGCCGACCAGGTCGCCGTCCCGGATACCGCGCGTCTCGGCATCGTCGGGATGGATCTCGAGGCGGTCCTCCTTCTGCCAGGCAAGGTTTTTCGTGCGGCGCGTCTGCGTGCCGACGTTGTACTGGAACAGCACGCGGCCGGTCGTGAGCAGGAGCGGATAGCGGCTGGTGGAACGCTCGGAAGTCGCCACGTACTCGGTGCGGTAGAACCTGCCCTTGCCGCGCACGAAGTTCCCCACGTGCATGGTGGGCGTGCCCTCGGGCGCGGCGTCGTTGCAGGGCCACTGGATGCTGCCGAGGCGGTCGAGCTTCTCGTAGGTGACGCCGCGGAAGGTCGGGGTCAGGCGCGCGATCTCGTCCATGATCTCGGACGGATGCGAGTAGCGCATCGGGTAGCCGAGCGCCTCTGCGAGGCGCATCGTCACTTCCCAGTCCGCGAGGCCGGCGAGCGGCTCCATGACCTTGCGCACGCGCGAGATGCGCCGCTCCGCGTTCGTGAAGGTGCCGTCCTTCTCGAGGAAGGACGATCCCGGCAGCAACACGTGCGCGTAGCGCGCGGTCTCGATGAGGAACAGGTCCTGGACCACCACGCATTCCATCGCCGAGAGCGCGGCGGCCACGTGGTGGGTGTTCGGGTCGGACTGGACGAAGTCCTCGCCCTGGATGTACATGCCCTTGAAGCTGCCGTCGAGGGCCGCCTCGAACATGTTCGGGATGCGAAGCCCGGGCTCGTCCGCGAGCGTCACGTCCCAGGCCGACTCGAACAGGCCGCGCGTGGCGGCGTCCGAGACGTGCCGGTAGCCGCTGAACTCGTGCGGGAAGGAACCCATGTCGCAGGAGCCCTGCACGTTGTTCTGGCCCCGCAGCGGGTTCACGCCCACGCCCTCGCGACCCAGGTTGCCGGTCGCCATCGCGAGGTTCGCGATGCCCATGACCATCGTCGTGCCCTGGCTGTGCTCGGTGACGCCGAGGCCGTAGTAGATCGCGCTGTTCGGGCCCGCCGCGTACAGGCGCGCGGCCTCGCGCACGCGGGCGGCGGGTACGCCCGTGACGGATTCGGTCGCCTCCGGCGAATGCCGGGCGTCGGCGATGAACTCCTTCCACTGGCGCCAGGAGTCGGGCTCGCAGCGGGCGAGGGCGTACTCCTCCTTCGCGAGGCCCTCGGTCACGACCACGTGCGCGAGCGCGTTGATGACGGCGACGTTCGTGCCGGGCCGCAGCTGCAGGTGCGCGGCAGCCTCGATGTGCGGGGTCTTCACGAGGTCGATCGCGCGCGGGTCGACGACGATGAGCTTCGCGCCCTGGCGCAGGCGCCGCTTGAGCTGCGAGGCGAACACCGGGTGGCCGTCGGTCGGGTTGGCGCCGATGACCATCACGACGTCCGCTTTCATGACCGACGTGAAGGCCTGCGTCCCGGCGGACTCGCCGAGCGTGTGCTTGAGCCCGTAGCCGGTCGGCGAATGGCAGACGCGCGCGCAGGTGTCCACGTTGTTGGTCAGGAGCGCCGCGCGTACCAGCTTCTGCACCAGGAAGGTCTCCTCGTTGGTGCAGCGCGAGGAGGTGATGCCGCCGACCGCGTTGCGGCCGTACTTCTGCTGTATGCGCCGGAACTCGCGTGCGGCATGGCCGATGGCCTCGTCCCAGCCGACCTCGCGCCAGGGATCGGTGATGCGCTCGCGGATCATCGGCTTCAGCACGCGGTCCTTGTGGGTCGCATAGCCCCAGGCGAAGCGTCCCTTGACGCAGGCATGGCCCTGGTTCGCGTGGCCTGCGCGGTTCGGGACCATGCGCACCACGGTCGAATCCTTCACCTCCGCCTCCAGCGAGCAGCCGACCCCGCAGTAGCCGCAGGTCGTCGCGACCGCCTTCGCCGGCGCGCCGAGCGTCACGAGCGTCTTCTCGATGAGCGCGGCGGTCGGGCAGGCCTCGACGCAGGCGCCGCAGGAGACGCACTCGGAGGCGAGGAAGGGCTGGTGCTCGCTCGCGGACACGCGCGAATGGAAGCCGCGGCCCTCGATCGTGAGGGCGAGCGTGCCCTGGATCTCGTCGCAGGCGCGCACGCAGCGCGAGCAGACGATGCAGAGGTCCGGGTTGAAGTCGAAGTAAGGATTGCTGACGTCCGGGGTGACGCCGCGCTGGGTCGCGCCGGGCGCATAGCGCGACCGCGTGACGCCGGTCGCGGCGGCGGCATCCTGCAGCTCGCAGTGGCCGTTGGCGGGACAGCCGTCGCAGTCGAGCGGGTGGTCGGAGACGTAGAGCTCGACCACGCCGCGCCGCAACCCCTCGAGGCGCGGCGACTGCGTGCGCACCTTCATGCCGGGCGCGACCTGCGTGGTGCAGGACGCCGGGAAGCCCTTGCGGCCCTCGATCTCGACCAGGCACAGCCGGCAGGAGCCGAAGGCCTTGAGGGAATCCGTGGCGCACAGTTTCGGGATCGCAGCGCCCGCGAGCGCAGCCGCGCGCATGACGGAGGTGCCCGCGGGCACGGTCACCGTCGAGCCGTCGATCTCGAGCGTGACGGACTCGGCCGACGTGGCGGGCGGCGTGCCGAGATCGCTGTGGTCGATCGCGTACATGTCAGTGTCCGGGCCGGCGGCGCCTGAAGTCCGCCGGGAAGTGCTTCAGTGCGCTCTGCACGGGGAAGGGCGCCATGCCCCCGAGCCCGCAGAGCGAGGCCTGCACCATCGTATCGCAGAGTTCCCCGACCAGGGCAAGGTTGGCCTCCGGGTCGTCGCCGCGCCTGATTCTGTCGAGTGCCTCCGCGCCCCGCACCGAGCCGATGCGGCAGGGCGTGCACTTGCCGCAGGACTCGTGCGCGCAGAACTCCATCGCGTAGCGCGCCATCTCGAGCATGTCCACGGTGTCGTCGAAGGCGACCACCCCGCCGTGCCCGAGCATGGCGCCGATGGCGGAGAGCGATTCGTACTCGAGCGGCGTGTCGAACTGGGACGCTGGCAGGTAGGCACCGAGCGGCCCGCCGATCTGCACCGCGCGGATCGGCCTGCCGCTCGCCGAGCCGCCGCCGTAGTCCTCGATGAGCTCGCGCACGGTGAGGCCGAAGGCGCGCTCCACGAGGCCGCCGCGGCGGATGTTGCCCGCGAGCTGCAGCGGCAGCGTGCCGCGCGACTTCGCCTGGCCGAATTCGCGGTACGCCGCCGCGCCGTCCGCGAGGATCGCGGGCACCGTCGCGAGCGTGATGACGTTGTTGACGACGGTCGGCGCGCCGAACAGGCCGCGCTCGGCGGGGAGCGGCGGGCGCACGCGCACCTCGCCGCGGCGGCCCTCGAGGCTCTCGAGCATCGAGGTCTCCTCGCCGCAGATGTAGGCGCCGGCGCCGAGCCGGATCTCGATGTCGAAGGCGCGGCCGCTGCCCAGCACGTCCGCCCCGAGGCAGCCGGCCGCGCGCGCCGCGGCGATCGCGGCGCCCATGACCTCGAAGGCATGCGGGTACTCGATGCGCAGGTAGATGAAGCCGCGCGTCGCGCCGGTGGCGACGCCCGCGATCGTCATGCCTTCGATCAGCGCGAATGGGTCGCCCTCCATCAGCATGCGGTCCGAAAACGTGCCGGAGTCCCCTTCGTCCGCGTTGCAGGCGACGAAGCGCGGGCCCGGCGGCTGCTTGCGCACCGTCTGCCACTTGATGCCGGTCGGGAAGGCCGCCCCGCCGCGTCCGCGAAGGCCCGATTCGACGACCTCATTCACGATCGCCTCGGGCCCAAGCTCGAGCGCGCGCGCGAGGCCGCGATAGCCGCCCTGCGCGCGATAGGCCGCGAGGTCGAGCGGATCGATGCGCCCGACGCGCGCGAAGGTGAGCCGCTGCTGCGACGCGAGCCAGGGATGCCCTTCGATGGGGCCCAATCGCAGCGGATGCGCCGCACCCGCCAGCATTCCCTGCGCGACGAGCCCCGGCACGTCGGCCGCGGCGACGGGTCCGTAGGCGATGCGGCCCGCTGCGGTTTCGACTTCCACCAGGGGCTCGAGCCAGTACAGGCCGCGCGAGCCATTGCGCCGGAGGCAGATCGCCGCGCCGGCGCGTCCCGCCTCCGCCACCAGCCGGCGCGCGGTCGCCTCGGCTCCGAGCGCCAGCGCTCCGGCATCGCGCGGGACCCAGACCGTGACGCTCATGCTCTCGCGTCCGCGCCCGCGTCGAGGAGCGCATCCAGGCGATCCGCGGTCAGGCGGCCGTGGACCTCCGCATCGAGCATGGCCGCGGGAGAACAGGCGCAGAGCCCGAGGCAATAGACGGCCTCGAGCGTCAGGCGGCCATCCGGCGTCGTCTCGCCGAAGCCGATGCCGAGGCGGCTCGTCGCGTGCCGTTCGAGAGCGCCGCCGCCCGCCGCCTGGCAGGACTCGGCGCGGCAGAGCCGCAGCACGTGCCGGCCCGGCGGCGCGCCGCGGAAATGGTGATAGAAGGTCACCACGCCATGGACCTCGGCGCGCGACAGGTTGAGCGCGCGCGCGATCACGGGTACCGCGGAGGCCGGCACGCAGCCGAGGGCGTCCTGCACCTCGTGCAGGATCTCAATCAGCGGCCCGTCGCGGTGCCGGTGACGCTCGACGATCGCGAGGATTCGGCTTTCATCCGCGGCGCCGGCCGGCGCGCCGGCGTTCATGTCAGGCGCTCCCGGTGCGCGTACACGTTGAAGGAACCCTCGCGCAGGAAGCCGATCAGCAGGATGCCGGTGCGTTCCGCGAGGTCGATTGCGAGCGAGGAGGGCGCGCCGACCGCGGCGACCACCGGGATCCCGGCGGCCGCGGCCTTCTGCAGCAGCTCGAAGCTCGCGCGCCCGGACAGGAGCAGCACGCACCTCGACAGCGGCAGCCCGCCGGCGAGCAGCTCTGCGCCCACCAGCTTGTCGAGCGCATTGTGCCGGCCGACGTCCTCGCGCAGGCCGACCAGCGCGCCTCCCGCGTCGAACAGGCAGGCCGCGTGCAGGCCGCCCGTGTCGCGGAACACGTCCTGGGCCGCTCGCGCCCGCGCCGGCAGCGACGCCAGCAGCGAGGCCGGAACCGCAAGTGACGCGTCCACGCGCGGCGAGGACATCATCCGCTCCACCGCGGCGAGCGAGGCATGGCCGCAGACGCCGCAGCTGGATGTCGTATAGAAGTTGCGTTTCAGGCCGGCCATGTCGGGCATGGCGCCGGATGCGAGCTGGATCCGCACGACATTGTCGGCCGGCCCGCACAGGCGGCTGCCGGCGACGTCCTCGCGGCTGCGGATGATCCCCTCGCCGTGCAGGAAACCGGCGGCGAGTTCGACGTCCTGGCCCGGCGTGCGCATGGTGATGGAGACGGCGGTGCCGGGGCCGGAGTCGCCCGCCGGCGCGACCCGGATCTCGAGCGGCTCCTCGATCACGACCAGGTCCTGGCGCGCGCTCAAGCGGTCGTCGCGCATCGCTTCGATCGATACCTGGCGGACCGGCCGGTCCTGACGCTCTGCGTTCATCGGGACTCGCGATTTGCCACTGACGGCGATGGTTCGGGTACGCTCGTCGCCCTCAGTATGGCACGAGGTGCACGAGATGCCAGAACGTGACGCCGCCACGGCGGGCAGCAGGGCCAGGCTGATCGACGGCAAGGCCGCCGCTGCGCGGATCCGGGAGGAGGTCGCGCGGCAGGCCGGCTTGCTCGCGACGCGCCACGGGATCACTCCCGGCCTCGCGGTCGTGCTGGTGGGCGAGGATCCGGCGAGCGAGGTCTACGTGCGCAACAAGGTGCGCCAGACGGGCGAGGCGGGCATGCGGTCTTTCGAGGTGCGCCTGCCGGCTTCGGTGTCGCGGGCGGAACTGCTCGGACAGGTGACCCGCCTCAATGCCGATCCCGCCGTGCACGGAATCCTGGTGCAGCTGCCGCTGCCGAAGCACATCGACGAGGCCGCCGTCACCGATGCCATCGCCCCGCAGAAGGACGTCGACGGCTTCAGCATCGTCAACACGGGCCTGCTCGCCGCGCGCGGCGCCGGGATGATCCCCTGCACGCCGCTCGGCTGCCTGCTGCTTCTCAGGCAGACGCTGCCCGCGCTCGCCGGCTTGAATGCGCTGATCGTCGGCCGCTCCAACATCGTCGGCAAGCCGATGCTGCAGCTCCTGCTGCGCGAGCACTGCACCGTGACGGTCGCCCACTCGCGCACGCGCGACCTCGCTGCGGAATGCCGCCGCGCGGACATCCTGGTCGCCGCCATCGGCCGGCCGCGCATGATCCAGGGCGACTGGATCCGCCCCGGCGCGACCGTGATCGACGTCGGCATCAACCGCATCCGGGTCGACACGCCGGACGGGCCGCGCGAAAAGCTGGTCGGCGACGTCGACTTCGAATCCGCGGCCCGGGTGGCGGGCGCGATCACGCCCGTGCCGGGCGGCGTGGGGCCGATGACGATCGCCTGCCTGCTGCGGAACACGGTCGCCGCGGCCTGCGCGCAGCACGGGGTGGATCACGGCAGCCTCAGCGGCTGAAGAGGACCTCGCCCTCGTCGCTCAGGTCGAAGCGGGTCGCCATCGGCTCCCGCGGCAGGCCCGGCATGCGCATGATCTCGCCGGTGATCGGGATCACGAACCCGGCGCCGGCGGCGAGCTGGATCTCGCGTACCGTCACCAGGAAGTCCTTGGGGCGGCCGAGCAGCGAGGGATTGTCCGACAGCGACTGCTGCGTCTTCGCGATGCACACCGGCAGCCTGCTGAAGCCCGACTTCTCGAGCTGGTCCCGGTCGCGGCGCGCCCGCGCCGTGTAGTCCACCGCCTGGGCGCCGTACATCTCCCGCGCGACCGTCGCGATCTTCTTCTCAATCGGGTCGTTCCAGTCGTAGAGCGGCGTGAAGGCCGGCTCGTGGGCAGCGACCATGTCGCGCACGAGCGCCGCGAGCGCGGTGCAGCCGGGCCCGCCCTCGCTGAACGGCCGCGCCTCCACCGCCTGGACGCCGAGGGCCTGGCACTGCCGCTTCAGCACCCGCACCTCGTCATCGGTGTCGGTCGGGAAATGGTTGATGGCGATGATGCAGGGCTGCCCGAAGCGGCGGATGTTCTCGACGTGCTTCTCCAGGTTGGAGAAGCCGCGCAGCATCGCCGCCGGGTCGGGTTGCCCGATCTCCGCGAGCGGCCTGCCGCCGTGCATCTTGAGCGCGCGGATGGTCGCGACCAGCACCGTGCAGGCCGGCGCGAACCCGCCATAGCGGCAGTTGATGTCGAAGAACTTCTCAGCGCCCAGCTCGAATGCGAAGCCGGCCTCGGTGACGACCACGTCGGCGAAGGCGAGCGCGGCCTTGGTGGCCGTGATGCTGTTGGTGCCGTGCGCGATGTTGGCGAAGGGTCCGCCGTGCACGAAGGCCGGCACGCCCTCGGTCGTCTGCACGACGTTGGGCTTGATCGCCTGCGACAGAAGCGCAGCCATCGCGCCGACGGCGCCGACGTCGCGCGAGGTGACGGGCTTGCCCTCGCGGTCGTAGCCGACGACGATGCGGCCGAGCCGCGCCTTGAGGTCGGGGATGCCGTCCGCGAGGCAGAGCACGGCCATGACCTCGCTCGCGGCCGTGATGTCGAAGCCGGTTTCGCGCGGGATGCCCTCGCTCCGGCCCCCGAGCCCGACGATGATCGAGCGCAGGGCGCGGTCGTTCATGTCCATGACGCGCTTCCAGGTCACGTGGCGCGGGTCGAGGCGCGAGCCCTTGCCGCCGTGGTGCAGGTCGTTGTCCGCCATCGCGGCGAGCAGGTTGTGCGCGCTCGACACGGCGTGGAAGTCGCCGTTGAAATGCATGTTGATGTCCATGACCGGCAGCACCTCGGACGCGCCGCCGCCGGCGCCGCCGCCCTTCATGCCGAAGACGGGCCCGAGGCTCGGCTCGCGCAGCGCCGCCGCGCTTTTCACGCCGATCTTCGCGAGCCCCTGCACGAGGCCGATGCTGGTCGTGGTCTTGCCCTCGCCGGCAGGCGTCGGCGTGATGGCCGAGACCAGCACCAGCTTGCCGCGCCGCGGGCGGCCCGCAAACGCGGACAGCGGCAACTTGGCCTTGTACCGGCCGTAGAGCTCGAGGCTGTCCGGGTCGATGTCGAGGGCGCGGACGACTTCGGTGATGGGTTTCATGGGCGGTTCCCTACTATGAACGGCGGCGACCGGGCCGCCCGCGGCGGCCGGCGACGGTTTCGACGGCGGCGTGCTCGGGCGGTGGCGGCAGCTCCGGCAGGCTCGTCTGCTGCTGCAGGCCCGCCATGATGATCCGGCGCATCTCGGCGTCGGCGGCGGCGTCGGTGGCGACGGGCGCATAGGCAGCGAGGCGCCGCTCGACCTGCTCGCAGGCGCGCGCATAGAGGTCCTTCGAGCCATGCTTGGCCCAGGTCTCGCGGTTCTCGCGGTCGATGACGGGATCGGTCAGGTAGAGCTCCTGCGGCCAGTACTTGAGCGTATGCGGCGCGGTGATCAGGTGGTCATGCTGCCGCAGGTGGTCCACCAGACCCGCCGCCGGCAGGTCCTCGAGTGCCCGCACCTCGCGCACGAAATGCAGGCACTGGCCGCAGACCTCGTTGTCGAACACCAGCTTGGGCAGGCTGAAGGTCAGCACGTAGTCGAGCATGCCGGGACCGGAGACCGAGTTGACGCCCGCGAGCGCGGCGAGCATCGCGCTCGTCATCGTCTCGGCGCCCGCCTGCGCGTCCAGGAACTTGCCGTCGGAGAGCGCCATGTAGGCCTGGGACGGCAGCCCGAGCGACTTCGCGACCGCCACGTAGGCGACATTCAGGCGTTGCGCCTCGATCGCGGCCATCGGCGAGCTCGCGGCCTTCATGTGGAAGGTCGCAGGCGCGCCGCCGAACAGCACCGGCGCGCCCGGCTTCACGATCTGCGCCATCGTGATGCCCGTCAGCACGTCCACGCAGTGGAACACCAGCGCGCCGACGAGCGTCACGGGCGCGATCAGGCCCATGAGCGTCACCGGCACGATCTCGACGGCGATGCCGGCCTCGACACAATCGAGCAGGTTCTGGCAGGAGTCCTCGCCGAAGCGGAAGTTGCCGGTGGCCGTGACCGTGAAGATGGACATCGGCCGGGCCGCGAGATCGGCGCGGTCGCGGCGGAACAGCTGCATCATCTCGGCCATGCGCGACACGCCGTGCTCGCCGAAAGCGCCGGAGACCACCGGCTTCTTCGAATTGGCGAGCACCATGTACAGGCGCCAGGCGTCCGAGACCTGCGATTCGATGTCGGCATTCGTGGAGAACGCGGTCGCGAGGTAGGGGATGTGCGGCAGGCCGTCGCAGAGCCTGGCGTACTCGACGAAATCAGTCGAATTCGCGAGCCGGGTCTCGCCAGTGCGGTGGTCCATGATCTTGAGGCCGCTGGACCCCGGGATGAAGTGCACGTTCCAGCCGCCGATCTCGGCGTGCGGGTTGCCGTCACGGTCGAAAAGCGTGAACGACTTTGGCGCGGTCGCGATGGCGCGGTCCACCACGTCGGGCGGGAACAGTACGCGACCGCCGGCATCCGCCTTCAGGCCCGAGTCGAGCAGTCGCTCCCGGAGTTTCGGGCCGCGGATCTCCATGCCCGTTTCCGCCATGATGCGCTTGGCCTCCGCCAGCACCGAGGCGATCACTTCCGGGCTCAGCATCTGGATGGTCGGTCTCATGGGGCGGCTCCGGTCTCCTGCGCCACGCAGCCGGCGATGAACCGGCGGCGCCAGTCCTCGGATTGCGCCACGGCATTGAAGCAGAAGAGGTGGAATCCTGCGATGCCGAATGCGGGATCCTCGAGCGCGGGCGCGATCCCGTACAGGAGCGCGTCCGGCCGGTAGGTCCTTGGTCCGAGCAGGCGGCCAATGACGCCGCCGCGGTGGCGCAGCTGGCGCAGCGACGCGCCGACGCCGATGCGCAGCGACGCGGCGAGCAGCGCGCGGCGGTCAAAGACACCCGGCAGCCCGATCCAGGCCGCGAGCGTGATCCCGCGTGCGCGGATCAGCCGCAGCCACTCGATCAGCCGCCGCGGATCGAAGCACATCTGCGTGACGAGATAGTTCGCATAGGTCTGCTTGGCCACCAGTTCCAGCAGGAGGCTCTCTCCGTCGGCCGCGGGATGGCCTTCCGGATGGGCAGCGACCCCGATGTGCCGCAGCCGATGGTCGTGCTCGGCGATGTCGCGCAGGAGCTCGATCGCGCGGCCGTAGGCGCCAAAAGGCTGCGGGGCGTCCCCGGCGGGCACGAAGAGGCTGTCGATGCCCGTGTCGGCAAGGCGGCGCAGGATCTGCCCGAGATGCGCGCGGTCGCGCACCATGCGCGCCGCGACGTGCGGAACCAGGCGGAAGCCGCGGGCGGCGAGGCGCGCGCACAGTTCGAGCGTGGGCTCGACCCCCTTCGTCGGCGAGCAGGTGACCGCGATCCAGGCGCCGGGCTCGAGGGCCGCGAGCCGGGCCTCGATGGACGGGCTCGGGAACACTTCCAGGTAGGTCGCGCGGGCGGCGTGCGCGAGCGCGCGCCATTGCGACGGCGCAAGGCGGGCGCGCGGCAGCGCGGTCACGGCCGGCGCCTCGCGCCGCGCCGCCCGGCCGCGGCGCGAGGCGCGGGCGCGACGGGCAAGGCCACCGCCTTCGCGAGTTCCGTGAACCCGTCCGAGCGGTGCGGGATGCCCATCGCGGCGACGAAATGCCGCTGGAATTCCGGTTCGATGGCGGTCTCGACCTTTTCGACCTGGCGCACGCGCTCCTCGATGCGCGCCCGCGATGCGGCGTCGAGCAGCGCGATGCGCGCGCCGGTTCCGGCCGCGTTGCCGGCGGAGGAGACGGCGTCCAGCGCGCAGTCCGGGATCATGCCGAGCGTCATCGCGTACTTCACGTCGATGTGCGAGCCAAAGGCGCCGGCGAGCCGGATCCGGTCGACGCGCGACACGCCGAAGCGGTCCATCAGTAGCCTGGCGCCCGCATAGAGCGCGGCTTTCGCGAGCTGGATCGCGCGCACGTCGTTTTGGCGGATGCGAAGCTCTGGCGGACCCGCGTGCAGCACCCAGGAAAAGGTGCGCTCCTCGGCGACGATGCGCGGCGTGCGCGCGGCCATCGCGCCCGGGATCGTGCCGTCCGGCAGCAGGAGCCCGGAGAGGTACAATTCTGCGATCGCCTCGATGATGCCGGAGCCGCAGATGCCGGTGACGCCCGCCGGCGGCAGCTGCGCGGCGAATCCCGGCTCGTCGGACCAGAGATCGCTGCCGATGACCTTGAAGCGTGGCTCGAGCGTTTGGCGGTCGATGCGCACGCGCTCGATGGCGCCGGGCGCCGCGCGCTGGCCGCCGCTGACCTGCGCGCCCTCGAACGCGGGCCCGGTCGGGCTCGACGCCGCGAGCAGGCGCTGCCGGTTGCCGAGGATGATCTCGGCATTGGTGCCGACGTCCACGATCAGCGACACCTCGTCGCGCTCCCACGGCGCCTCGGCGAGCAGCACTGCGGCGGCGTCGGCCCCGACGTGGCCGGCGATGCAGGGCAGGGCGTACATGCGCGCGCCAGGGTGGATGCCGAGCCCGAGCGCTGCGGCCGGCAGGCTCACGGCCCCGTCGGTCGCGAGCGCGAACGGCGCGCTGCCGAGCTCGACCGGATTCAGCCCGAGCGCGAGGTGATGCATGACCGGGTTGCCGGCCAGCGTCACCTCGAGGACGTCCGCGGCCGCGATGCCCGCCTGCGCCGCGGCCGCTGCGACGAGTCCGCCGATCGCCTCGCGGACGACCCGCGTGAGCTCGGCCTCGCCGCCCGCGTTCATCATGACGTAGGACACCCGGCTCATCAGGTCTTCGCCGAAGCGGATCTGCGGGTTCATGCAGCCGGCGCTGCCGATCACCTGGCCGCTAGCGAGTTCGCAGAGGTGTGCCGCGATCGTGGTGGAGCCGACGTCCACGGCGACACCATACAGGCGATCTCGGAATCCAGGCCAGACGGCCGCGATCTCGCGCCCGTCGCGGACTGCGACCGTCACCCGCCAGTCGCCCTTGCGCAGCGCCGGTTGCAGCGACTGCAGCGCGGGCAGCGCGATCGTGAGGCCCTGGAGCTGCCATTCGGCGGCGAGCGCCGCCAGCAGCCGCTCGAGGTCCCCGCTCGGGTCGCGCATGTCGGGCCTCGCGACCTCCACGAGGTACGCGCGCAGCACGGGGTCGACCACGATGTCGTGCGCCTCGTGTGGCTTGCGCACGACCTGGTGGTGCACCTGCGCGTCCGGCGGGACGTCGATCGCAACGTCCTCCTGAATGCGCGCCTGGCAGCCGAGCCGGCGGCCGGCGGCGACGCCCTGCCG
>Ga0114938_1000909_pt1 | contig 21416 bp, 17 predicted proteins | sample AshMeaBigSpring_FD_88675 | JGI IMG/M metagenome (GOLD analysis project Ga0114938, IMG submission 88675) | Groundwater microbial communities from Big Spring, Nevada to study Microbial Dark Matter (Phase II) - Ash Meadows Big Spring | ecosystem: Environmental > Aquatic > Deep subsurface >...
CGCATTGCGGAACTGGCAGGGACCCCGGTCTTTCAGGCCCCGCGTCAGGTTGGCCACCCTGCCGATGATCATGCGCCTGTCCGTAAACCGCGATGTAATTTTTTGGGCGATATCTTTTTCCAGGCAATTCATTTCCATCGGCGGGAGGAACTCGCCGTCCGGAAGTTGCGGCAGCGATTCCCTGGATCCGCTGATCCCGGCGAATTTTTCCACGTGACTGTACCAGGGCGCAATATCCCTGTATCGGATGGGCCAGTCGACGGCGATGCCTTCCCTGGCATTGGCTTCAAAATCGAGGTCGCTCCAGCGATAACACTGCCGGCCCCACATAAGGCTTCGGCCGCCGACATGATATCCGCGGATCCAGTCGAAAGGCTTCACCTGGTTATAGGGATGCTCCAGGTCGTTCACGAAAAAATGACTGTTGCTCTCATTGCAGAAACCGCGCACCTGGATATGCTGCTTTTCCTTCATCTCCGATGAAAGCGTTCCCGGATGCCTGAAATCCCATGGATTCATCGTGGCGGTGGGATAGTCCCGGACATGCTCCACCTGCCGGCCTCTTTCCAGGACCAGGGTCTTAAGGCCTTTTTCGCAGAGTTCCTTGGCCGCCCAGCCTCCGCTGATGCCGGAACCAACAACAATGGCGTCAAACGTATTCATATCAGGCATGAGAAGTCAGATTTTAGATCGGTGAAGTAGGAAGTTAAGGTGCGCCATTGGCTTCAATCATGACCGTGGGCGAATTGCCTATAACCTTATATCAAATGATTCTCCGAAGACTTTACATATTGAATGCCGCGTAATAAGCTGCTCCCAGCAATGGCAGTTTTTCATTCAGCACCACCTGCACTTTCACCTGCCGGATCAGCGCGTCCATCCGCCCATTGCGATTGATAAAGTAATCCCTCCACCGGTTGTCCTGTTGCAGCAGGGGCAGGATCTTGGGAGGTATCCCACCGGCGATGATCAGGCCGCCGATCGACTTGGTTTTAAGCACCAGTTGTGCCGCTTCCGTGGCAAGGTGCCGGGTAAATAGTGTCATTACTTCCACGCAAACAGGGCAGGACTTGTCCATGGCCGACTTACTGATAACGGCGGCAGCATCGCCTGATTTCATTTCTTCCGTAACATGGGCTGCCGCTTTCTTTCCCTGGTCTTCCGTGAGGAACTCAAACAAAGTGACGATACCCATGCCCGATATGATCCGCTCCCAGCTTACGTGGTCATGCCTTTTGTGAAGGAAACGATACAGATCGATATCAATCTCGTACCGGGGTGCAAAGTCCGTGTGCCCCCCTTCGGTGGCATAGGGGTGATAGCTTTCCCCGTCGAAATACAAGCCGGCTTCGCCCAAGCCTGTACCGGGGGCGATAATCGCCATATTACCCTTTGCGTCCGGATCGCCATCATATAGCGTGGCCAGCTCATTTTCCTTCAAGGCTGCCAGGCCAAAAGCGGTTGACTCCAGGTCATTGATAAAATCCACCGGGATGCCCAGTTCCGCCTCAATCTGCGTACTGTCGAGCTCCCAGGGAAGGTTGGTGAAACGCACTTTGCCTTCAACGACCGGACCAGCCACGGCCATGCATATGCGCAGGGGTTTTTCGCCCTGTGAGAAATCTTCGATGATCTGCGTCAGCGAACGGAAATCGCGGGACACATAGCGCGCTTCGCGGAGTCTTTCCACGCCCCCGGCGGTAATCCGACACAAAGCAATATTTGTTTTCGTGCCGCCGATATCACCGGCAAGGACAATGATTTCGGTTTCGTTCTCTGCGAATCCGTGTCGGAAAAAAATGGGGAAAAGTAAATGCTGGTTCATAATCTGGAAACATTCCGTTAAGATATACTTAATGCTACTCAATTACTATTGTCGCTCAACCTAAATTTATATGAATAAACGTTATCTGGCTGCATTGGGGCTGTTGTTCTTTGCTGCCTGTACCAAAATCGACCAGGAAAATCCTGAAATGGCTTCCCTTGGCCAAAAAGCGGTACCAAAGGAATCTACGTATTTTAATTCGGAACAACTGGGCTTCATCGACCTTGGCAACACGGGTGCCGCGGAAATCAGCGCATTCGATCCTGCTACCCAAAAACTGTTTGTGGTGAATAATGGAACCACGGGGGGTGTTTCCAATGCCAGGATTGATGTACTCGATATCAGCAACCCATCAAGTCCGGCTACACTGACAACCATTTCCATTCTTCCATTTGGGGCTGGCGTAAACAGTGTTTCGGTTAAAAACGGCATGCTGGCCGCCGCCATTGAATCAGCACCGGCACAAAATCCGGGGCGGGTGGTTGTTTTCCGTACCGATAACCTCGAAGTCCTGTCTAACCAGGAGGTAGGTGCCCTGCCTGACATGGTCACTTTCAGCCCGGATGGCAAATACATCCTTAGCGCCAATGAAGGGGAACCCAATGGGGCCTACACGGTCGATCCTGTTGGGTCGGTTTCCATCATCGAAGTGGAACGGAATTTTGCCCTTACCACCCTGGACTTCAGCGGCTTTGCGGGACAGGCGGAATCACTGGCAGCCAGGGGCCTTCGCATCTTTGGCAAGAACGCCCGTTTCGAACAGGACATCGAGCCTGAGTATATCGCCGTATCGGCCAACTCAAAGACGGCCTGGGTAACCCTGCAGGAAAACAATGCCATGGCCCGGATCGATCTATCCTCCAAACGCATCGAAGCCATCCTGCCGTTCGGATTCAAAGACTACAGCCTTGCCGGCAATGAAATGGACCTGAGCAACGCGGATGGTATCAAGGGCAATTTCCTTTCCTGGCCTGTCTACGGCATGTATCTGCCGGATGCCGTAGCCGTCATGCCGCATAATGGCGTGCCGTTCGTCTTTACGGCCAACGAAGGAGACGCCAGGGATTATACCGGTTTCAAGGAAGAATTGACCATAGCCAATAACACTTCATTGCTGGACCCGATCGTCTTCCCCAATAGAGACCAGCTCGTACTTCCCGCACAACTGGGGAACCTGAAATTAACCAAAACCCTGGGCGGCCCGGATGCCAATGGAGCATATAGTAAGTTGTACTCCTTCGGCGCAAGATCTTTCAGCATCTGGAATGGGAATACCGGCCAGCAAGTGTACGACAGCCGGAATGAACTGGACAGGCAGTGGGTGATGCAGGCCAATTTCGACGATGGCAGGAGCGACGACAAAGGTGCAGAGCCGGAGGGTCTCGCCATTGGAAGGGTAGGCAACAAGACACTCCTGTTCGTGGCATTGGAAAGAGCAGACGCCTTCGTGATCTATGATGTCACCAATCCTGTGAAACCCTCTTTCAGGCAATGGATCGCGTGCGGCGATGCTCCGGAGGGTATACTTTTCGTGGATGCCGCCGACAGTCCCAACGGGAAAAGCCTGGTTATCGTCAGCAGCGAGAACGATGGTACGGTGCGGATATACAGCACGGATCATATGGTACAATAGCAATCATACAAAGACGTCTGCACCCTTGTACACACCCGGGCATCCGCACGATGTCCGGGTATTTTATATGTACCTTCATTCTTTAACCCATCGACATGAAAAAGTATCGCCTGCTTTTCCTGGTTATCATGATTCTCCCCGCCACATTGTGTGCTCAGTTTCCCGTCCGGACAACCCTTCCCAACGGATGGTCCATCTCCCCCGTCGGCAGGAGTTTTCCGCTGGGCGATCTGCCGCTGAACATCGCCGTCTCCTCCTCCCGGAAACTGATGGCCGTGACCAATAACGGCCAGAGCGTACAATCCCTGCAACTGATAGACCCGGTTGCGGAAAAAGTCCTGCACACCGTGACCATTCCCAAATCGTGGTACGGGCTGAAGTTTACCGCGGATGAGAAAAAACTTTATGCGTCCGGAGGGCACGACAACTGGATACTCGAATACGAGATCAGGAACAGGCAACTGGTATTAAAAGACAGCATCAAGCTGGGTGACAAATGGCCGAATAAAATCGGTCCTGCCGGACTTGACATCGATGATGCGTCCCAAACCCTTTATGTGGTGACCAAGGAAAACAACAGCCTCTATGTGATCGACCTGAAACGGAAAGCCGTCAAACAACAAGTTTCCCTGGGGGCCGAAGCATATACCTGCCTTTTATCGCCCGATAAAAAAACGCTGTACATATCCCTCTGGGGAGGCGACAAGGTGCTCGTATGGGACCTCGCGACCCAACGGAAAAAGGAATGGCCGGTGGGCGACAACCCCAACGAGATGTGCCTGACCCGGAACGGGCGTTATCTTTTTGTAGCCAATGCCAACGACAATTCTGTTTCAGTTATTGATACCCGTGATGGAAAATTGCTGGAGACCCTGAACGCAGCACTGTACGCGGATGCCCCCAGTGGATCGACGTCCAACGGCGTAGCTCTTTCTGAGGATGAACGGAAACTTTTTATCGCCAATGCGGACAATAACTGCCTCGCCGTTTTTGACGTTGAAAAATCAGGTTTCAGCCATTCCGAGGGTTTCATCCCGGTAGGCTGGTATCCTACCCATGTAAAAGTAATCGGCAAGAAAATATTTGTCAGTAACGGCAAGGGATTCAGTTCGTCTGCCAATCCATACGGTCCGAATCCAACGCGGAAAAGTGAGGAAGTGATCTACCAGAAAGGCGACAGCACTCGACCGGTGGATGTGCAGTATATCGGGGGTCTGTTCAAGGGGACCATGAGCGTGATTGACCAACCCGATGAAAAAACAATGGCCACCTATTCGAAGGCCGTTTACGAGAATATTCCCTACAGCAGGGAACGCGAGAAAACGGCAGAAGGTGAAACAGGTAATCCGATTCCCCGTAAACTCGGGGACCCTTCGCCCATCAAATATGTCTTTTATATTATCAAGGAAAACAGGACCTATGACCAGGTACTGGGCGATATGCCCCAGGGTAATGGGGACACCAGCCTGGTGCTCTTTGGCAACAGGATCACCCCCAACCAGCATGCACTGGCCCGTGAATTCGTGCTACTCGATAATTTTTACGTGGATGGCGAAGTGAGCGCTGACGGCCACAACTGGAGCCTCGGGGCCTATGCCACCGACTACCTGGAGAAAAACTGGCCTACCAGCTACGGGGGACGCGGCGGCAGTTACGATGCCGAAGGCACCCGGGGGGTGGCCAACAACAAACATTTCATCTGGGATATGTGCAGGAAAATGGGCGTGAGCTATCGCACCTACGGTGAATTCGCGGACGATTACAAAGCCAATCTCCCGGTCCTGGAAGGTCATTTCTGCCCCTATTTTACAAGCTGGGATGAATCCGTACGGGACACCACCCGATTCTACCAGTGGAAAAGGGAATTTGACTCACTGTTAGCCATAAACGCTGTGCCGAAGCTGAACACCCTTCGCTTCATCAACGACCACACGGAAGGACTAAGGCTCGGCAGGCCTACCCCCTTTGCCCATGTGGCAGACAACGACCTGGCCGTTGGGCTTTTTGTGGAATACCTGTCCAATAGCCCTATCTGGAAAGAAACCGTCATTTTCATGGTGGAAGACGATGCACAGAATGGACCGGACCATGTGGATGCACACCGCACAACCGCCTATGTGGCCGGAGGGCATGTCAAGCGAGGCTTTGTGGACCATACCATGTATTCCACTTCGTCCATGCTCCGAACCATGGAGCTGATCCTTGGTCTGCCACCCATGAGCCAGTACGATGCCGCCGCAACGCCTATGTGGCGCTGCTTCAATGCAATACCGGACCCGCGTCCATTCCGGAGCCTGCCGGCCAATATCAGTCTCAGCGATGTGAATACGAAAGACAATGCCCTGGCCCGGAAGAGTGCCACATTCGATTTTTCAAAAGAAGACCGCATTCCGGACCTTGAATTCAGCGAGGTGATCTGGAAAGCAGTCAAGGGTGAGCATAGCGTGATGCCGGCACCGCGGAGGAGTGCTTTCCTGAAAAAGACAGAAACGGACGAGGACGATTAAGTGCGGTTTTATTCCAAGACTACTTTCTTCAGGTAAAAGACATGGGGATCAACAGTGGGCAGAATCTTGCTCCGAATACGAATGCCATCGCCAGGAACCATGGTCCGCACAAGGCCAGCATCTGTCTGGATATCCAGCGGCAGGGGCATACCGGCATTGGCTAGTCGAACTTCATACAGGTCCTCTTCCATCTGTCGCATCCGCACCTCCAGTTTATCCGTTGTCCTCAGGAAAAGGTTGAATACCGGTTCAAGGCTTTGTCCATATGCACCTGAAAAGAGTTCCTGCACGTCGGCCGTGGTGATAAAATGGCCATAGGTATACTGTGGAGCGGTGGCAAGGGTTTTCAGGGTTGGGAAAAAAAGGCTGTCGCCCATGATATAGCGAAGGGTATGCATAAAGAATGCGCCCTTGCCATATATGTCTGCGTGGTAGGTTTGCTTGGCATCGATGGCTGTCCCCTGGACAATAGGCTTCTCATTCCGGGAACCGCGCGCCCGTTGCCGCATCCAGGTGCGGTAAGAATCTTCTCCTTCCAATTCGCGCACATAAAGGGCATCGCCCAATACACAAATCCCCTCCTGTATCCACATATCTGCCCAGTCGGCATTGGTCACTTTGTTCCCCCACCACTCATGCCCGAACTCATGGTGCAGAAGCCAGTCGAAATCCCGGCCGCCTACTTTCGTGTACCTGAACTTGTTGCCGTAGGCATTCATGGTCTGGTGTTCCATGCCGAGGTGGGGCGTTTCGGCAATACCGATTTTCTCTTTCGGCCATGGATATTCCCCAAAATATTTTTCCTGCACCCGGGCACTCTGTTCCAGCAATTCAAGGTGGCGGGGCCCCTTGTCGGCGTGGTACCGGAGCACATAAAATTCCATGGGCACCTTATTCCCGTCAATGGTAGTATACTCCCTGCGGACCAGTTCGTAATCGCCAATATTGAAAAGAATAGCATAGTTGCTGATGGTGTAACTGGTTCTCCAGTGATACGTCGACTGTTTCCCCTTGTGTTTCACGGATTGCAGCAATCCCGGGCCGGCTACTACCAGGCCTTTGGGTACGGTGATCCGTAAATCGGCTCCATCGTCCGGCTCATCGCTGGGATGGTCTTTGCAGGGAAAATACATTTTCCCTCCCTCGCTTTGACAGGTAATGGCAATCCACGGACTGCCTGTTGAGTCTTTCTCCCACTGAAATCCACCCTCCCATGGCGCCCTTTTAGCTACCGGCGGGAAACCCGCATACCATACCTTAACCTGCAACCTACCTGCCGGGAATGCCGCAGCGGCCCGGATGACGAGGGACTCTCCATCATGTGTGAATGCTACCGGCTTCCCCCCCAGCGTAACTTTCTCCACCTTCATGACAGGCACCAGGTCCAGCAGGATTTCCGAAGAAGCCTCTTTAAGATCCAACCGGATTTCCGCCTCACCGCCAATCCACTTTTTCTCCGGATCCACCACCAGTGAAAGAGCATAGTGCCGGATATCCATATTGGCCTGAACCGGCTTTAAAGCACCGCCGGATGCATAGCCCTGTGCATGCATCCGGTTATTAATCAGAAAAAATGAAATGAAAGAGGCTAAAATTGCCGGGCTTAATTTATACATAGATACAGTGCTTGAAATGAAACATTTATTCGTATGCCATACCTTTAAGGTACGAATGCCTCATTAATTTCTATGACTTTATAAACTGCTATGTATGAAACCAAGACTTCTCTTCTTCACCGCGGTCGCCTCAACTGTATTCTTTTCCTGTGTGAGCTCAAAAAAATACCAGTCGCTGGAAAATCAACTCAAGGAAGCCAATACGTCCATTGCCGGTGTGCAGAGTGATTTGAGGACCTGCCGTGATGAAAAGGCCGAGCTCGAGCGGCAGCGGGCTGCCAATGAGGCCAAAATCAGCGCGCTGACCGAACAAACCAATTTCCTGAAAGAGAATAACAACCAGGCCCTGAAACAATTGCAGGACCTGTCCGTGATTTCTTCGCAGCAGGCGGAAAGCATCAAGAAATCGATGGACAACATCGGCGCTAAAGACGTCTACATCCAGAACCTGCAGCAGCAGATGGCCCGCAAGGACTCCCTGAATATGGCCCTGGTCATGAATCTGAAGGGAGCCATCGGAAATATGGCGGATGAGGATATCAATATCAAGGTTGATAAAGGCGTGGTATTCATTGACATTTCAGACAAACTGCTTTTCAAGAGCGGCAGTTACGATGTTACGGACCGTGCCAAGGAAGTACTGGGCAAGGTGGCGCTGGTATTGAAAAACCAGCCGGATATCGAGTTCATGGTGGAAGGACATACAGACAATGTGCCTTTCTCGAAAGGTGTGCTGGTAGACAATTGGGACCTTAGCACCAAAAGGGCCACAACAGTCGTACGGCTGCTCCAGAAGCAATACGGACTTGACCCGGCGAAAATGGCTGCGGCAGGCCGGTCGGAATATCATCCTGTATCCAGCAATGATACCAACGAAGGCAAGTCCTCCAACCGCCGTACCCGGATTGTTATACTGCCCCAGCTGGACCAGTTCTTCAAGCTTCTCGAACCAGCCAGGTCATGAGACTGAACGCTTTAAACTACCTGTAAACCATACCCGAAACTACCCGTTTCGGGTATGGTTTCATATAAAGCGGGTATGTCCCGGAGTTAACCGATTCGGGGTCCGCTATTACAGTACATTGGGTTAAGAAACCGGCATCTATGAAAGTTCCTGGAATTCGCCCGTCTGCTTGTTTTTACGTACGTTATTCCAGGTGAATACACGGCCATTCATGGCTACATAAACGCCATGTGGCAGGGACTGCACAAAAGCCAACGCAGAACCCAGGTTAAACAGCCCGTCTGAGCTGCCGAATTTATAGGGGATCATCGCCCCCGTCAGCACCACCGTTTTGTCTTTGATCCTGCCGGCCAGGAATCTCGCGGTGTCGGCCATGGTATCGGTACCATGTGTAATAACAATCCTTTTCTCGTCCGCTTTCTGGCAATGATCGGCTATCAGCACACGGTCCTGTTCCGTCATATCCAGGCTGTCGATCATCATCAGGGTGCGGATGTCAACATCTACCCGGCAACGGCCGAGCTTGAGCATTTCCGGCAGGTGGGTGTCCTTGAAAAACAACTCACCCGTGAGTTCATTGTATTCCTTGTCGAATGTCCCGCCGGTGATTAATATTCGGATGCCCATAAAAAAACGGCACCGGTTCTGTTCCGGTCCCGCCCGTAAAATTAACCCGATTTTGGAATACTCCTGTATCAGGGATTTATTTTAGAAAAGATATAGCCGGCCACGAAAGCCTGCAGGATACCGTAGGCCAGCCAGGTAAGGACCATACCCAGGGAAATATCAATGGCGCTGTACGTCACCCACAACACGGGCACCATAGCGATGATCCCATAGACCAGGGCAACTTCAAATGCACGTAGCAGGTCACCCCCTTTGAAGAGGTCTTTATATCTTTCCCAGAACCATTTGAGGGCAAGGGATACAACAAAAGGATGTGTATAGAAAAGCCAGTCGGTACTGGTATCCGACCAACGAAAAACAGGGCTGAAATATTCCTCCACGAGTCCGGGGAAAAATTTGATTTCAACAAAAATGAGCAGCAGGCTCATGACCAGCAGAACTGCGCCTGCAACCAGAACGGAGAGAATAATTTTCTTCATATCATTTATTTAAAGAATAACGGCAATATTTCAGGATCCATAGGGCCGGAAATGAAGCTCAAAGTTGACTTTAATTTCCTGGTTGATCCGCACCAGTCCCGCGAGTTTTCCGGGCGGTACCAGGTTGAAATCCGAGAAAAGAATCTGCTTGCTGCCACAGAGCCGGAACCGGTTTCCCTGTCCATGTATCACGGTATACTCCATGTCGTATCGCTTTATTTGACCAGCCAGTTCGATATTCACCTGGCCCCTCACCTTCTGGCCTTCCTGCACCCAGGTAAGGTCATCCATGGACAGGAAATGGATGCGCAGTTGCGGATACTTATCAGCCCTGAGTGTTTTACGCAGGTCTGAGGTAATATATTTTTGGTGACAGTCAAACTGGTTGATGTCAATATTGACGGCGCTGTTTCGGAATATAAGCTTCTTTAATCGGTCGTCCCTCACCCATCGAAGGGTGTCAGCTTGCAGGTACTGCCGTATATGGCAGGTGAACCGGTTGATATTCGAACTACCCTCAATGTTCAACTGGCTGCCGCTCTCCACCACCCAGGCGGGCGACATCGGAACCGGGATTTCAGCTGGGCTGAAAGATCCGAGGCTGAGGAGTGTTATGAACAGTATGCGTAACATACATATCGTTGATTCATCCGGGTTTTATCATTTGGAAAGCCAGGTTGCCATTCCCAGCAACCTGGCTTTCGGGCAAGCAGGTGAAGGCCTTATTAGAAACCTACAACGGCTTCGAGTACATATCCGCTGAATTTGCCTTTTGTATATTGGGAAGCATAATCGGCAGTGGGATAATCGTTGTATTTCTGGATCACGTATTCGCCTTTAATCATCACGTTCTTTGTCAGGAACCAGCCTGCGGCGATGGAAGTACGGTTAATGTTGACGTCGTATGCTGCTACTGGATTGGGCTGTTTAATCGGGCTGACCAGCTGTTTTGCATCCACGGTATTGTAGCGCACACCTACCCACAGGTTCTCTTGTCCACCCAGGCTGGCCCTGTAGATGAGCTCACCGGCGAGTTGTGTGAAGTCCCTGTCGGAACTCTCATTGGAAGCGCGTCCCTTACCCGTTTCATAGGTGCCGAAGAACTCAAGGCCACCCCATTTGGCAAAACCATTGAACTGCATGCCCTGTGTCCTGTCCCTGTAGCCTGGGTTCATGCGGCCTGACCAAGCGTTATCGGTTGGGTTGCCCGCGGTCCTGACGCCACTTTTATTGAAATAGGCGGCTTCCTGTGCCATAAAGTAGTTGGAGCCCGTACGGTCTCCCCAAAACAACGTGTTATTGGTAGAGCTGTTATCCTGGTAATAAGAACCGGATACCCTGATCCGCAATTTTTCAGACAGGTTCTTGTCATAACCACCCTTCAGGTAAACGGCCGGGGATTTCTTGGGATTGGGGTCTGTCGCGGTAGGTGTTCCTTCTTTCACGTCTCCCTTGATTTCGCCGTTGGTGAGGCCGATCATACCAAAGAGGCCATTCCACCGGGCGTACACCTCACCACCAATTTCCGTGGTGAACGCGTCCACGATATAGTTTTCCATGAAGGGATTGTACAGGGTCTGGCCACCATCAGAACGACGGAAGTGCTGGTCGCCATAGTTGATTTCCATGTGACCGATCTTGATGGTGACGATGTCCATCAGGTCGTCCCAGAATTTTCCTTTGAACGGCAGTTTGTCGAACTGGATATAACCGCCTTTTACCCAGGCTTCATTGTGGTGGCGTGCGGAAAGATAGGTCACCAGGTTCAGGCGGATACCGTCTGCCAGCTGTACATCCATGTTGAGGTTTGCCTGGGCGGTATTGAAGCCGGCACCCAGGGGATAAAGCAGGTTGGCGTTGGAGTCAACCTTGGACACGGCACCTGCATTGATGTAGTTCTCGTGTGTAATGCTTTGGAACTGCTGCGTGAAGCCGGCACCGAAACGAACACGCAAGCCATCGAACGTAACGTTGTCCTTGGGTGTTTCAAATACGTTAATGCCCCGTTGGTCATAATAACGGAAATTCTGGATGCTGTCATAATAGCTCATGTATTCCTTGATGAAGGACTTTACTTCCTGCGCCTGGGCAAAGGCGTTCACCAAAATAAAGGCCATAAACAGGCTTAGTCTTTGTAAGGAGTTATTCTGTTTCATAAACGGTCTGTTTTAAAAAGTCATTTTTTGGGTTAATGTCTTGTTTACTGGGGTTTTGCGGTAAGGCTGTATTGGATGGTAACATCTGCGCCTGTCTTGATGGCGCCGAGCATGATGCTGATCGTTTTTACATTGTAATCGGTTGTTTTAAGTTTATAGGATCCGGTGATGGTTACAGATTTATCGGCATTCACCTTGCAGGTGCCGGTCAGGGTCACATCTTTGGCACCGCTGCTGATGGTGAGTTTTCCGGGTGCGGTAACGGTATAACTGTTTGCCCCGTTTGGCTTCACCGTTACTGACGAAGATTTGAAAGAGACATTCGGATATTTACTGGCCTCCATGGCTTTGTAGGCGTTATTATCCATTGTATTTCCATGTTCGCTTTTGAGGGTATTGACAGGTAGGGTGAAATTCAGGTTACTCATGCCGGTAACGGCGCCGGCAGCGTCTTGCTGCACAACCATGGTGCAGTTTCCCTTTTCTGAAACCAGGGTCCAGTCGTGTATGTTGGAGGTGCCGAGAACCGTAATCTTTGCATTGTTGCTGGCGCTGTAATTCTGGTCAGACAGAGAGAGGGGTAAGAAACTCATCAGCAAAGGGAGAAGTACGAAGAGGACTGCATTCGTAGCTTCTCTGGCAGGGGTTCTCATTGCATCATCATTTAGGTTCACAAGTAAATCTGAGTACCACAAAACTATTGGTGCACCATTGACCGGTCAATGACCGGCGAAAGTCTGTCGTGTGACTTTTATTACAGATAAAAATGACCGGCATCATACATATAGCTCATTCATCATATAAAAAAAGGCCGGCTTCGTGTAGCCGGCCTCGTAAGTCATTGATTCACCGTCCTATTTCCCGATGGCAGCCTGTGCGGCGGCCAGCCTGGCGATGGGTACGCGGAACGGGGAGCAACTTACATAGTTGAGCCCCAGGCTGTGGAAGAATTTCACACTGTCCGGATCACCACCATGTTCGCCACAGATGCCCACTTTCAGGTTCTTCTTGACCTTCCTGCCCCTTTCGGTTGCGAGCCTCACCAGTTCCCCAACACCGTCCTGGTCGATACTCTGGAACGGATCCTCCTTGAGGATTTTACGGTCGAGGTAGTTGGGCAGGAAACCGCCGATATCATCGCGACTGAAACCGAAACTCATCTGGGTAAGGTCGTTGGTGCCGAAACTGAAGAAATCGGCTTCCGTAGCCATCGCGCCGGCTTGGAGGGCCGCCCTTGGAATCTCGATCATGGTTCCGAAATGATACGGTATGTTTCTGACTTTCATCGCCGTACATACTTCTTTGTATACCCGGTCCACAATGACTTTCTGGTGTGTAAGCTCATTGACGGTGCAGGTAACGGGAATCATGATTTCGGGGAAAGCCTTCTTGCCGGACTTATTGAGTTCAGCGGCGGCTTCCAGGATCGCGCGAACCTGCATTTCCGTGATTTCAGGATAGCTGATACCCAGGCGTACACCGCGGTGTCCAAGCATGGGGTTGTTTTCATGAAGCGCCAGTACGCGGCGTTTCAGGAGACTCATGCTGATGCCGAGCTCTTTGCTGAGCTGGTGCAGTTTTTCCGAATCATGCGGTACAAATTCATGCAGCGGCGGATCCAGCAGGCGAATGGTCACGGGGTGGCCATTCATCACTTCCAGCGTTGCCTTGATATCTTTCTTCACAAAGACGAAGAGATCGTTGAGGGCCTTGCGGCGTTCGGGTTCCGTTTTAGATACGATCATCTTACGGAGCAGGAACAGGGGCTTGTCGCTTCCTTCACCATAAAACATATGTTCGGTACGGAACAGGCCGATGCCTTCCGCACCAAAGCTGGCGGCTGTTGCGGCATCCTTGGGCGTATCCGCATTGGTGCGAACGCCCATGGTACGCAGCTTATCCACCAGTTTCATGAAATCCTTATAGCTCTGATTCTTGTTCAGGTCAATATCCACCAGGGCCATGCTTCCTTCGTACACCAAACCCTTGGTTCCGTTCAGGCTGACCCAGTCACCCTCATGGATAAACTGACCGCTGTTGGTCTTGAATGTTTTTGATTCCGAGTGTATTTCGATATCTCCGCAGCCAACGATACAGCATTTACCCCATCCGCGGGCTACCAGGGCGGCATGGGAAGTCATGCCTCCCTTTGTGGTGAGAATGGCCTGCGATTTATGCATGCCGTCCACATCTTCCGGGGAAGTTTCTTCCCTGACCAGGATAACTTTTTCCCCTTTCTTTGCCCATTCCACCGCTTCGGCGGAAGAGAATACCACCCGGCCACGGGCGCCGCCGGGACCGGCGGGAAGGCCTTTGGCGATAGGCTTGGTCACCTGTTCCACCTTGGGATCCAGCATGGGGAGCAGCAATTCAACCAGCTGGTTGGGCCCTACCCTGGAAACCGCCGTCTTGGCGTCAATCAGTTTCTCTTTGAACATTTCCGCAGCCATGCGAACCGCGGCCACGCCATTGCGTTTGCCCACGCGGCACTGCAGCATGTAGAGTACCCCTTTTTCAATGGTGAACTCGATGTCCTGCATGTCTTTATAGTGTTTCTCCAGTTTCCGCTGGTAGCCGTCCAGTTCCTTGTAGAGGTGCGGCATCGTCTTCTCCAGCGTGGGGAGGTGCTTGCTCTGCGCATTTTTCGAGTATTCGTTGACGGGAGCGGGCGTACGGATGCCTGCCACAACGTCTTCACCCTGGGCATTGACCAGGTATTCCCCGTAAAACCGGTTTTCGCCGTTGCCGGGGTTGCGGGTAAAGGCCACGCCCGTAGCACTGTCGTTGCCCATATTGCCGAAGACCATGGATTGCACGTTGACGGCGGTTCCCCATTCATCGGGTATCTTTTCAATCCGGCGATATTCCACGGCCCTTTTCCCATTCCAGCTGGAGAACACGGCACTGACGCCGCCCCAGAGCTGTTCTTCGGGATCATCGGGGAATGGCTTACCCAGCACTTTTACGATCGTCTTTTTATAATCATCCACCAGCGCTTTCAGTTCCGCAGCCGTGAGGTCCGTATCGCTCTGGTATCCCTGCTTTTGCTTGATGGCTTCCAGCTTTTCGTCCAGCACTTTCCGGATGCCCTTGCCCCCTTTGGGTTCAACGCCCGCCGCTTTTTCCATCACCACATCGGCATACATCATGATCAGCCGGCGATACGCATCGTACGCGAACCGATCGTCACCGGTCTCCGCAATCAGTCCCGCCAATGTTTCCTTGTTCAGTCCCACATTGAGGATGGTTTCCATCATGCCGGGCATGGAACGTCGGGCACCGGAACGGATGGAGAGCAGGAGCGGATTTTGGGGATCCCCGAACTTCTTGCCCATGATCTTTTCAATATTGGACGTGGCAACGGCCACCTGCTTTTTCAATTCCTTCGGGTATGTTTTCCTGTTATCGTAGTAATAGGTACACACTTCCGTAGTAATGGTGAATCCGGGTGGTACCGGCAGCCGTAGCTTCGGGTGTCCGGCCATTTCAGCCAGGTTGGCGCCCTTGCCGCCTAGAAGATTCTTCATGGATTCATTACCGTCTGCTTTGCCGCCGCCAAAAAAGTACACGTATTTCCGTGATCGGGTAGTTGTAGCCATAATAGTCGATTTCAAATTGGATACATAATTATCCAAGATTGGCTGCACCGGCCATGCATGGCGGTCAGATCAATGAATGATTGAAATCATAGGCCTCAATGATGGCATAACATCATTTTTGGGGGAAACGCAGGATTGATGGGGTGTGTTTACATAGTATGGCCATTGTCCGCGAACCAAGAAAGGGCTCCGGAAGGGCATTTCCCAATTTGGGTAATGATGTTGCTGGTGGGTGCGCCGAAAGGATCTACCCAGGGCTTATTACGCGGGTCGAATACCGAAGGAAGGCCGGTGGCCTGCTTCCAGCAAATCGTGGAATGCTGGCAGAGCGACGGCTTCCAGACAATGGTCACTTCCCCGTTACTGTATTTTTTCGTAATATCCTTCATATCATGGTCGTTTCGATGGAAATGGGATTGACAAGCGCCTGGTGGGTCGGACATTTATCAGCTATTTCCCGCAGGCGCTGGATCTCTTCCGGTTTCAGGTCGCCGGTAAACCGAAGGCTTTTTTTCAGGGTGGTCCTGCGTTCCTTCTTATCCCAGTCAACTGACACCTGCACATCCACCTGCTCCAGGGAATACTGTCTGCGGTCCGCATACATGCGCAATGTGATGGCCGTGCAGGCTGCCAGGGCCGAAGCCAGCAGTTCATCCGGCGAGAATCCCAGGTCCGTACCTCCTACGGAAGCCGGTTCATCAGCAATAGCCAGGTTGGTATCACCTTGAAGCACCGTCCGGTAATGGTCCTTACCAATGGTGGCGGTAATTGTCTGCATGATCACAAATTATGGACGAAAGACGGGTCACAGGCAAAGATTTCCCATATCAACGTCTCAAACTCTGTTCTGTTTGCTATATTCGGAAAGCTAATGAAGCTGGAATAAACAGCCTAACCAAAAACTAACCTGCATGCATGCAATCCTTGGAGCCGGTGGAGCCATCGGCGAAAGCCTCTCGCATATCCTCGCTGAACATAACATTGCCACCAGGCAGGTATCCAGGCACAGCAGGCACTACAGTTATGGAACAGACTTCCGCGCAGACATCACGAAGGCCGAAGGCGCCCTGAAAGCGGTGGAAGGGATTGAAGTGGCTTATATGGTGGTGGGGCTTCCCTACCAACTGCCCGTCTGGCAATCCACCTGGCCTTCGATGATGGACCATGTGGTAAACGCATGCGCGAAAACAGGAACAAAGCTGATCTTCCTCGATAACATCTACATGCTGTCAGACGCCAGCACGCCGCATATGACAGAATCTTCGCCGTTGAATCCTTCCAGTAAAAAAGGCGCCATTCGCAAACAGGTGGACCAAATCCTGCTGGATGCCATGGAAGGAGGGCGGCTGAACGCCTGCATCGTCCGGTCTGCCGATTTCTACGGCTATACATCGCCCCAAAAAAGCCTGCTGCTGGACCTGGTGATCCGGCGAATGACCCACGGCAAAAGCCCGCAATGGTTCTATACGATCGATCAAAAGCACTCTTTCTCTTATATACCGGATGTGGCATCCGCCCTGTTCATGCTGGCAGGTTCCGAAAAATCCTGGGGCCAGGTTTGGAATGTTCCCACGGCCCCAGCCATGACCCTGTCCACCATCATCGACATGATGAATCACCTCCTGCACAAAAAACTAAAACCACAGGTACTGGGCAATTTCATGACCTCCGTGCTGGGCCTGTTCATACCGGCCCTGGCGGAAATGAAGGAACTGAAATACCAGCTGGTTCAGGACTATGTGCTTGACAGCAGCAAATTCGAGCAGGCTTTCTCCTTCGAGCCTACCAGCATGGAAGAAGGACTTGAAACAGTCATCGACCACATCCACAAGAGCGGTTAACGGGTCCACATGTGCGATACATTTATTATCCCGCCCTCGCTTACGGAATCCGGTCACCGGATCTTCGCCAAGAATTCGGACCGCGAACCAAATGAGGCGCAACACTGGGTATACATCCCACCCGCCGTGCGCGAGCGTAACCGGGTACAAACCAGTTTTATCAGCGTCGACCATCCCGCCGTAACATACGGCATGTGGCTTTCCAAACCCTTCCATTTGTGGGGCGCCGAAATGGGAGTCAATGAGCATGGGCTGGTCATCGGTAACGAAGCGGTGTTCACCCGTGTGCCGATGGAAAAGAAGGACAAGGGCCTTACGGGGATGGACATGATACGCCTGGCGCTGGAAAGATGCAGAAGCGCAAGGCAGGCACTGGAGCAGATATGCTACTACGTGGAAGCCTTCGGGCAGGATGCCTGCGGTGGATACCTCGACCGGAAATTCTATTACCACAACAGTTTTATCATCGCCGATCCGGTTGAGGCCTATGTCCTGGAGACCGCAGGCAATCACTGGATCTACCGGAAGCCGGAGGGCTTCTATGCGATATCCAACCGTCTTACCATCGGTAAGGAATGGGATGGCATCAGCCAGGACGCGATTTCGTATGCGCGGGAACGTAAGTGGCATCGCCAGGGACCGTTTGACTTTGCGGAGGCCTATACCGAACCCGTGATGAGCTGGCTGGCCAGGGCAAGGCAACGGCGACAAGCATGCCTGGTAAATGCCCAGCTGATATCATCAAAACGGAAGATCACTGTGGCGGATGCCATGGGTATGTTGCGATACCATGCACAGGGTGATGGGTTCCGGCCCGGAAAAGGAGGCATGAATAATGTCTGCCTGCATGCCACCGGGTTGTTCGCCCCTTCTCAAACCACCGGTTCCATGGTGGTGGAACTCAGTCCGGATCATGCGGCGCCGGTTTGGGCAACCGGCAGCGCGGCCCCCTGCATCAGCCTGTTCAAACCCTTCTATACAGGTTCTCCTTGCACGGATGTAAGTTTTTTTAAAGCGCCTGGGGCGAAACAGGATGATGCCTACTGGTGGAAATGGGAAAACTGGCACAGAGAGGCATTGCAAAACTATCCTGCAGCGAAGTCCCTTTGGCAAGCCAAAGCACTGCCATTGGAACAACAGTGGTTCAGCTACACGCAGGGAAACAATGCATCGAACAACGGGAAAACAGATCCTGAAAAACTAACCAGGGATGCAATGGATCAATCCCTCATCGTCTTGCAGGAAATGCACGAAGCCCTCCGGGCGGAGGGACGAAAACGAAGCGGATGGATATACCGTTATTTTTGGAGCGCATGGAGCCGGAAAGCCGGCCTGCCCCATTCCTTCCCGTAAGCGGCATCAACCGAAACCCTAACTGTTCCCAGGCCAATGCCCGTTATTTTTGCACAGATGCCAGTTCCGGCGGAAATTTTTTGGCCTCATCCCGGATATCACCCGTCATGGTTTTCAGGAAGGCAACGATGCGGCCGACTTCATCTGAAGTCATCTTCCTGTTCAATTCCGTCGCCGCCATGATCTTTACGGAGGAATCAAGACTGGCAATGCTGCCATCGTGGAAATATGGGTAAGTCATCGCCACATTGCGCAGGCCAGGCACCTTGAACTTGTCTTTTTCAGAGTGGTCTCCCGTGATGTTCAGCCTGCCTTCGTCGTCCATTCGGCTATGCGTGAGCGTCCGGTAGTCGGTGAAAATGCCGAACCGCTGCATCGAACCGCCGCCTACGCCCACACCATTGTGACAGGAAGCGCATCCCGCATCCATAAACACGGCAAGTCCTTCCTTCTCTTCGTTGGTCAGCGCGGTAAGGTCGCCGGCCATGTATTTGTCGAAGCGGGACGGCGTCAGCAGGGTCCGCTCAAAAGCGCCAATGGCTTTTTGCAGGTTGGTATAGCTGACGGGGATCATTTCGCCGGGGAAAGCTGTATTGAAAAGGTTTTGGTACATGCTGTCATTGCGCAAGCGGTTTACGAGGAAACCCAGGTGGGGTACCGCCAGTTCCTCCTGGTTCAGGAGGGGCTTACCGGCCTGTTCCTCGATCGTCAGCGCCCGGCCATCCCAGAACTGCATATTGTGCAGGGCCGCATTGAACACGGTGGGAGCATTTCGTTGCGTCGGATTCTCTAGACTGTCCGCCGACGCTTTTACATTGTCTACGCCCCAGGTGGACAGACGATGGCAGGAATTGCAACTGCTTTTGCCGGATTTTGAAATACGTGGATCATAAAAAAGCACCTGCCCCAACTTTACCTTGGCATCTGTAATCGTATTGCTTTCCGTTTCCGCAACGGCTGGCAGTACTTCGAAAAATCCGTGCGCCTGCTTCCACAACGTAGTGTCCCGGGCGGGACTCATGGCGGGCCCGGCCTGCTTTTCTTCCCTGGGGCTACATCCCATTGCTATGACGCACAGCATGAGAAACATGCCCTTTTTCATAGCCTGAATTTTAGGATAACAAGGTACGCAGGCCCGCCGGGGCAATCTATGACCAATCTCAGTAAAACAGGTTATCCTTCGAAGACCAGCGACATGACTTGTTCATCTATATATATTCCCTCTTTCCTGAGGTAGGTATAATTTTTCAGGATCCCTTCCCGCACAAAGCCCAGGGTTTCGTAAAGCTTGATCGCCCTGGCATTCTCCACGGCAACCGTCAGCTCGATGCGGGTGAAGCCCTTATCCCTGCAAATCCGGATAGCTTCCCGCAGCATGTTGATCCCAAACCCCCGCCCTCCGGCTTCCGGAAGTATCGCTACGCCGCCCAGGTACATGATATGGCTGTTCCGGTATTTCTGTGGTACCAGTTTGCACATACCAACGAGGTGGCCGTCGGGCTCATACACAAAGAGCGCATGACGCGCGATAAGGTCTGCGGCGATCGGAATAAATTCAGCCAGGGGCATCTCTTCATACAACAGCCAGCGATTGATCTCAGGGTGCATGTACAGGGAAAACAGGAATTCAGTATCAGCAGGGGTGGCTTGTCGTAACATGGCCTGAAGTTACAATCCTGTCTTTTTGTATCTTAAAGCATGGCATTACATTTTTATCGAATGAAGATGAAGACATCCGTCATGACCATCGGCCTGTCCTGCCTGCTTGCCCATGCAGGGGTGGCACAACAAACAGACAGCGTTGACCTGCTGATACGCAACGGCCGGATCATGGATGGTACCGGGAACAGCTGGTATTATGGCGATGTGGCCGTCAGCGACGGCGTGATCCGGCAGATAGGCAGGCTGGCTACCATGCCGGCCAGGAAAACCATTGATGCGAAGGGATTGATTGTATGCCCGGGATTCATCGATGTGCATGCGCATATCGAGAGCAGCATTTTCGAGAAACCTTCCGCAGATAATTATATACACGACGGCGTGACGAGTGCCGTGACGGGCAACTGTGGAAACTCCGCGGAAGACCTGGGCGCTTTCTTCGGCAGGATCGACAGCATCAGGACCTCTATTAATATCGCCAGCCTGGCCGGGCACAACACTATCCGGCGGATGGGCATGGGACTGGGTAAACGCGACCCATCAGCGCAGGAAATGCAGGAAATGAACCGGCTCATGGAAAAAGCCATGCAGGATGGGGCGGCAGGACTTTCAACCGGGCTGATCTACCTGCCGGGCATGTACTCCAAAACAGCGGAAATTGTTTCCCTGGCAAGCATCGCCGCCCGATTCAACGGGGTATATGCCACCCATATGCGCAATGAAGGATTAAAAGTGTTTGAAGCAATCGAAGAAGCGCTGGCAATCGGACGCGGTGCTAATATCCCCGTCCAGATTTCCCATTTCAAGGTATCCGGCCGGGTCAACTGGGGCAAGTCCAGTCAGACGCTGTACATGGTTGAAAATGCCCGAAAGGAAGGAATCGAGGTTACGATCGACCAGTATCCATATACCGCATCCAGCACCAACCTTGCCACGCAGGTGCCGGAATGGGCGCTTGCCGGAGGCCTTGATTCGCTCCGTGTACGCATGAAAAATCCGGATACCCGCAAGAAAATCATCGATGGCATGTTGGACAACCAGGAAGAAGGGAAAACGAAGGACTTCAGTTTTGCCGTGGTGGCCAATTACGCGCCGGATACGACCCTGAACGGGAAAAGCATCACTGAAATCAATGTGCTGAAAGGAAGGAAAAAGAA
>Ga0114938_1000910_pt1 | contig 21412 bp, 14 predicted proteins | sample AshMeaBigSpring_FD_88675 | JGI IMG/M metagenome (GOLD analysis project Ga0114938, IMG submission 88675) | Groundwater microbial communities from Big Spring, Nevada to study Microbial Dark Matter (Phase II) - Ash Meadows Big Spring | ecosystem: Environmental > Aquatic > Deep subsurface >...
ACCTACCGGTTTTGTGGATCAGCCGCGGGGCGCTAGCCCGCGGTCTTTCGCGGATGAACCGCGGGCTAGCGCCCGGCGGCTGATGAGTGATTTCGGTAACTTATTGTTGAACAGCGCCTTAGGATCGTGGACGCGGCTCGCACTTCGCCGTCCGTGCCGTCGGCTCCGCCGTGGCGCTTGGTTGTCCGGGGCCACAGGTCCTGGTATCATCCCCAGTGGAGGACCTACGGGTTCTCCCGGCGATTTCCTCTGCCATGCGCGTGTTGTCGGTGTCGTTTTTTGGGGAGCCGATACCAAGCCCGTGGGGAACCAAACACAATCGTCCCGGTCGCGTGTACAGCCAACTCGCAGCCGGCTTGATGAAGCCGATCCTGGATGTTGGATCACACACTCCGGGGCTCAGGTTCCCACTTTTTGCATGCGGGCTCTCACGAAAGGCATCGCCACGGCATTGCGGTGGAGGGGTTGCCGTTTTTCTCGCGATTGATGCGCGCTGTGCCGCTGAAATGGGTGGACGGGTCCGGTCGATACACAAGTGTGCGGGTCGCGGCGCACCAACGCAGGACCTGCCCGGCCTGACGGCGCTGTCTGTCGCGCGGCGCGTCGGCAGGTCGTCGTCCTCGCGATTCTGGTGCTTGGGCTTCCCGAGGTCGCTGGCGTAGACTGGCTCCAGCGCCCAGGTGCATCAACATGCCGGGGCGATCCGGCAGGGATTCTCGATGGAGGGGGGCTGTTCTGCTGGGCGCACGCCGTCCTGGTGCGGAACCGTGTCGAGTCGGGCAGCGCATGGACCGTCTGAACGCACAGCGCGACGGCCTTCTCCAGCGGCTGCGGGATTACGGCAGCTGTGCCGTGGCCTTTTCCGGGGGCGTCGACAGCAGCGTCGTGGCCCAGGCCGCGCGGCTCGCCCTGGGTGATCGTGCGGTGGCGATGACGGCCGTCAGTGCCAGCCTGGCCGAGGGCGAACTGCCCGCGGCGCGGCGTGTGGCGCAGCAGATCGGCATCCGCCACCTGGAGTTGAGCACCCGCGAGTTTGCCAACCCGGCGTATCTCCAGAACGGCCCCGATCGCTGTTACCACTGCAAGTCGGAGTTGTACGAGCGGATGGCCCAGGCGGCGGGCCCGCTGGGGCTGGCCGTGCTGGTGAACGGGGCCAACCTGGATGACGTCGGCGACTATCGCCCCGGGATGGAGGCCGCTCGGCAGGTCGGTGTCCGCAGCCCGCTGATCGAGTGCCAGCTGGGGAAGCGGGACGTCCGGGCGCTCGCCCAGCACTGGGAGCTGCCGGTGTGGGACAAGCCGGCTGCGCCATGTCTTTCCAGCCGCGTGGCCTACGGAGAGCCGGTCACGCCCGAGCGGCTGGCGATGATCGACCAGGCGGAGCGGTTCCTGCGCAGTTTGGGGACGGGCGAGGTGCGCGTCCGGTACCACGCGGGTGATGTGGCGCGGATCGAGGTGCCGCCGGACGACCTTGCGCGGCTCGCCTCATTGCCGCTCCGCACGCAGCTCGCCGCCCGCTTGCGGGACCTTGGCTTCAGGTTCGTGACGCTCGACCTGGACGGCTTTCGCTCGGGCAGCCTGAATCACCTCCTGGCCCCGGAAAGCCTGGTGTTGAAGCCGAGCCCCGATCTCCCGGTGCGTGGCTCATGACGACATCGTTCCGCTCCTCGCCAGTTCCCAGCGAAGCCGATCCGGACCTCTCTGGGCAGAGGCTGGCCGACTACCAGCTGCTCCGTCGCCTGGGCCGCGGCGGCATGGCCGAGGTCTACCTGGCTCGGCAGGAGTCGCTGCGCCGCCAGGTCGCCGTGAAGGTGCTGAAGCGGCAACTGGCCCGCGACGAGTCGTACGTGCGCCGCTTCCATCACGAAGCCCAGGCGGCAGCGGCCCTGGTCCACGCCCAGATTGTGCAAATCCACGAGGTGGGCTGCGTGAAGGGTATCCACTTCATCGCCCAGGAATATGTGGCGGGGCAGAACCTGCAGCAGTTCCTCGCCCGCCACGGGCCGCTGGACGCGGGCCGCGGCGCGACGATCATCCGCCAGGTCGCCCTGGCCCTCCAGAAGGCGGCGGAGCACCAGATCGTGCACCGGGATATCAAACCCGAAAACATCCTGCTTACGTCCCGCGGCGACGCCAAGGTGGCCGATTTCGGACTGGCCCGCGTGGGCGGTAACCAGGAAGGACTGCAGCTGACCCAGGTTGGCATCACGATGGGGACGCCGCTGTACATGAGTCCCGAACAGGTGGAAGGTCGGCCGCTCGATCCGCGGAGCGATATCTACTCCCTGGGCGTCACCTGCTATCACATGTTCACCGGGCGTCTGCCGTTCGAAGGGGATACAGCGCTGAGCATCGCCGTCCAGCATCTGCGCGCCGAGCCAGCCCCGTTGTCCAGCCTGCGGCCCGACCTCCCCCCGCAGTTGTGCCGGATTGTGCACAAGATGCTGGCCAAGAAGCCGCAGGATCGATACGCCAGCGCGGATGAACTGCTGCAAGATCTGCGCGGCGCGACGGCCGACGATGCCACCGCTGAGGCATCGGCCCCGGGAGCCGCGACCGCGCCAGCCGCCGCCGTTCCGACGAGCCCGGTCGCGGCCTCCTCGCAGCGGCTGGCGCCGGCCATGCCCAGCGCCGCCCGCCCCCGCGGGGACGCCGGCTCGGGCTGGCGGACCGTCCTGCTGTGGCTCGTGGGGTTCGCCGCCGGCGGCGCCGTCGCCTGGGCCACGCGCCGGGAATCGCCGCTCGCTCCCCTGGACGCCGCGCCCCGACGGGCGGTCGAACGGAAGGAGACGGCCGAGGCCCAGTACATCTATGCCGTGATGCTCAACACCGAGGCCGCCTGGCAGAGCGTGAGCCAGTACTTCCCCCCCGAGATCGACAGCCGTAACCGGTATTACGCCCGCCGCGCGGACCAGCAATTGGCTCGATGGTACATGGATCAACGCCAGTTCGAGCGGGCCCTCACGCTACTTGCCGAGTTGGCCGAACTCGGTCCGGGCGAGGAACCGTTCCGCGCCTTTGGCTTGGCGGGCCAGGCGCTGGTGCACGCCGAGCGGGGAGAACACGCGGCCTCGGCCGAGAAGATCGCCGCGGTATGGCCGCTGCGCGGCTACCTGGACAGCCAACTGCAGGCCGAAGTCGAGCGGTTGGCCCTGCGGAACCGAGACGCCTTGCGACAGCCACCTGCGTCCACACGCCAGCCAGGCCCTGAGTGATCCGCCAGCCGCCGCGGTACCCCGTCAAGCCAGGCCGCGGTCGGGCGGAACCGAGTTGCTTGCCCCGCGACCGCGGGCGCGCACCATGGGCCGCCGTCCTCGGTGGTTGGACGCGGATCCCGCCGCTGCATCCTCGACTCTGTGCATGCGGAACGGGGCGTGGCACCCCCGTTGCCGACAGGGGAGGCGCCGCGCATCGTACCCGCCCGGTGCGCGCGATCCCGATCAACGGGAGTTGACAACGAGGGTCCAGGACCGCAAACTACCCGTCCGGTTGCGGCCAGCTCGCACGGCCTCCGCGCCCCCTTCGTCTAGTGGCCCAGGACGTCGGATTCTCAGTCCGAAAACAGGGGTTCGACTCCCCTAGGGGGTATTCCCGCCGTTTCGCCAACTCCCGGCACGACCAACAGTTGCGATGCAACTCACGACGCCGCTTCGGGTTCTTCCGATGTCGTGCCACGTTAGCCCGGATTTTTCACCAGTCGCTTCGTGCTCGGCAAAACGCGTTCATGCATGGGGACTTACAGCCATCCTGCCCCAAACACCACGCAAATCAGCCGCGGGGCGCTAGCCCGGATTATTCATCAACCTGACGAGTAAAGCTGCAAGGTGAAGCAGAGAAACAGGTTGTGGCTATCTTCCCAAAAACACCGCGCACATCAGCCGGCACGCGCGAGCGTCCGGTTCTCCCCAATTCCACAAAAACCGGACGCTAGCGCGCTTGCGGCTCATGAATAATCCAGGCTCGCCCCCGGTTCTTGCGGCAACCGGGGCCTAGCGCCCCGCGGCTGTTGAATAATCCGGGTTAGGGCCATGATTTCGGTCAGGCAAGCAGGCCGCCGTAGCGCGCCAGCGCGATGATCAACTGACCGTCCAGGTCGGGGGCCGCGTCGCTGACGGCCGCGATCGTGGCCGGGTCGCTGAACTGGCTCCAGCCTGCGTTCTGCTCGCCGCCGGCCCGCAGGCGATGAAGCGGCGTCGACCTGCATTCCACCGCGCCCCAATGAAGCTCGAACGGGGGGGCTTCGCGGGGTCAGGGGGCTTCGCGGGGTCAGACCCTGTTTTCGGTTTTCGAGCGATTTGGTCGACTGAACAACGGCGCGACCACTCCGCATACAACGCTCCCGTGTCCCAGAGTCTCCGAGCGAGCGAAGCTTGGCTAAGCAACTGGAATCGCAATTCTGAAACCCTCTGAAAACCGAAAACAGGGTCTGACCCCAAAGTTCTACACGCGTGTGGTTACATGATAGAGATCGTTCTCCACCTCGATGCGTAGAGGTCGTGCCATAAAACACAGCCTTGCAACGAAAAGTTAAAAGTCAAGACCTGACACCATTGTCTCATTGTCTTCACTGACCCCATTGTCTTCATTGTCTTGCATGACCCCATTGTCTTGCCATTGTCTTGTTTTTCGGCGGGAAGACGCGAGCGCCCTGCATGAACGTGTCCGCCGAAAAATGTGCCTGACCCCTTCGGATGCGGCAGGTCAGGCGTCCACGCCGTGAACGGTTACCTCCCCGCGCCGGAAAAATAGCTCAACTGGCGCTGCTCGTACTGTTGACAGCTCTTAACGGCATGTTGCCGCGAGGCAACATCTCACGCCGGCCCGACCCGGCCCGTGTGGCCACAAAGCTCTCCACCTAACTTGCTGCCGACCAGTGAGTTGGCGAGCATCGGGTACCATCGGCCCCGCAGGCTCGGCAGCACGGTCCGGGATTTGCCCAAGCGTGCAGGACCGCGCGGCATGTTGGCGGCCGTGGCCGACGTGTCGGCCGGCAGAACGGGGGGCAGCGTTTCAAGACGAGGCCCGACCGTCACAGCCTCTGCAATCGACCCACACCCCCGGCAGTCGGGGGCCCGCGCGCTCGAGATGAACCAGCGATTCGGCGTTTGCCGGCGCCACGGCAACTCAGTCCCTCAAACAACGCAGCCACGGAGCAGACAACATGCGCAACTGGTGTTCCCGTCCGAATTCCGCCAAGTCTTCCAGGAAAACGCCACGGAACCGGAACCGCCAACGGTCCACATCACCGCTGAGTGTGGAGTCGCTCGAGCGCCGCGCGATGCTTTCGGTGACCAGCCTGAACATCACGTCCATCACGTCCCTTGCCGACACGGATGGCGTCGCCGCGGACGAGCACGTCAGGGTGGTGGCCGGTGATACCGTGACGGTGAATTTCGATTACAGCAGCACGGCAACCAATCCAACCACCGCCAAGGTCGATATCAACACATTTCCCGCCACCGTCGCGACGTCCACCGTCACCATTGCATCGGGGGCCAACCGGTCCGCAGCGTTGAGCCTGGTAATACCTGCTGGTACCACTCCAGGATCCTACAACGCGCACGTGCAGGTCAGGAACGGAAACGGCTCAGGCAGCGTGCAAAACGACACCGACGCGGCAGCCGTGGACGTAGTGCTGGCCGTGACTGTCGTCACGCCCGACGTGTCTCTCACGGCCGCCGACGACATCTATACCGGCCTGCCCTACGACGAGGCCAACCTCGACACAACGCTCGTACCCGCTGGGGCCATAGGAACGGTTTCCTATGCCTATTACTCCGACGCAGCCGGTACTACGCTCATGGCCGCGCCCGTCGACGCTGGCACCTATTACGTGCAGGCATTCTTCACCTCAATGGACGATGGCTATGCCGACGCCGAAAGTTCCGTCGTCCCATTTGACATCATGAAGGCCGAGGCCAACATCCACATCGGCGACTACAGCGGCACCTACGACGGCGAAGCGCATGGACTGACCGGCTCCGCCACCGGGGTCCAGGATGAAGACCTGTCGAGCCTCCTCGCGCTGGGCGCTGCCTATCCTGACGCCGGCAGCTACACGGTTAACTGGTCCTTCGCCGGCAACCAGAACTACCACAGCGCCAGCGGCACCGGCACCATCGAGATTGCCAAGGCCGAGGCCAACATCCACATCGGCAACTACAGCGGCACCTACGACGGCGAAGCGCATGGACTGACCGGCTCCGCCACCGGGGTCCAGGATGAAGACCTGTCGAGCCTCCTCGCGCTGGGCGCTACCTATACTGACGCCGGCAGCTACACGGTTAACTGGTCCTTCGCCGGCAACCAGAACTACCACAGCGCCGGCGGCACCGGCACCATCGAGATTGCCAAGGCCATGTTGACGGCCAACCAGATGAACATCGACATCCGGCAGCAGACATTGAACCTGATGGAACAGGGTTACGTGTCGGTGGCCATCACGCTCGACCGTGCCTTTGACGTTCGTGAATTGTCGTCGATTTTCGTGGAAGGTAACACGACTTACAAATGGAGCATCGACACCGTCAGCAACACGATTCTGGTTTCCGTCAAAGCTACCGACATCCTTGCGTCGTACAAAGCCGGAGCCTTTGCAAGCACGGACTCGGGCTGGACTCAGCAGGGTAAGGGAGCCAACGCTGCCTACGTCGACAGCACGACTTTTGACGTATCGGGTTCCGCTCAGAACTTTGCCTTCAACGGCATCTCCGATTACGTCAATCTCCTGCTGACACAGAAAGCCGCCGCGTCGGTCGGCCTGATTTCCTGATCGCCCGACGACGATCGTGGAAGCGTTCCGCGTGAATGCGACAGGCGGCGCCTCCAGTCCGCCACCAGGCGATACCGGTCTGGCGGACGAGTTGTTTGAGGCGATGGTCGTAAATGCGCCGGGATCGGTGGGGCAAAGGGGTCAGAACTATTTGTTGGGTTGTTGGCCAGTCCCCTGAGGCTGCTTTTCTTTTCTCGGCCGGCCGCGGGGGCGGATGGTCAGGTCGAGATTCAGCTGGCGGCTGAGTTGATCGGTCCATTGCTGGCCGCCGATGAAAATCGTTTCGCACCAGGCAGTAGCCGTACAAGACGCCTATTTCTCCCGGGACACGGCCGCCGCGCTGGCCGACCTGCCGGCGGTGGCCGTCCCGAGCGAGGCCGCCGAGGTCGCCACGGGGACGGCCGGGCCGGTTTCCAGTTGCGCTATAGTTGCGCTGGACGTGGCATCGGACGGCATTTCGGGGCATTCCAGGGGGCTGGCCGGAAAGCGTGCTGGCGGGGTGAAAACACGAAAAAACCCCGGGAAAACAAGTGTTTTCCGCGGGGTTAAGGTCAGCGAGGCCGACGGGACTCGAACCCGCAACCACCGGATCGACAGTCCGGTACTCTAACCAATTGAGCTACGGCCCCAGGGCGGGAAGGCCTGGAATTATACCCCGCGCCTGCCGGCCCGCAAGACGAGCGGCACCCGGTTTCCAGGGTCCGACCGCCTGCGTCTGCGCAACGATGTGCCTCAGGAACGACGGCCCCGGGTGCCCGCTGGAACGGGCGTCCTCTTATGTTGGGTTTCGAGTTTCCGGGGAGGGCGAGGCTCCCGCCGAGCCGAAAAGCCGCGCCATGCCCCGGTTCGGCGGGAGCCTCGCCCTCCCCGGGTCGGGCAAGTCGGGCTGGCGCGTGCCGGCTCATCCGCATCTTTCCCACGATCACGCAGGGCGATTTCGCTCCGGGTCAGGTCGATCTGTCGGCCCAGGGCGCGGACGGGGACAGCACGAACGTACTTCACCGGCGGCGAGTGCCGTATTGCTCATCGTAGACGGCATTGGGCACGCACTGGTCGAGAACGCGGCGCCGGTCTCCTGGAATCGCCGCAGGTCGTCCAGCGGGGGTGGTGCGCGGTTGCGCACGAGCCGCCGCGGCCGGGTGCGGGGAACGGTTGGCGCGATTGGCGCGGTTGGCGCGATTCTCGTGGCGGGAGAGCGATCTGCGCTGCACGGTGGCGGAATCGTGACCTACTCTTTTTCCGGGGGCTGCCACGCGGGCCCGGACGCCGCAGGTCGGAGTCACGAGATGTCACAGCTGTTTTGGACCTATTATCGCGAGTCGGTGCAAACGCTCGGCCGCATGCAGCCCGAGCACTGGGCGGGTCTGGCCGTGGTGGTTGTCGTGGTCGGTCTGATCTGCATGCGCGGCTACGGCTCGCGGGCCAACTACTAAACGCCCTCCCTGCGGCGGCCGTGGCGGAGCTGCCCCCCTGGGGGCGTACGGCGCGGATCCGCCGTGGATCACGGCGGCCGTTTTGCACCGGAACCTGCCCCGATTTGCCGCTGCCGGCGGCGCGAAACCTGAGTGAGATAACAGCCATGTTCTCGATTGCCCTGACGGGACTTCCCGTTACCCTGGCGCTGGCCGTCGTCGCGGCGATCGGCTACCTCGTCGGCCGCAGGACGCGTGGTTCCGACTCCGGCGCGCCCTCGCCGTCCCAACGGGAGATGGAGCAGGCCAAGGCGGTGGTGCGCGAGATGGAGGCCGTGGCGCAGCAGGTGCGCCGCGAGCTGGCGACCCATCACGCCAGCATCCTGCGGTTCAAGGAGCGGGTCTCGCAGCTGGGCGGCGACGGCAACCCGGCCGCCTGGGACGACCTGCGCGGTGAGGCCGAGAAGATGTTGCCCTCCACCGTGCAACTGGCTGACCAGATCGCGCGGGCTTACAACGAGATCCGCGAGCACACCAGCCTGCTGACGAACCTGACCAGTCTGCAGACGGATCCCCTGACCGGTTTGCGGAACCGGCAGGCCCTGGAGGAATCGCTGGCCAAGATGTTCGCCCTGATGGCCCGCTACAGCAAGCCGTTCTCGCTGTTGATCGTCAATATTGATGCCTTCAGCGCGATCGACAAGGAGGGCGGCCAGGGGCAGGGCGACCGCGTCCTGCAGCGTGTCGCGAACCTGCTGAACGAATTGGCTCGCGACACCGACACGGTAAACCGCTACGGCGGGGAGGAGTTCGTGCTGATCCTGCCCGAGACCGATCTGGACGGGGCGAGTGTACACGCGGAGCGTATTCGCCAGGCGGCCCAGCAGCAGCTGCCGGTTACGCTCAGCTGCGGCGTGGCGAGCGCCCTGGACGGCGACAGCCCGCAGACGCTCGTGACGCGGGCCGATACGGCGCTCTACAGTTCGAAGACCGGCGGGGGGAACTGTGTCTACCGGCACACGGGCACCCGCATCGAGCCGGTCACGGGTCAGGCCTGGCTGGCTGACAGCCAACCCGAGGACGGCGACGACGCGCCGTCCTTCCGGTCGACCCGTGATCACGGTGCCGCATCCGGCGCCAACGGTTATGCGGGGTCGACGTCCCCGGGTCTTGCGTCGTGATACGCGGCGATTACCAGACGCCGGCCTGGGGGTTGTAGCCCAGCTCTCGGGCCCGCTTCAGGTCGCGGTCGGCCTGGTCCTGCAGGCCGAGGTCCTGGTAGACCAGGCCGCGATGGTGGCAGATCACCGCCAGGTTGTGCTCGTAGTGCTTGAGCGCTTCTTGGACTGGCCGCGGATCGATCATCTGGCGCATCAGGCGGGCGCTGCGCGCGCTGTGCCGAGCATATTCCGCCTGGGCCAGCGTGACGGCGGCGTCCAGATCCTCGCGGGCCCGCGGCAGGTCGCCGGCCAGGTACAGCAGGAAGCCGCGGGTATCGAGCAGGACGTAATCCTCTTGATGGCCGGGCATCTGGAGGGCCTCCTGGATATCGGCCAGTCCCTGTTCGAGCCGCGTGTGGGCCAGGGCGCAGGCATAGGCCCGGTTGTTGAGCGCGACGGCCAGCTGGGCTTGTGCTTGCGCATCACGCTCGTTCCGCGCGACGGCCTCTCGCGCGCGGTCGACCATCTGATCCCAGTCGGCCAGGGCCTCGTCATGGCGGCCCATCCGCTGGAAGACGAGCGTTCGCTGCATCAGTGCATCCCCCGGGTCGGCGGCCAGTTTCAGGGCTCGATGGCAGTCGTCCAGGGCCCCCGGGTGGTCGCCGGCGTCGAGTTTCCACCGCGCGCGGTGCAGGTACAGTTCCGGATCGGCGCCGTCCCAGCGGATCGCCCCGTCCATCCGGGAAACGGCCAGGGCCGGATGGGCGTCCATGGACGCGTCGAGGGCGGCTGCCAGGTACCAGCGGGCCACCTCGTGGGGGACTGCCACCCAGAGGATCGGCAGGAGGACCAGCAGGAGCGTGAGGGTGATGATGACGACCCGCGCCGCGCGCGACGTACGTGGAGGCGAGGGCAGGCCGCCGCTGGCCCCCGCATGGGGGAGCTGCGGCGTCGCGAGCGACGGGTCGGTCGTCTCGGTCATGGGCTTCATCCTCACCTGTCGCTCCCCCGCGAATCTTGGCCAGTGCGGGGGGTGCCGGGCCGTTCAATGCTAGTGACTGGCCGCATGGCCGGCAAGGATGTTGCGAGCGTCCAGGAGACGGCGGCGAGGCCGTCCGGGCCGGGAGATATCGGACGATTCGCGACGCGCCGGCCGTCCGCGAAAACGAGCGTCGCATGGGACGGAGGGCGCCGGTTTTCCCGACCGAATCTCGCAGGTCGGACGGTCGATCTCGGCCGGTCGTGCCGACGGGACGCCGTCCGTCCGGCTCAGCCATTGCGGCCGCGTTGACGGGACCGCCACGGGGTTCGTAGAATCGCTCGCGAGCCGTCGGCGGCCGCTCTCGTGTGGATCCCGCGTGGCGTGACCAGGGGCGTTCACCCACGTCGTGCCCGGCGGGTTCTCCGTTCACAGCCGGAGAGAAGTCGTGCCGTCATTCCAACGCGTCCGGTTCCTGTTCTCGGCCAAGGCGTCAGGGCAGGGGGGAGTTCGTCCACCGCTGCATCGGACCGACGGCGGCCTGTGAACGGTGAACCCTGGGGGGAGCCGTGCCCATATCTTTTCCTGTTGCAAGGAGCTGGCCATGCCGCTTTTTGAGATCGAGACCGATGCACACATCATCATCACCTGGGCGGCCAGCGAAGCGGCGGCCAACCAGGTGGTGAGCGATGCCTATCCGGCAGATCAGGTGATCCGCCTCACCAAGCGGCCCCGAGACACGTGGGTGATCAGCAAGGCGGCGCTCGGCCTCACCCAGGAGACAGACCCCTGCATGGTAGCCCGGGACTGTCTGTCGAAGGCGGCCGGGGACAAGGTTCATGCCATCCGGCTGTACATGCACGAGACCGGATCGGACCTGTCGGCCGCCCGCAAGGTGATCGAATCGAACATGGTCATGGGCTGGTAGTGCATCGTCCAAGTTGGATTTTCGGATCAGCCGCGGGGCGCCAGCCCCCGGTTCGTCCGGGAAAGACCGGGGGCTAGCGCCCTCCGGCTGATTTGCGAACCCGAACTGTTGAAATGGACAGAACCGCAGGTTCGTCCACACCGATCACAGGGCCGGTCGCGGGGGAGACGGCCCATTGCTTTCGCGCCAGCCGGTTCGCGGGCGTTTTGTGTCAACTTGCCGCCGGCGAAAACTCGATGAGCAAGGGACAGCCGTCGGCCCTGCGCCTCGACGCCCGAACGAGGGACGCGACGTTCTGCGGTCGCCGTTCCCGCCTCGGTCGAAGGGTGGCCGTAATTCCTGGGGGCCGGGACGAGATTTTCGGCCGGCGCGTCTGGGAGCGGTGGCGCGACACAGCCGCAGCCGGGGAATGGACCAGAGTTCGACGTGTGATCGGCGACCGACCGGCCGGACGTCGACGTGAAGAGGGCGCCCACATGGTGGTTGCAACCCCCCCCGCATCCAGCTCGCCATCGCTGGCCGTCAGCACCCCCGGTGGGCTGGCCCGCCAGTATCGCGTGCAGGTCTTTGACAGAAGCGACGGGTATTGGCATCTCTACCGGTCGTTCCGCACGCGCTGCCTGGCGCTGGGCTCGCTGCAAGAGCTGCAGGGTCGCGGCCTGCTGGCGCGGCTGGTCGCCTACACGATCTGCGCATCCAGCCACTGAACGGTGTAACGGCCGATCGCGACCCGCCGCAGGGCGCGCGTCCGCAGTCCTGAGGCTGGGGGCCGGGACAAGCCGACAACGTCCGGCCGCCGCGCGTGCGGTGGGGGGGGGCCGTTTCCCGCGGCCCGGCAGAGGTGGGTTGATCGATCCGCGCCGCCCGGGCGCATCGATCGCCACCGTGCTCCAGCCTACGCCGTGGGTCCTGGCTTCGCGGCTGGCAGGGCGGGGCCCTCGTAGAGGGCGGTGCATGCTTCCAGGCGAGGTCCCGCCTGGTCGCACACGGCCAGCTGTTTGGGGCCCCAGAGGGCCACGCCCGCGTGCGCGCCTTCGCGGGTGAGCAGGTACAGCTGCAGGTTGAAGCGAGGGCGTCCCTGCGGATCACGATCGGCCGGCGACGTCTTGGCCACCACCCGGCGCAGCGCCTCCAGGCCCGCCTCGGTCGGAGACGCCCCGGCCCGCATCGCCTGGACGGCGGCAAAGCTGGTCAAGTTCTGCAGGTTGGCTTCGCCGTTTCCGATGCTGCCACACGAGCCGACCTCGTTGTCGACATACAGTCCCGCGCCGAGCACGGGCGAATCCCCGACGCGGCCCGCGATCTTGAAGGCGTGCCCGCTGGTGCTCGTGGCGCCGGCCAGGTTTCCCGCTGCGTCGCGCGCGGCGCAGTGCACGGTGCCGCCGGGCCGGGTGAGAAACGGCTCGAGCCATGCCGCCGCCTCGGGATCGATCTCGGCACCATCAGGCGAGTGCCAATCGTCCCGGCCCGCGCGGGTCCGCTTCCAGCAGAGCCAGATGCGGCGGGCCTTTTCGGTCAGCAGGTTCTCTTCCACGAAGCCATGCGCCCGCGCGAACTGAAGCGCACCCTCGCCGACCAGCAGCACGCGGTTGGTCTGGCGCAGCACCAGGCGGGCGACCTGGGTCGGGTGGCGGATATTCCGCAGTCCGGCCACGGCCCCGCCACGATGGGTCGCTCCGTCCATTACGGCGGCATCCAGCTCCACGATCCCGTCCTCGTTGGGCAGCCCCCCGTAGCCGACGGTGAGTTCCTCGGGGTCGTCCTCGACCAAAGTGACCGCGGCGACGCAACCGTCCAGGGCGCAGCCGCCCGCCCGCAGTTGCTGGTAACCGCTGGGAATCGCAGCCAGGCCGTTCTGCGAGGCGATGATCTTCATGGGGCGCGGACCTGATTCACGTTCCGCGAGCTTGAACCTGGGAGGGCGAGGCTCCTGCCAAGCCGGCGCACGGGAGATATCCTCGGCTCGGCGGGAGCCTCGCCCTCCCGGAATCACGCAACCCAATCGATACCGTACCCGCCCAGGATTGTGGCCTTTCGCTCCGCGCAGGTACGCTCTTTCGCGGAGCGAAAGACGACGATGATGTGACAAGGTTGACCGGCGGCAGCATAACGCCCTGCGGCTTACGAAACATCCGGGACAGTTGGCTCAATGCGGCTCAGGAGGCAGCGGCAGTGGCCTTCTTCTCCAGCCGGGCCCAGGTGTCGCGCAGCGGGACGCTGCGGTTGAAGACCAGGGCCCCGGGCCGTGCATCGACCGTGTCGACGCAGAAATAGCCGAGGCGTTCGAACTGGCAGTGTGCGCCTGGTTGCATGGCGGCCGCGGCCGGTTCGAGCCAGCACTCGGGCAGGATCTCCAGCGAGCCGGGGTTCAGGCCGTCCAGGTAATCCTTGCCCGGGGGCACGTCCTCCGGGTCGATCCGGGAAAACAGGTGGTCGTACAAGCGGACCTCTGCCCGCCTGGCGTGGGCGGCCGAGACCCAGTGCAGCGTGCCCTTGACGCGGCGGTTGGCCTGCGGCATCCCGCTGCGGGTCTCCGGATCGTAGGTGCAATGGACGCACGTCACCTGTCCCGTCCGCAGATCCCGCTCGACGTCGACGCACTTGATGATGTAGGCGTACCGCAGGCGGACTTCGGCACCCGGCGCCAAACGGAAGTAACCCTTGGGGGGGTCTTCGCGGAAGTCGTCCTGCTCGATGTACAGCTCGCGGGAAAACGGCACCTGGCGGGTTCCCATCGAGGGGTCCTCGGGGTTATTGACCGCCTCCATCATCTCGCCGTCCCCGGCGGGGTAGTTGTCCAGGATCAACCGCAACGGGCGGAGCACGGCCAGGTAGCGCGGCGCCCGCCGGTTCAGGTCGTCGCGGAGGGCGTTGTCCAGCACGGCCCTGTCGATCATCGAATTGGTCTTGGACACGCCGATCTGGTCGCAGAAGCTGCGGAGCGACTCGGGAGTGAAGCCGCGGCGGCGCAGGCCGCCGATGGTTGGCATGCGCGGATCGTCCCACCCGCTGACGTGCCGGTCCCGCACCAGCTGCAGCAGCTTCCGCTTGCTCATCACCGTGTAGGTCAGGTTGAGCCGCGCGAACTCGATCTGCTGCGGGTGGTAGATGCCCAACTGGTCCAGGTACCAGTCGTACAGCGGCCGGTGGTCCTCGAACTCCAGGGTGCAGATCGAGTGCGTGATCTGCTCGATCGAGTCCGACTGGCCGTGCGTGAAGTCGTACATCGGGTAGATGCACCACTGGTCGCCGGTGCGGTGGTGGGAGGCATGCAGGATGCGGTACATCACCGGATCGCGCAGGTTCAGGTTGGGCGCGGCCATGTCGATCCTGGCCCGCAGGGTGCGCGAGCCGTCGGGGAACTCCCCCGCCTTCATGCGTGCGAAGAGATCGAGATTTTCCGCCACGCCGCGGTCCCGGTACGGACTGGCTCGTCCCGGCTCGGTGAGCGTCCCCCGGTAGGCACGGATGTCGTCGGCCGTCAGGTCGCAGACGTAGGCCCGGCCGGCGCGAATCAGCTGGAGGGCCCACGCGTACAGCTGCGGGAAGTAATCGGAGGCGAAAAAGAGCCGGTCGCCCCAGTCGAACCCCAGCCAGCGGACGTCTTCCTCGATGGCGCGGACGTACTCCTCTTCTTCCTTGATCGGGTTGGTGTCGTCGAAACGCAGGTTGCACAGCCCGCCGTACTTCTGGGCCAGCCCGAAGTTCAGGCAGATCGACTTGGCATGCCCGATATGCAGGTAACCGTTCGGTTCGGGGGGGAACCGCGTCTGGACGCGGCCCTGCCATTTGCCGCTGGCCAGGTCGTCCTCGACGATCTGCTGGATGAAGTTCGCCTTGCGCGGCGTTTCCTCGGGCGGCGGCTGGGAAGGAGCCTGTTCGGGGCGGCGGACATTCATGGCGGTCTTCCTCGAGCGGCAGGCGCGGCTCGGATCGGGATCGTTCGGCGAGGGCACGTCCGTCCGGACGTGTTGGCTATGCTCCACCCGGCCAGGAGAGAGCCGTTTCACCGCCAGACCTACGGGGTGCGGACCCCCGTTGATGGCCCGGCGGTGAAGCTGCCTGACGTCTCATCGAGATCCGCCCGCGGTACAGGTGCTGGTTCCTGTTGTCAGGGGCGACGCCCTGCCGGGATGTCGTCGGCGCAGGACAGCGGACCCATGCCGCGGCCGGCGATCCCTGCACATCTCCTCGCCCGCGGCGATGCGTCTTCACGAGGCGGCTCCGCCCGGGGACGTATAAGTGTATCGCGTCGCGGTGCGCGGGCCAGATCAGTTTCGGGGGCCGCTCACCGCCGGGGATGCCAGCGGTCTCGCGGCGGGGTGACCGTTCACACCCCGGCTGGGCATACAGCCAGATTCGAGGGGGTCAGGTCGATGTTTTCGGCCCGTGCGTCTTCGCTGGTTCGGGCGGATTGGCCGAAAAATGGACCAGACCCCGGCCCGTGAACCGATACCGCGGCGGGAAGCGTCTGCCCCGTCGCTGGTCGACGCGGCGCGCGGGCTGCGTCAAGCGATCTCCAGGGCGCGGTCGATGCGGGCCAGGACACGGGGTTTCCCCAACAGGGCCAGGCCGTCGAACAGCCCCAGCCCCTCGGCCTTTCCGGTCACGGCGACGCGGAGCACGTGGATCATGTCGCCGATCTTGATGTCCTGGGCCTGGACGAACGAGCGGAGCGTTTTTTCGGTGGTTTCCGCGTCGAACGGCTCCACGTCGGCCAGCTGGCCCCGGAACGCCCGCAGCAGTTCGACGGCGCCCGGCTTGCGGAGACGCTTTTCCAGCGCCTGCTCGTCGTACACCAGCCGGTTGTCACCCAGGAAGAATTCCTCGAAGCGCAGGATGTCGCCGGCCACCGTGATCCGGTCCCCCGCGGCCTGCAGCAGTTGCTCGATCCAGCCGTCGCGGCTGCCCTGCCGCGCGTCGACCCAACCGGCACGCTCGAGGTAGGGCTGAACGAGCGCGCGTTTCTCAGCCAGCGTCAGCCGCTGCATGGCCCGGGCCTGGAACGCGAGCAGCTTCTGCGGATCGAAGCTGGCCGGCGCCTTGTTCACGCGCTCCAGGGAAAAATGCCGGATCATCTCCGCGCGGCTGAAGTCCTCGGTCTTGTCGTCCAGCGACCACCCGAGCAGCAGCAGGTAATTGACCAGGGCCTCCGGGAGGAAGCCGATCTGCTCGTAGAAGTCGACGACGACCGGGTTGAACGTTTCGGGGATGGTTTGCCGGCCCAGGCGGTCGGCGATCTCGCGGCCCAGCTGGGCGAGCCGGGCGAAGTCGCGGTGCTGGAGGTACTTGTCCAGTTTGCGCTTGCTCAGCTTGTTGCGACTTCCTGGCTCGGCCACGTACGGCAGATGCGCGTAGGCGGGCAGCTGGTAGCCGAGCTGCTCGGCGATGAACACCTGTCGCGGGGTGTTGGAAAGATGCTCTTCGGCGCGGATCACGTGCGTGATGCCAAAATCGTGATCGTCGATCACGGTGGCCAGGTGGTACAGGCAGCTGCCGTCCGCCCGCTGCACGACGTGATCCTGCTCGCGCGCCCATTCGAAACAGACCTCGCCGCGGACCATGTCGTTCAGGGTCAGGGTTCCCGCGCGGGGCATCTTCAGGCGCACGACAGGCTGGCGTCCCTCGGCCTCCAGCGCCGCGCGTGTCTCGGGCGTGTCGCCGGCCCAGCTTCGGCTGTAGACAAACGGACGTTTCTCGCGTTCGGCCGCCTCCCGCTCCGCCTGCATCTCTTCCGGGCGGGCATAGTCGTAATATGCGGCGCCGCGGTCGAGGAGCGTTCGCACGGCCGCCGCGTACCGCGGCCCGCGCTGCGACTGGAAGTACGGCGCGTGCGGCCCGCCCACGTCGGGCCCCTCATCCCAATCGATGCCCAGCCAGCGGAACCCGTGCAGGATCGGGGCCAGGGCCTCCTGCACGTTGCGCTGAGCGTCGGTATCGTCGATCCGCAGGAGGAACTGTCCCCCGTGCTGGCGGGCGAAGAGCCAGTTGAACAGGGCCGTGCGCACGCCCCCCAGGTGCAGATAGCCGGTCGGGCTGGGCGCGAAACGGGTGCGAACCATTTCTGTCTTGTCCTCTTGTCCTCGTGTCCGCGGGGGACGCACCGGTCTGCGACAGGACGCGGGACCGGCACGAGCGACACTTCCGCGGGCACCGCGGCGCCCGCCGGTGAAGCGCAGCGATCGGGCGCCGGTGCGGCGCTGGCCGCCGTCGCACTACATGCGGTTTCGTGTTTCCGGGAGGGCGAGCCTCCCGCCGGGGGCTGGCCCGAAATTCGTGTCGAAGGGCGACAGCATGCGACCTTTTGCCCGTGACTCCACACAGGCTGGAAGCCTGTGCCACAAAATTCCCGACCGTCCAGTGTCCAGCCGCAAAACCGCTTCTCCTGCCGCCGGTCAGGTTTGTCACATCATCGTCGTCTTTCGCTCCGCGAAAGAGCGTACCGTCGCGGAGCGAAAGGCGACAATCCCAGGCGGACGCGGTACAACACACCGGCTCGGCGGGAGTCTCGCCCTCCTCCGATCGTGCAACGACCGTGATCACCCAGCCGCCGGAATGATCGGGCCATTCCAAAGACGCGCGATCGGCGGCTTGGGTGGATCGCTTTGTTCGTCAGGCCTCAGCGTGGGGCTCGTACTCGTACTCAGCATCGCGGTACTCGTACTCGATTCGGTCTTCGGCGATTTTCTCCGTGCGTTAAATCGGGCCTGTACGGATTTTTGTGTCAATGGCTCTGCCGAAGGGGACAGTCCCATTTTTCTGGCATCCATGCCACAAAAATCGGGACAGTCCCGTTAAATCCGCCGTGCGAGCATCGACACAATCCGTTTCAAGCTCGATTTATCAATTTGGTTTGCTTCATCAGCGATCGCATCGCAGACCCGCAGTACATCATGAATCGCAGCACATTCCAACAGGGCGTTCGCGTCCGGTTTCCCTGGAATTGGGGAGAACCGGACGCCCGCACGTGCCGGCTGATGTGCGCGGTGTTTTTTGGGAGTTGGTCACAACCTGTTGCTCGGCTTCACCTTGCAGGTTTACTCGTCAGGTTGAGGAGGAATCCGGGTTCGCGCGTCCTCTTGTCCCAGGAGCACGGCAGGTTGTCTCGTTGGGCCGGCACACCCCCAAGGGTGCCTGACCCCTTCGGGTGCAGCCAGATCTGCCGTCCACCCCGTGAACGGTTACCGGCCCCGGCACCGGCGCGGCCGCTCGGGCCAGGCGCCGTGGAGGGTGTTACGCCGCGTGGCGGTGGCGGCGTTTCAGCTTCCGCAGCCGCTTGCGCTCGGACCTGGACATGTCCCCGTACTGGTCGTCTTCGTCCAGCTCGTCCTCCAGCGGCTTGTCGCTCGGCGCAGCGTCCGTGCCGCGGGCCCGCAGCGGCGGGACCAGCGAAGGTATGGACGGCGAAACGGCGGACGAATCGTCGCTGTCGTCGGAAGGCCCGCGCGGGTCGGCGGGGCGGGCGGCCGGAGCGCGGGTCGTGGCGGAGTCGGGCGGTGCCGTGGGCTGGGCCGGCGCCGCTCCAGACCGCGCGGAGGACGGCCGCGGAGCGCGGCGGCGCGGGGCCGCCACGAGCCCCTGGGCATCCAGGTAGACATGGCGCACGTTCAGGGTCAGGGCGAACGTGAGCAGCCAGTGTCCCAACCCGGTCGCGGCAAACAGGACCAGCGGATAGAGCGGCTCGCGGACTGCCGTCGGACCGACCAGCTGCAGGCAGGCCGCGCTGCCGTAGCTCACCCCGGCCAGCGCCAACAGGCCGACCGACAGCCGGCAGGGCCGCATCTCCAGCACCAGGCGGACGGCGAGCACGCCGACCGCCGCGACCCAGGCGATGAGCCACCATGCCGATCCCTGGCTGCCCAGCGGCACCGAGGTCGCCCGCGCCAGGGCCGCGCCCAGCAGGTGGCGCAGCCCGGCCGTGGCATCGATGCTGGCCAGCGTGCAGAGCCCGGCCGCCCACATCCAGATGCGGTAGACGCCGCGGTAGTCGTCCAGCTTATGCCGGCGCAGCGTGAAGGTCAGCAGGCAGACCGCGGCCGCGATCATCAGCGTCAGCGAGGAAAACCAGGCGCCGAGGGTTCCCGGCTGATTCAGCTGGACAGCGCGCACGGCATCGGCGCCGACCAGGCCGGCGAGCCAAGCGCCCTGCATGTGCAGGCTGGTCAGGCCCGCGAGCGCCGCCAGACCGGACAGGAAGAGGGCCAGGAGGACCCAGGGGCGGAGCGGCAGCAAGTCGGTGATCCGCGGCTGGCGGTCGGCCAGGGCCGCGTCCGTGTAGGCCCGCCGCGCGGCTCCCCCGCGCAGCTTGCTGCGGGAGGGCGGCCCATCGGTCGAGGGAGCGGTGACGACCTCGTCCACCAGGACGCGCCGCCGCCGCTCGTCGAGTTGAGAATTGCGTCGAACCTGCATTCCGGCTGGGCACACGTATGCGGAGCGGGCGTGGAACCGCGCCGGCACGCGCGGGGCGTCCTGCCCTGAACCTTGTCATGAGCGCACAGGCACGCGCCTGGCGGGATGCGCGCACACGATCGGTGTCGGCTTGCGCCTGGGGAATCCCCCCAAGAAGATTCGGCGCCCCGGCAGGTCGGGCTCTAGTCCATCGTCCGAGTTAAGTGTTTGGATCCGCCGCGGGGCGCGAGCCCGCGGTTCATCCAGGAAAAACCGGGGGCTAGCGCCCTGCGGCTAATTTTCCCAGCCCGAACATTTGAAATGGACAGAACACCAGCCGGCTGGCGGCCGAGCGCAAAGTCGTGGCAACCGGGCCGTAACCGCACGGGTCGGGGTCTGGTCCATTTTTCGGCCGATCAACTCGACCTCGCGGATACGCTCTGGCCGAAAACATGGACCTGACCCCCTGGAATCGGGGGAAACCTTCCACCGTGCTGTGAACGGTTACACCGGGCCATTCGGAGGGTCGAGCAGCCTCGCGGGCCGCGGCCCGCGACCGATGCTGGCAAGCCGGCCGTCCCGCCGATCTGCCAGCAGCTGGCACGGCGGTCGTCACCCGGCCGCGACCACGGGGTTGGAAAGTGTGCCGATGCCGGCGATCTCGACCTCCGTCCGGTCACCCGGCTGGAGAAAGACGGGCGGCTTGCGCCCGATCCCCACGCCGGGCGGAGTGCCGGTGAAGACCAGGTCTCCCGGCTTCAGCGTGCAGACCCGCGAGACGTACTGGATCAGGTGCTCGATGCGGAAGATCAGATTCCGTGTGTTCGACTGCTGCATCACCTGGCCGTTGCGCCGCAGGCAGATGTCCAGCTGGTGCGGGTCGCCCAGCTCGTCCGGCGTGACGAGGACCGGGCCCAAGGGTGCGAAGCTGTCGAACGACTTGCCCAGCAACCACTGCCGTTGGGGCTTGTCCTTTTGCCAGTCGCGGGCGGATACGTCCTGGCCGCAGGTGTAGCCGCCGACGTGGTGCATGGCCTGCGCGCGGGGAATGTTCCGGCCGCCCGTGCCGATGACGACCACCAGCTCGGCCTCGAAGTCGACCTGCTGGCTTAGCGCCGGTAGTTCGATCGGCTCGCCGTCGGCGCGGAGCGCCGTGGGAAACTTGTTGAAGATCACCGGCTCGGATGGGATCGGCGAACCGGTCTCCGCGGCGTGGTCGGCGTAGTTCAGGCCGACACAGATGATCTTCTCCGGGTCGGGTACGGGGGCCAGCAACCGCACGCTCTGCGGGGCGATCAAGGCGCCGGCCTGCAGCGCCGCCTGGGCGCGGGCCAACCCTGGGCGGCCCTGGGCCAGCAGCTGCTTCAGCGACGCGGGGACTGCGGGGTCGGTCGCGTGGAGGTCGACAAACTGGCCGTCGCGGACACCGCCCACGCGCGGGCCGCCGGGACCCTGGAAACTGACGAGGCGCATCGGATTCTTCCTGGTGCGGCGGAGCCGCAGGCAAGACAGTTGCCACGCTCCGCGTGACGGCACGCATCGCGCCCGCACGCCGGGCACACGGGACCGAGGAAAACGTTAACCCGGATGATTCATGAGCCGCAAGCGCGCTAGCGTCCGGTTTTGGTGGACTTGTAAGCGTTCACGGGTCGGGGTCTGGTCCATTTTTCGCCTCCTCAGCAGAATTCGTGGGTTCCGGGAGGCGTTCGGGAAGGCTTTGATAGGCGTTTTTCAGGCATTTCAGGGCAAAAAGAATGGTTTGCAATTGGATGG
>Ga0114938_1000912_pt1 | contig 21410 bp, 18 predicted proteins | sample AshMeaBigSpring_FD_88675 | JGI IMG/M metagenome (GOLD analysis project Ga0114938, IMG submission 88675) | Groundwater microbial communities from Big Spring, Nevada to study Microbial Dark Matter (Phase II) - Ash Meadows Big Spring | ecosystem: Environmental > Aquatic > Deep subsurface >...
CGCGGCCGGGATCAGGATCTTCCAGCCCAGGTTCATCAACTGGTCGTAGCGCAGCCGCGGCAGCGTGCCGCGGATCCAGATCATGACCACGCAGACCAGGACGATCTTCGCCGCCAGCCACACCGGCCCCGGCAGCAGCGGCCCGCGCCAGCCGCCCAGGAAGAAGACCGCGATCAGCCCGCCCAGAACCTGCATGTGCACATACTCGCCCAGAAAAAACAACCCGAAGCGCATTCCGCTGTACTCGGTGTGGAACCCGGCGCCGAGCTCGTTCTCGGCCTCGGGCAGGTCGAAGGGGATGCGCTTGATCTCGGCCATGGCGCTGATGAAGAAGATCGCGAAGGCCGCCGGCTCCAGCAGGATGAAAGGCCGGTCGGCCTGGGCGTTGACGATGTCCACCAGGCTGAAGGAGCCCGCCTCCATGACCACCGGGATCAGAGACAGCCCGAGCGCGAGCTCGTAGCTCACCATCTGGGCCGCGCCGCGGATGCCGCCCAGCAGGCTGTACTTGGAATTGGACGACCAGCCGCCCAGGGCCGCGCCGTAGACGCCCAGCGAGGACAGGGCAAACACAAAAAGCAGGCCTACGTTGATGTCGGTTACCACCAGCGGGATGCGGTAGCCGTAAACCGTAAGGTCCGGGCCGAAGGGGATCACCGCGAACATGAGCAGGGCCGTGATGGCCACTACGGCCGGCGCCAGCAGGAAGATGACCCGGTCGGCCGCATCCGGGACGATGTCCTCCTTGGTCATCATCTTGATGGTGTCGGCAAACGGTTGAAGCAGCCCGTAGGGACCGGCGCGGTTCGGGCCGTATCTCACCTGGATCCGGCCGAGCAGCTTGCGCTCCACCAGCACGAGATAGGCCGCCATCAGCAGCAGGAAGACCAGCACGGCCGCGAGCTTGAGCACCAGAATGCCGTAGCCTATGATCCAGGCTTGCGTTGCCATCGAACCTAAAATTCCCCCATCCCCCATCGCCAAAGGGGGCGCAGGGGGATTTCTTTCAACATTGAACGGCGCAGGGTGTCTGACCCTATTTCTTTCGAGCTCATCATACCTTGCGGATATCCTGCCTCCGGATGCGTTTTTCGAGCGCCTGCCAGGACAGCCGCCGCAGGCGCGGGACCACCATTACACCGGGGGCCATGTTTTTGAAAATCCTTACGGCCAGCTCCACGGAGGATGCGCCGGCAGGGACCGCGATGCGATCGTCTGTTCGGACGCCGAAAGCCTCGGCATCCTCGGGGTTCAGGCCGGCAAACGGCTCATCCTGCAGGGGTTCGAGACAGGCCGAATAGGAGGAGAGCTCCTCGGTGCCGAAGGTCCGATCGGCCAGGAGGATTTCCAGCTCATCCGGTTTAGCCGCCGGCGGCGGAACCGGCGGCAAAATCGATGCGAAACGCTCGGCGGCCGTATCATTCAGCACCACCCGCGTGCCGTCTTCGGGCAGGGTGATGCCTGCCGGCCATTGCATGTGCATAAGTGAAGGGCGGCTGCCGTCGGCCCTTCCCTCCGGGCTCGGCTGACCCGCCAGGCGGGCCATGATCCAGTCGGCCGGCTGCGGGTCGGCCCCGGGCGGCCCGACCCCGTAAAGCCGCGGCGGGTGGTCGCCGCCCCCGGTTTCGGCAATCGGCGTGCCTCCCGCCAAGGCCATCGCCGAGTGTTGCACCCGGCCCTCCTGATTGATGAAGAGCCCTCCCGACTCATACAACACCTGGGTGGGCAGAAAGACATGCGCCCTGCGGGATACGGCCGTATCGAGATAATCGAGCACCATCAGCAGATCGATCCGGGACAGCGCCCGCTCGAGCAGCGCCCGGTCCGGGAAGGTCGCAAACGGGTCGTTTTCCACCAGGACCAGGGCCTGAATCTCGCCGGCGGCGGCCGCTTGCAGGACCTCGTCGGCGGAAGGCGCGTTCGGCGCCAACCAACCGGCGCCGAATGCGTTGGCACCCGGCAGGATGTAAAAAAGCCCGGCCTTTTGGTTCGCGGCCGCAAGCAGCAGGGCCGAATCCGCGGCCAGATCGGCCAGCTCGGGGCCGGCAAGTCCCGTACCGCAGACGACGACGGGCCGGCGGCTGGCCGCCAGCCGGCCGGCGGCGCGGGCGAGCGCCTCGTCTCCGGCTGGGGGCTCCTCCGGCAAGGCGGCGTGCCAGCGTGCCGAAATGGCGTCCAATCCGGACGGTTCGACGCTTTTTTTGATGAGCGCGCCCAGGAGGGTCCCGATGGCCCGCACCGGGGTCGGAAGGTGCGTGAAGTCGCAGGGCAGCTCGACCGGCCGCGGATCCAGAACCAGGACGGTGGCGCCTTTGCGTACGGCCTGCCGCAGCGCCAGCGCCAGCATCGGCGCTTCGTTGAGCGGGTCGGCTCCGGCGACCAGGATGAAGTCCGCCTGCTCGATCTCCGCCAGGGAAACCGCCAGCCCCGGCTCCAGCCGCGCGACTGCGGTCTTGACCTTTGCGGCCGTGGCGGCGTCCGCAAAGAAGGCCGGCTCCCGCCAGCCTCTGGACGTGGCCGCGGCCCGGGTCGTCGCCAGCACCTCGAGGCTGCTGCGCGGCGACCCGATGACCGCCACGGCATCGGCCGGCAGCGCCTCCAGCCGGCTGCGGGCGTAGGCCAGCGCTTCGTTCATTGAAACGGTCTCGCCCTTCACGGCGGCCTGCCGCGGGCGCTCGGGCCGACTGGCATAGAAGAACCCGAAGCGGCCGCGGTCGCAGAGAAACCAGCCGTTGACCGCCGCGCAGGGACGAGCTTCCTGGCGGACCACTTGCCGGTAGCGGACGCTCGTCACGGTGTGGCAGCCGAGGGAGCAGTTGATGCAGACGGTCGGGGTGCGCTCATAGTCCCAGCGGCGGCCGATAAAGCGCGAGGGCTTGTCGGTGTAGACGCCGGTCGGGCAGATGTCGCTCAGGTTCCCGCTGAAGGGGCTTTCCAGACGGCCGCTCTGCACCCGGCCGAAATAGGTGCGGTTGCCGATGCCGAGCGCCCCGAGGTCGCGGTAGCCGCAGTGCTGCTGATAGAAGCGCGAACAGCGATAGCAGTGGATGCAGCGGTTCATCTCGTGCTGAACGAGCGGTCCCAGGTCCTGGTCGGGATAGGTCCGCTTCCGGCCCGGGAAGCGGCGGATGCCGTGGCCGCCGGACACGGTCATGTCCTGGAGCAGGCAGTGGCCCCCCTCGTCGCACACCGGGCAGTCGTGGGGGTGGTTCATCATCAGCCACTCGATGACGTAGCGCCGGAACTCGACGGCTTCCGCGTCCGTTGTGGACACCCGCATGCCGTCCGCGGCATCCAGCATGCAGCTCATCTGGATGCCCTTGGCCGGTCCCTCGAGGACTTTGACCGCGCACACCCGGCAGGCGCCCACGGGGCCCAGCGCCGGGTGGTAGCAGAAGCGCGGGATCATGATCCCCAGCTGGGCGGCGGCTTCGATCACCTTGGTGCCGGCGGCGACCTCGATCGCGCGGTCGTCGATGGTCAGTTTCGGCATAGGCCAATCATCGCGGCAGGGTGCCGCTCCCACGAAAGTCTGAACTTTCCTGAATTCAAGCGATAAAGCGGGGCGTGAGAGGCATGCCGCTCTCCGGCCCCGGCTCCTTCCTGAACGGGCAGCGCTTCTCCCGAATATGCTCCTGGATCTCGTCCTTGAAATGCGCGAGCAGGCTCTCCAGCGGCGCGGCCGCGCCGGGGGCGAACGCGCAGTAGGACCGGTAGAGGTGCGCCTTCATATTTTCCAGCATGGGAACATGCTCGGGCTCGCCCTGGCCGGCTTCGATGCGCGCCAGCAGCTCGCGGATGTAGGGCAGCCCCTCCCGGCAGGGCGTGCACCACCCGCAGGATTCGCGCGCGAAGAATTCCATCAGGTTCAGCGTGGCCGCCACGAGGCAGGTCTTGTGGTCGAAGACCATGATGGCGCCGGTGCCCAGGCGGCTGCCGACCTTCTTCAACGCGTCGAAATCCATCTCCACGTGATAGTGCTGCCGCGGCAGGAAGCCGGTGGAGGCGCCGCCGGGCAGGCAGGCCTTGAACTCCGAGCCGTCGAGCATGCCGCCGGCGCTCTCCTCGATGATCTCGCTCAACCGGATGCCGATGGGCAGCTCGTAGCACCCCGGCCGTTTGACCTTGCCGCTGATCCCGAAAATCTTGGTGCCTGCGCCGGTGGCTGTTTTGGCGAGGCCCTTGAACCATTCCGCGCCGTTTTGCACGATGTGCGGCAGGCAGGCGAACGTCTCGACGTTGTGGACCAGGGTCGGTTTGGCCCACAGCCCTTCCTGCGTGAGATAGGGGGGCGGCTGCCGGGGGTTGGCGCGCAGGCCCATCAGGGCGTTGATCTGGGCGGTCACCTCGCCGCAGATGTAGCGGCCGGCGCTGCGGTGCACGACGATGTCGAAGGCGTAGCCCGTGCCCAGGATGTCGCGGCCGAGATAGCCGTTTTGCCTGGCAATCCCCAGCTCGCGCTCCAGGATGCGGGCGGCGTTCTCGTATTCCGGCCGGATGAAGATGATGCCCCGGTCCGCCGCCACCGACCAGGCCGCCAGCACGATGCCCTCGATCAGCAGGTGGGGGTCGGCATGGATCAGGACCCGGTCCTTGAACGTGCCGGGCTCCATCTCGTCGGCGTTGCAGACGACGTAGCGCGGGTGGGGTGCATCCTCGGCGATGGTTGCCATCTTGCGGCCGGCCGGAAAAGCCGCGCCGCCGCGGCCCAGCAACGCCGCATCCAGGACGATTTCCCGCACCTCCGCCGGCGTCCGCCGCGCCACCGCATCCGCCAGTGCCCGATAGCCGCCGCCGGCGCGGTATTCCTCGAAGGTCGCGATGCGGTCGGGGTGGCGGTTTTTAAAGAGAATCTGCGGGTATTTCGAGTCCACAGCTAATCGTCCGTGAAAAGGTCAGTCTTTCGAGTCTTATTCCCTTAAGATACGGGATACCGGATGCGGGATGCCGGATGGAAACAGCGGAACGGCACCTTGCGTTTCATCCTGTATCCAGTATCTTTCTCAACCTGGCTGAGTGCCAGCGCTCCGGTCATTGGCTGGCTTTCTGCCGACACTCGCTCAAAATCCCGTCGATCTTCTCCGGCGTCAGGCTGCCGTGGACCCGGCGGTTGACCAGCATGGCCGGCGAACGGTCGCAGTAGCCGATGCAGCAGACCGGCAGCAGGGTGAACAGCCCGTCGGCGGTCGTCTCCCCGACCCCGATCCCCAGCCGGCGGCAAAGGTAGTCCCGGACGGTTTCGTAGCCGTTCATCCAGCACACCACGCTGTCGCACACGTGGATCACGAATTTGCCGACCGGCTCCCGGAAGGTGAACGTGTAGAAGGTCGCCAGCTCGTCGAGCTCCAGCGGCGTCATGCCCAGCAGGGCCGCCGCTTCGGCCAGGGCCTCGTCGCTCAGGTAGCCGCAGTGGTCCTGGATGGCGAACATCACGTCCACCGCCAGCTCCCGCGGATGCTCGACCTGCTTGATTTCCGCCTCAAGGCGATCTTTCAATTCCTGCGGCAGCATAGCGTTATTGACTGTTTCGATAGCGAGCCGGGAGCTGGAAGCTCGACGCCCGAAGCCATGACAAGGACCCTTTCCGATGGCTTCGATCAAAGGCCAAGACCAAGGCGCGCGAATCCCTGCTGTCTATGATAGGGGAGCGGCTTCCAGCCGCGATCACCGAGGCCGGAGGCCTCTCCCACAATTTCCCCACGCCGCAGTCCGCCTGAGGCGGGCGGGATGAAGCGCAACGCAGATATGGGCCTTTCAGCGAAGCCATCACGTTATCTGTCGATATCCGGGAGGATATAGTCCACCGAGCCGATGACGGCGATGAGATCGGCGATGGTCTCGCCCCGGGTCAGGACCGGCATCACCTGCACGTTGGCGAACCCCGGCCCGCGCACCCGCAGGCGGTAGGGATGGCCGAGCCCGTCGCTCACCACGTAGTAGCCCTGCTCGCCGCGCGGGATCTCGCAGGAAGCATACGCTTCCCCCCGTGGGATCTTCATGCCGCGGGTGACGTTGACGAAATGGTGGATCAGGCTTTCGATGTCCTTGAGCATGTCCGCCCGCTTCGGGATCACGTAGCGGTAGTCGTCGGTGACGTGCCGGCCGGCGGGCATGTTGGCCGCCGCCTGGGCGATGATCCGGATGCTCTGGCGCATCTCCTCCATGCGCACGAGGTAGCGCGCATAGCAGTCCCCGGCGACCGCCGTCGGTACCTCGAAGTCGAAGTTCTCGTAGCCGGAATAGGGCAACTTCCTGCGCAGGTCCCACTCCAGGCCGCAGGCGCGCAGGTTCGGCCCGGTGACCCCCCAGTCGACGGCATCCTCCAGCGAAATGCGGCCGATGCCCTGGGTGCGCGCCTTGAAGATCGGGTTCTTGCGCGTGAGCGTTTCGTATTCGTCCAGGCACTTGGGGAAAACGGCGACGAGGCGGTCCACCGCTTCCTTCCAGCCCTCCGGCAGGTCGGCCGCCACCCCCCCGATGCGCAACCACGAGGGGTGCAGCCGGCCGCCGGTGATGAGCTCCACGATGTCGAGCACCATCTCGCGCTCGCGGAAGGCGTAGAAGGTCGGGCTCATGGCGCCGACGTCGTGGGCGTAGGTGGAAAACCACACCAGGTGGTTGCTGATCCGGAAGAGCTCGCTCAGAAGCACCCGGATCGTCTGGGCGCGCTCCGGGACCTTGATGCCCGCCAGGGTCTCCACCGCCCGGACATACGGCAGGTTGTTGGCGGCCCCGGCCAGGTAGTCCACGCGGTCCGTGTAGGGGATGAACTGGTGCCAGGACTGGCGCTCGCCGATCTTTTCCACCGCCCGGTGGTGGTAGCCGATGTCGAGGTCCATCCCGGTGATCTCCTCGCCGTCCAAGGTGAGGATGTAGCGGATCAGCCCGTGGGTGCTGACATGATGCGGGCCGACGTTGAGGACCAGCTGATGCTCGTCGCCCGTTCCCCGGACGAAGACGCCGGCGTCCGTGGGCTGGTGGCGCTGGGCGTCGGCCAGGGTGTAGGGGGCCATCTCGGTGGCGCGGCCGGGATGGGACTTGCGCAGGGGGTGGCCCTCCCAATAATCGGGCATGATGATGCGTCGCAGGTTGGGGTGGCCTTCGAAGCGCACGCCCATGAGATCGTAGACCTCGCGCTCGTACCAGTCGGCCGAAGGCCAGATGTCCGTGACGCTGGCGGCCGTCGGCTGCGCACCCTGCAGGGGCACCTTCAGGCGCACGCGGGTGGGCGGATCGAAAGCCAGCAGGTGGTAGACCAGAGTGAAGTCCGGGTAGCTGCCCCGGTCGCGGCGCGCCGACTCGTCGACGGCGGTCAGGTCCTCCAGCCGCTTGAAGAGCGGGGATGCTTTGTGCTTGAGATGGGCCAGGACCTCTTTCACCCGGCCGGCGGCCACCCGGAAGGTCGGCATGTCGGAGGGGTGCGGCTCGGCCTGCACGGCATCGCCGAAGCGCTCGGCAAGTGCATGGGCCAGCTCGTTTTCGGCGACGTTGAAAACGATGCGCCGGGCGGGGGGCGTCCACATGGAATCCGAGCGGCTGTCCGCGAAGTGCGGCGGAGTGTCCGAGGTGCCGCGGATGACGATATGCTCCATCCCCGGACCGCGCGGGTCGCGCGATTTGGTGCGGCCGTCGACCCGAACCGGCCGACGGGTGCCCTGGGTGCCGCCGTCCAGGTTCAGGATCGGCCGGGTGGGCGTTTCCTCGCCCAGGATCTTCTTCTGCAGGATCACCAGACCCTGCAGCACCGCCTCCGGCCGCGGAGGGCATCCGGGAATGTAGACGTCAACCGGCAGGATCTGGTCGATGCCCTGCACGACGCTGTAGGCATCGTACATGCCGCCGCAGTTGGAGCAGGAGCCCATGGAAATGACCCACTTGGGCTCCGGCATCTGTTCATAGAGCCGCAGGATCACCGGCGCGATCTTCTTGAAAATGGTGCCGGAGGTGATGAGCAGGTCGGACTGGCGCGGGGAGGGGCGCAGGACCTCCGCGCCGAAGCGCGCCATGTCGTAACGGGCGGTGAAAACGGCGGCCTCCTCCACGAAGCAGCAGGAAAGCCCGAAGAACATGGGCCACAGGCTGTACTGGCGCGCCCAGTTGATCAGCAGGTCCGTGCCGGTGAGCAGGCGCCCGCTTAGATCCTTTTCCGCCTCGGCCCCCACTCGAGTCCCCCCTTTCGCCATATGTAAGCCAAACCCAGCATCTGCATCGCGATGAAGAACAGAATTTCAAGCCATCCCTGCCAGCCGAGCTCGCGGAAGGAAATGGCCCAGGAGAAGATGAACGCGCCCTCGATGTCGAAGAGCAGAAAGAAGATGGCCACGAGGTAAAACGGAACGGGGTAGCGCAGACGGGCGGTGCCGGTGGGGATCACGCCGCACTCGTAAGGCCGCAGTTTTTCCTTGGTGGCGCGCCGCTCGCCGATCCAGGAGGAAACCGCGAGCATAGCCAGGATGAACCCCAGGCAGAGCAGCGTGAAAAACCCCAGGCTGAAGAGCCCGGCTTCCCAGGGCGAATACCAGGGGACGGCTGAAACGGGGTGCATCTCGGCTCCGAGTCAAGGAAAGGTAAAAAGGGGGCGGCCGGATTCCGGAAACCCCGCTATACATAGATTCAGAGCCGCATGCTTGTCAACCCGGAGGGTTGTTGGGAAGCGGGATCAGGGTTCGGGGTTCAGGAACGAAGCAGCCCTCCCCCATTCTCTACTTCCCCGGCGGCTTCAGCTTTCGGTCCCAGCCCCAGTTCTCGTAGTACTCCCAGCTGGCCATGGCGGTAAGATCCCTGATCTGGGTGTCTTTTTCGAGCAGGCTGGCGCGCATCACATCGCCGATCGACAGAAGGCCGATGGTCTTGCGCCGATGGGTGATGAGAATGTGCCGGATGAAAAGCCCCAAGAACATCTCTTGCAGCTTCATAATCGGCGTGTCATCCGGCGCGGTGTACAGCCGGGTGCTCATGTATTTCTCGACCACGGCCGTGTCGATGTCGAATCCCTGCTTCAGGATGTCGCGGGCCAGGTCGCGCTCGCTCCAGATGCCCGCGATTTTCTCGCCGCGCTTGACCAATATGGCGCCGATGCGATTGACCTGCATGCGCTCGAGCGCCTCGCGGATGGTCTGCTCCGGCCTGACCGTCACCATGTCCCGTTTCTTGTCGTTGAGGATGTCGCCTGCTGTTTTCATGGCCGCCTCCCTTCGGCAGATGGGCAAAAAGATTCAAAAGCGCCCCATCCCCCTGTTCCGCCAAAATTAACCCGCCGCGCGACGAAGTCAATCGGTCCGATTCAACGCCGCGCCGCTAGACGTGGCTTTTGCGAAGCACCTTCTTGTCCAGCTTGCCCACGCTCGTCTTGGGAATGGCCTCGACGAACTCGAAGCGCTCCGGAACCGCGTAACGGGGGAGCTTGCCCTGTTCGGCGAACTTCGCCATGAATTGCCTGAGGTCTTCACCGCTCACCTTGCCCTGGTGCTCCGGCTTCAGCACTACGAACAGAAGGGGTCGCTCGCCCCACTTTTCATCCTTGACTCCGATGGCGGCCGACTCCAGCACCGCAGGATGCTGGCTCAGCAGGTTTTCGAGATCGAGCGAGGAGATCCACTCGCCGCCGCTCTTGATCACGTCCTTGATGCGGTCGGTGATCTGCAGGTAGCCCTCGGAGTCGACATATCCCACGTCGCCGCTGTGCAGCCAGCCGGAGCGCCACAGCTCGGCGGAGCGGTCGGAGTCCTTGCTGTAGCCGGCCGTGAGCCAGGGGGTGCGCATGACCACTTCGCCGACGGCCCTGCCGTCGTGCGGCAAGGGCTTGTCCAGGGGATCGACGATTTGGACGTCGGCCAGCGGGATGGGCCGCCCGGTCTTGATCACGATGTCGAGCTGGCGTTCGGGCTCCCAGTCGAGCATGCGCTCCTTGGGGTTGGCCAGGCTGATGATCGGGCAGGTTTCGGACATGCCGTAGCCCACGTTGACTTCGATGCCGCGCTCCCGCGCCATCTTGGCCAGCCCGCGCGGCAGCTGCGATCCGCCGATGATGACCTTCCAGCGCGAGAGATCCGCCTCCTTGGCGGCCGGGCTGGTCAGGATCATCTGCAGGATGGTGGGCACGCAGTGGGAGAAGGTGACCTTTTCAGCCTGGATCAGCTTGAGGATCATGCCCGGCTCGTACATCCCGGGGTAGACCTGCTTGACGCCCAGCAGCGTCGCGACGTAGGGGATGCCCCAGGCATGCACGTGAAACATGGGGGTCAGGGGCATGTAGACGTCGTTCGACCGAAAGCGCACCTGGGTGTGGTAGGCGCCCACGGCGACGCTGGCCGAAAGGGTGTGCAGCACGAGCTGGCGGTGGGAAAAAAAGACACCCTTGGGGTTGCCGGTGGTGCCGGTGGTATAGAAAGTGGTCGCCCGGGTGTTCTCGTCCAGGTCGGGAAACGCATAGCAGGCCTCCGAGGCCGCGAGCAGCTCTTCGTACTCGGCATCGATGGCCGGCGGGCCCTCCGGCCGCTTGCCGTCGTCGCTGATGAGAACCACTTTTTTCACGGTGGTCAGCTTGTCCCGTATGGCCTGGAGCAGCTGCAGGAAGAAGGAGTTGACGATGATCACCTTGGCTTCGGCGTGATTGACGGTGTAAACGATCTGCTCGGGCGAAAGCCGCCAGTTCACGGTCTGCAGCGTGGCCCCCATGCCGGGAACGGCGAAAAAGCACTCCAGGTAGCGGTGGCTGTCGAATTCGAAGGCCGCCACCACGTCTCCGGGCTTGACCCCCAACCCGGTCAGCCCGTTCGCCAGGCGGTGGATTCTTTCGTTCAAGGTGCGGTAGTTGATGCGCGTCCTGTCGCGGTAGACGATTTCCCGGTCCGGGGAATAGATCAGCGGGGTGGTGAGAAGCTTTTTCAGGATCAGGGGGTAGGCGTAGGGTTCTCCGGGCTGATATATTTTTTCCGTCATGGCTCCTCCTCTTATGCGATGCATTTCAGGTTTCGAGACAGTCCGACCATCCTCCACGGATCAACCGCTGAGGCTCGGCTGGATTTGCTAAATCTCCTTTAGAAAAAGCGCCTTACCAAGTCAACAGAATTGCTGAATCCTCAAACGCGAGCAAGGGCTCGCGCTTGAGGATTGAAAAGCGTGTTGAAAACGGATATTGCCAAACCATGGACAGATGATTGGAAACGCCGAGACCGGCCTTCCCGAGGAGGCCGCACAGGTGCGGCGCGGCGGAAGCGGCTTTTCACGAGTTGGTCATGCCTGGAGGATGACGATGACAGCATTTGAAGTCGACCCCGAAAAATGTATCCATGACGGGCTATGCGTGGAGGAGTGCCCCGCGTGCATCATTCGCCTGGATGCCGGCGATGAAGTTCCGGTGCCGACGAGCGATTTTTCTTCCTATTGCATCTCCTGCGGCCATTGCGTTGCCGTATGCCCTACCGGCGCATTCAAGCTGAACTGGCTGCACCCGGATCAATGCCAGCCGGTCGAGAAGAATCTGCAGATCGGCCGCGACCAGGCCGAGCAGTTCCTGCGCGGCCGGCGCTCGATCCGGGCCTTCAAGGACAAGCCGGTGGAGCGGACCAAGCTCGAAAAACTGATCGAGATGGCCTGCTATGCCCCGTCGGCCAAGAACAGCCAGCCCTGGCACTGGACCGTCGTGGAGAACCCGGCCGAAGTCCGGCGCCTGGCTGAATTGGTGATCGAGTACATGCGCGGGTTTATCGCCGAAAAACCCAAGCTGGGGGCGCTGCTCGCCTACACCCGGGTGGTGGCCGCCTGGGACGCGGGCTTCGAGCGCGTCTGCCGTGGGGCGCCCCACGTGATCGTGGCCCACGCCGACAAGAATTGGGGCTTCGGCCCCGAGGACACGGCGCTCGCCCTGAGCTACCTCGAGCTGTACGCACCGGCGCTCGGCCTGGGCTCCTGCTGGGCGGGGTATTTCTATGCGGCCGTAAACGCCCACCCGCCGCTCTTCGAAGCCCTCAAGCTGCCGGCGAAACACAAAGCCTTCGGGGCGGTGATGGTGGGCTACCCCAAGTTCCGCTACCAGCGCCTGGTCTCGCGCAAACCGCCGAGGGTGAGCTGGGTGTAGCAACCGGTAAGGACACGCGCTGCGATGCAGAACGCAATAGCTTTAACGGCTCCTTTCTTCCTTCCTTTTGCCCCCTTTGACAAAGGGGGTTAGGGGGATTTTGCAGCCGACATCTATTCTGCACAGAGACTTCCATGGAACGAAAGCGCGTGGGAATTGTTCTGTTCGACGATATCGAGGTGCTGGATTTCTGCGGGCCTTTCGAAGTGTTCAATGCGGTGCGTCTGAACGAGGAAAAGCGGCGGGAGGAGCCGCCGCCGTTCGAGGTGATTCTGGTAGCCGAAAAAAGCGCCCCGGTGGTCGCCCACGGCGGGCTGAAAGTGATCCCCGACCACAGCTTTTCGACCTGTCCCCGGCTGGATATCCTGGTGGTCCCCGGCGGATGGGGCACCCGCCGGGAGCTCAAAAATCCGGTCATGCTGGACTGGCTGCGGCAGCGGGCCGCCGAGGTCGAGACCCTGACCTCGGTCTGCACCGGGTCGATGCTGCTCGGCTTCGCCGGCCTGCTCGACGGCCTGCACGCCACCACCCACTGGAAGTCGCTCGGCTGGATGCGCGATTCCTTCCCGTCCGTCACGGTGGAGTTCGAACAGCACGTGGTCGAGGACGGCCGGGTGCTGACCTCGGCGGGCATTTCCGCCGGCATCGACATGGCGCTCAAGGCGGTGGCGCGCTACTGCGGAGAACCGATCGCCCGCGCCACCGCCAAACACATGGAATACCCGTATCCGGACTCCAACGCCCGGCGGGTCCGCTTATGAAGCGAGGCAAGCAAGGATCTCTGAGGCAACCGAACAACCAATGAAAGGAGGACTCATGAAAAAGCAGATGATGTGGATTTTGGTTTTGGCCGTGATCGGGCTGTTAACCGGTGCGGCGTTCGCCCAGTTCGCCAAGACCGAGGACGCCGTCAAGTACCGCCAGTCCGTCATGTCGGTGATCGGAACCCACTTCACCCGGATGGGATCGGTGGTCAAGGGCGAAGCGCCCTATGCCAAGGACGCTTTCGAGAAAAACGCCAACGTGGCGGCCACTCTGATTCCGCTGCCCTGGGATGCGTTCATGGCGCCCGGCAGCGACAAGGGCAGCGGCATGAAGGCGGATGCCCTCGCGAAGAAGGATGATTTCATGAAGCTGGCGGCGGCGAACCAGGCGGAGGTCGCAAAGCTTCTGGCCGCAGCCAAGGGCGGGGACATCAACGCGATCAAACCCCAGTTCGGCACGGCCGGCGCGAGCTGCAAAGCGTGCCATGACGCCTTTCGAAACAAATAGCGACCGCGCGCCAGCAGAACGTTTTGATCCGGAAAGCCGGGCTCCCGGCCCGGCTTTTCTATCGCACCAGCAGATATACTGACACCGCCGCAACGACTGCCGTCAGGACGGCCCGCCAGGCCGGGGCAGGCGTGATTTCAGCCTGCGGCGCACCCTTCCAGGATTTCATGCCCGTGATCATGGGCAGGATCAGGTTTTCCTTTTTAAAGACCAGGTGGAACAGCACCGCGGCGAAGTGGACGGCCACCAGCACAAGGATGACGTCGTGATTGAAGTGGTGGATGGACGTCAGCCGGTCGCTGGTCGCTTTGCTCACCCAATCGTAAAGCGGCCCTTCGATGAAAATGTCGTCGTTGGCGAAGAGACCGGTGCCGGCCTGGACCAGCAGGACCATCAGCATGGCCATCACCGACCAACCTCCCAGGGGGTTGTGGCTGAGGTGGTGGTCTTCGTCGCGCCGCAACAGCGTCAGCGCGTATTGAAAGACGGTTGACGGACTGGCCAGAAAGGTGCTGAAACGCGACGGGGCGCTCCCGACGAAGCCCCACACGATGCGGAAGATCAAGAGCGCCAGGATCGCCTCGCCGCACCATTCGTGGTAGATCATGGCGGTGCCGCCGGCCTTGCCGGTTGCAAAAGAAGCGGCGACCAGCGCCACCAACAGCCAGTGAAAAAGGCGGGTGGGGAGGTCCCACACCGGGATCTTTTGGATCCCCTGCGCAGTTCTCGCTCTCTCATTCATACGCCCCAATAGCTCCCGGGTGGTCTTGGCCGGATGGCCTCCCTCTTTTCGGTTTTCGAGGGTCCGCGACCGATCGATAACCCTATTTCCTGTTTGGACACTGGACGGCCTACGCCGCCTGAGGTTTCATCTAAACTATTCGCGGTCCAATGCCAAGGCCGTTGTCCGAAAACCTCTTGCCCTTCCGGTGGAGATTGCGTAGATGAGTGAATACGCTGCAGCCGGTCGAGCCTTCGACTGCTCCCGAGGATTTTACCCTTCTCCCGGCCCGCCGCCAGCAGCGCGACCGCCGAGGAGGCCCGAGCCGCATGCGCGCCCGCGACATCATGGATACCCGCTTCCACACTCTGCGGCCCGACCATAGCATCGCCGACGCGGTGAGGACGTTCCATGCGGCCAGCATCGCCGAGCAGAAGAAGATCTTCGGGCTGATGGTGACCGACGAACGGAACCGGCTGGTGGGCATGTTGTCGATGTACGACATCCTGCTGTTCGTGCGGCCCAAGCACGCCGGTCTGTGGGGCGAGATGGAAGACCTCCCCCTGGCGGAAGCCTTCGACGAACTGCTGCAGCGGGTCAAGGCCATCCGCGTTGCCGACATCATGACCACCGACGTCGTCACCATCGGGACGGACACCCACGTCATGGTCATCACCGATCTCATGATCAAGCGGCACGTCCGCCGCCTGCCGGTCGTCGAAGGCCAGGAAATCGTCGGCATCGTCTATATTTCGGACGTGTTCAACCAGCTTTTGAAAAAGTTCTTCTGATGCCATGCCGGTCGTTAAACTGCGCCATGTCCTGAGCGGGATGCTCGTGAACGAGGCCATGCGGCGGCAGGTCGTCCAGCTGCCCGCCACGGCTTCGATCGCCAAGGGGATCAATCACCTCCTGAAGTTCAAGGTCAACGCGCTGCTGGTCGCGGCCGCCGACGGGCGGCCCGCAGGGGTCGTTTCCAAAACCGATCTCATCGGCGCTTTTTACGCCGGGATTGCGGTCGAAACCCCGCTCGGCGACATCATGATCGGCCCCCCGCTCACCTGTTATGCAGACGATGCGCTCGAGTCCGCCCTGGACCGCATGCGCACCCAGGGCGTGCACCGCCTGTATGTCACAGGGGCCGAGACCACCGCCCTGATCGGAACCCTTTCCTATACCGATGTGGTGGCGCTGCTCTACCGCTACTGCCGGGCCTGCCCCAAGAGCTCGTCCCGAAGAGGCGTTGAAGCGGAATCCGATGAGGAGGGCCGACGCCTGCAAGTTCGGGAGGTGATGAGCCCCTCGGTCGTGTCCTTCCCGGAGGACGCGACGCTGGCGCAGGTCATCGAGGGCCTGATGGCCCATCGTTTCGGGGCCGTCCTGATCTGCAACGGTCAGGGTGCGGCGAGGGGGGTCATCTCCAAGACCGATCTGGTCCGAGCTTATCATCACGGCGTTGGTCTGGAGGCCACGGCGGAAACCGTCATGACCGCGCCCGTGGTGACCTGGGACCGGAGCGCCATCCTGTGGGAAGCCCTCCAGCACATGTTTTTGAGGGATGTCCAGCGGCTGTTCGTACATGCCGGCGACCCGCTGCGGATCGTCGGCGTCCTTTCGCTCTCGGATGCGGCGCAAGTGCGTTCCGGATCCTGCCGGGCGTGCCTGCCCAGCCGGTTCATGACCCCGGAGTGAACCTTGCCGGGCGCGGCCATACAAAAAGACTTGCTTTTCCAGTTCAAGAGGGTATAAACTGCCCGCAATCATCAAATGGCCCTTGCGATAAGGGGCCGGTTTCGACTTAAGGGAAACCCAGTTCCGATGGTGGCACCCTTAGTATGAGACTATGAGAATTTTACGAAAGGAGGGTGCAACGATGGCCAACGGAACTGTTAAGTGGTTCAACGACAAAAAAGGTTACGGCTTTATCCAATCCGAAGACGGTCAGGACATTTTCGTCCACCACACCGGCATCAACGGCAGCGGTTTCAAGACCTTGAAAGACGGCGACCGCGTTACCTTTGACATCACGCAGGGCAAAAAAGGCCCCGCCGCCGTGAACGTCTCCACGGTTAGCTAATCTCCTCGATCTAAAAAAAGGCCTTTCAGCTTTTGAAGCTGAAAGGCCTTTTTTTTGAATAAATTCTGCTTGTAGAATTTATCCGAAGACTCCGCCCATCTTCGTGCCCGCCACCCGGCTGATGATGAACAGGCAGGCGGCGCCGAGCACGATCAGGATCAGCCCTAAAGCCGCGGCCTCGTTCACCGACCCGCCGATGTAGAAGTTGAAGATCCCGACCGTCATCATCTCGTGCCCCGGGACCACCAGCAGGAGCGTGGCCGAGGCTTCCTGGAGCGCCAGGATGAAGGAATAGAGCGAGCCCACCAGCACGCCTTTCCAAATCAGCGGCAGGGTGATGTCCTTGAAGGTCGTCATCTTGGTGGCGCCGACGCTCTCGCCCGCCTCCTCGAAGGACTTGTGCACGATCTGCAGCGAGGCGAACGTGCCGCGCACCGTGTAGGGCAGCCGCCGCACGCCCAGGACCACCGGGATGACCATCCACATGCCGATGAAGGCCACATCGATATAAGGCAGGGGCTCCCGGAAGGCGCGCATGTAGGCGATGCCGATGCCGGTGCCGGGCAGGGCCAGGATCAGCGTGGTCATGGAGTCGAGGAACTCCCGGCCCGGCAGCTTCGTGCGCGCACCCACCCAGGCCAGCGGCACCCCGACGGCGATGCAGATCAAAACCGAGATCCCGGCATACAGCAGGCTGTTGATGATGAACTTGGGCGTTTCAAAGGCCACCCGTTCGAAGTACTGCAGAGTGTACTTCACCGGGATCGGCGTCAGGGCCCAGCCCTTGCCGAAGGAGTCGAGCGCAATGCCCAGGTAGGGAATGAACGCCAGGATGATGATCAGCCCCAGGAAAAGCACCACCCCCAGCTTGGCACCGGGACGGAGCTGCTTGCGCTCGATCACTGAATAGGACAGCGAGCTGTAGTCCTTGATGGCCACGTACTTCTTGGCGACGATCAGAAACAGGATCGCCAAAATCACCATGATGGCCGAGATCACGATGCCCATCTTGAAGAGCCGGCGGTCGACGAACTGCACGATGTTGAGGTACGCCTGAGAGGCGAGCAGATCGTCGACGCCCACCACGAGCGGGGTGGCGAAATCCGCAAACGTCCAGATGAAGACCAGCAGCGCCCCCGACACGTAGCCCGGCGTGGTCAGCGGAAAGGTGATGTCCCAGAACTTCCGCAGCCCGCGCGAGCCAACGCTTTCCGCGGCCTCGTCCAGCGAGGGCGAGATCTTGCCCATGGCGTCCACGATGCTGAGGGTCATGAGCGGGAATAGGTGCAGGGTTTCCACGAGCAGCACGCCCTGAATCCCGTACATGAAGTTGATGGGCTTGGTGAACCCCAGGTGGTCCATGAGAATGACGTTGACCGTGCCGGCGCGCCCCAGGATGAAGACGAACCCCATGACCCCGACCAACGGCGGCATGATCATGGGCACGATGGACAGATACGAGAAAAGCCCCCGCCCCGGGAACTCGTAACGCAGCAGGAGAAAAGCGAAGGTGATCCCGATGGTGGAGGTGGTGATGACCGTCCCCACCCCCAGCAGCAGCGAGTTCAGCAGGGACTTGAGATAGTAGCGGTCGGTGAAAAAATCCTGGAAGTTCGAGAGGGTGAACTCTCCGGCGTCGGTGGTGAAGGCATCATAAAACAGATGCAGCAGGGGATAGATCAGAAAAACGATCATGAAGGCCCAGATGGCTCCGTAGCCGAGAAGGCCGCCGACGTGGATGCCGTTTGACGTCTTTACCCTTGTCGGAGCCGATAATGCCGCCGTATCGGTTGTCATCAGGCTGCCTATTCCACCGGGATCCCCAAGGAGGAGGTCACCGCAAAGTGGACGAAGACCTTCGTCCCGACCGGCAGCAGTTGGTGGTCCCTGGGGTTTTGAATGTCTACCTTGAAGATGATGCCCGCCGCATCCACGTCGTAGCGGATGGTGTTGCCGATGTAGGAGGGGAAGCTGACGATGCCGGCGATGCTGCTGAAACCATCCGGAGGTGCCGGAGACAAAGTGATCTCCGCGGTTTCCGGCCGGATACATACCATACAGTCGGCACCGGGCTTGAGACGGCCGTCCCCGGAACACGCTATGGGGCCGGCGGCGCTCTCCACGACCAGACGGAAGCCGGAATCCATCACCTCTGTAACTTTGGCCGGGATGAGATTGTTGATGCCGATGAAGTCAGCCACAAACGGATTGTACGGTTTCTCGTAAAGCTCGTGCGGATTTCCGATTTGCTGCAACTTGCCCTGGCTGAGCACGGCGATCCGGTCGGAGAGGGTCAGGGCCTCCTCCTGGTCGTGGGTGACGTAGATGGTGGTGATGCCGAGCTCCTTCTGGAGCTTGCGGATCTCGGCGCGCACCTGGATCCGGATCTTGGCGTCGAGGTTGGAGAGCGGCTCGTCCAGCAGAAGCACATCCGGGTTCAGCACCAGCGCCCGCGCCAGCGCCACGCGCTGCTGCTGGCCGCCGGAGAGCTCGCCCGGGTAACGGTTTTCAAGACCCTTCATGTTGACCAAACCCATGGCGTGGGCCACCTTCTCCCGGATATCCCCCGATGAAAATTTTTTCAATTTCAGGCCATAGGCGATGTTGTCGAAAATCCGCATGTGCGGCCACAGGGCATAATTCTGGAACACCATTCCGATATGGCGCTCATAGGGCGGCTTGCCCGTCATCTCTCGGTCGCCGAAAAGAATGCGGCCCTGGTCCGACCGGTGGAAACCGCCTATCAGACGCAGAATGGTGGTCTTGCCGCAGCCCGAAGGGCCCAGGAGGGTGAACAACTCGCCGTCCTGGATGTCGAGAGACACATGGCTCACCGCTTCAAGGGTGCCGAACCGTTTGACGATGTCCTCAAGTTGGATTCTCATCCGCCTGTCTACTTGACGATGTCTTTGTGCTTCTCGGCGATCTCCTTGCGGAAATAGGAGTTCACGTCCTCGATGCGCTTCTTCTCGCCAGCGATTTTGTCGTCGTACACATTGCCGATCTCAGTCTCAAAGAAAGACCGCATGCCGCCCGTGAAGGCAACCGCCTTCTCCTGGTTGGAGCCCTCGGGTCCTTTCACTTTGAGGCCGGGTGTAATCGGGTACACGCCAAGCCCGGAGAGGAGCAGCTGGCCTTCCTCGCTGAGGCAGAATTCGATGAAAGCATGGCCGGCCTTCGCATGGGGAGCACCTTTGAGCACCGACATGGGCTCGGGGGTCACGTAGGCGTCCTTGGGGTAGACGAAGTTTACGTCATATCCGCCCAGAACCTCGGCAAACGCCATGTAGCTCGGCACGGCAAAACCGACGGCGAACTCGCCCTTGGCCACCATGCTTGGAACGTCGCGGGAGCGGGCGGTGAAGATGCCGGTGTTGGCCGCAAGCTTCGTCAGCCACTCCCAGCCCTTTTCCCAGCCGTAGGTCTGCAGGATGACCTCATAGCTGGCGTGGCTGGAGCTGGAGCGGTCCGGGGTGCACTGGGCGATCTGGCCCTTCAGCTTGGGGTTGAGCAGGTCTTCCCATGTCTTAATTTCTACGCCCAGGCGTTTGACCAGCTTGGGCTGGTAAATGATGCCGTAGGGCTCTAGGGTGGTGCCGACCCAGAATTTCTTAGGGTCCTTCAACGGCAAGGGTACGGGCTTGCCGATGGAGGCCGGGATGGCATCCCACAGTGCTTGCGGCAGCTGGACCGGCTCGAGCAAGCCTTCGGCCGCCAAGTTGTCGAAGAGGGTGCCTTCACCGCCCCAGAAAACGTCCGCCTGGGGTTTGCCTTTCCATTCCAGGATCTGGCCGTAGGCGACCGGCGTGCCCTTGGGGATGGCGCTGGTCTTCACATCGACGTTGTATTTCTTCTTGGCCCAGGCGGCAAAGGCCTTCAGCATGGGGTCGTGAACGTCCTTAGAAACCGGGGTGATCAGGTAGAGCTCGTTTTCGATGGCGGGCGCCTGAGCGAATGACGGGGACCATACGCCTAAAAACGCAAAAGCGAACAGACCGAACAGCGCAACAGCCTTTTTCATCGTACACCTCCTTTTTTGATGGTTCGCAAACCCGGATCCGGCTGTCCGTCCGACACAACCGGATTTTGATTTTTCCTCGTGTGGTTGCTCCGGAAATCCGGGTCAAAGAGAATAAAGCATCGATGTTATCGGCTCCAAACGTACCGGACTCAGGTGAGCAAGTCAATTAAAAACGACCCTGCGATAGGGCTTGTAGGGTCGCGTAACAGATTAAATTACCACAAATTTCCTCCTGCTGGGGATCAACTGTCCACGCCGGCGGGCGCCTGATGTTCAGGACAACAACACCTCCGCCAACTCGGCAAACCCCAACCCGCCCTCCTGCTGCGTGACCCAGGTCGGCAGAGCGTTCATGCGTCCGACAAACTGCCTGACATTGGCCACGCCCACCCCATGGGGAAAAAACGCGAACATGGGCTGGTCGTTGGGAGAATCGCCGGCAAAGACCACCTGGGTCTTGATCGCCTCCAGGTCTTGCTTGAAGGCCTCGCGAAACAGCCGCCGAGTCATGCTGAGCTTGTCGTAGGCGCCGAACCAGCCGTTGACGTGGATGGAGCTGATCTTGGCCTGGGCCCCGGCCGCCGCGAAGATCTGCACGATGCGGGCCACCGCCGCCGGGGGGAGCGCCGGCACATCCTCGCAGACGTCGATGGCGAGGTCCGCCTCCCGAAAGGCCTGATCCGCCGACACCGCGCAGCCCGGCACCTCGGCCAGGATTTTCGCCTGCAACGCCTCCAGTCGCCGACGGTCGGCCGCGCGGGCGTCGGCCGCCTTGAAATAGCTCCGCTCCATCCTGCGCCGCGCGCGGTCGTAGCGGAAATAAAAAGCGCCGTTCTCGCCCACCACGGCCGCCACCGGCCACATGCGCGCGATGTGGTCGCACCAGCCCGCCGGCCGGCCGGTGACTGGAACGACCTGCTTGCCGGCGGCTTCGAGCCGCTCCATGCCGGCCAGCGCCGCCGCGGGCAGCCGGCCGCCGCTGGTGAGGGTGTCGTCGATGTCGGTGAGGACGAAGCGGACGTGCTTCCGGATTTCGGCCGGGAGTTGCTGAACGGACTTGAGCATGCCGGGTATTTTAGCGGCTCGGCGCGGAAAGCGAAAGCGTTTTTATCGCCCTCCCGCTCCCCGCCGGCCGATGTCGTCACGGGCGCATGGCCGCCACCTGCTCCACGGTCAGCGTCACGGCGCCCCAGTCCTGCTCGACCTTGCCCGAGAGCAGGTAGGGCCGTTCGCGGTCCAG
>Ga0114938_1000913_pt1 | contig 21410 bp, 19 predicted proteins | sample AshMeaBigSpring_FD_88675 | JGI IMG/M metagenome (GOLD analysis project Ga0114938, IMG submission 88675) | Groundwater microbial communities from Big Spring, Nevada to study Microbial Dark Matter (Phase II) - Ash Meadows Big Spring | ecosystem: Environmental > Aquatic > Deep subsurface >...
AGCATATGGGATTCATCAAATTCGGTTCTCGAGTAGATGTTTATCTTCCTTTAGGAACAGAAGTATTTGTAAAAATGGGACAGCTCACTACGGGTAATCAAACAATCATCGCCAAATTAAAATAATTGATATGATTCAAATAAAAAGGCACATACCAAATACCGTGACATGCTTCAATCTTTTCTCGGGTTGTATTGCATGTATCATGGCCTTCGAAGCAAAATACGAACTAGCGCTTATTTTTATTATTTTAGGTGGTATTTTCGATTTTTTCGATGGAATGCTAGCCCGATTACTTGGAGCGCACTCTCCTATCGGAAAGGAATTGGATTCATTAGCAGATGATATAAGTTTTGGTGTAGCCCCTTCTTTGATTGTGTTCTCATTTTTGAAAGAGCCGGCTTTAAGTTATCCGGCTTTTTTAGAAGGAATGAGAGAATATATTCCTTATCTAGCATTTATTATTGCTGTCTTTTCTGCTTTACGATTGGCTAAATTTAATATCGACGAGCGTCAGACCTCCTCTTTCATTGGTATGCCAACCCCGGCAAACGCACTGTTTTGGGGTGCATTGATCGTTGGCGGAAAAGATTTCATACTGACAAATTGCAATGTTATCGGCATACTAGTCTTAATTATAGTTTTTTCACTTCTATTAGTATCAGAGATTCCAATGTTCTCTCTAAAATTTAAGAATCTCAGTTGGAAAGACAATAAAACCAGTTTTATATTCTTGATTATCAGCATCCCTCTTTTGATCTTTTTAGGGATTAGCGGTTTTGCAGCTGTCATTGTATGGTATACTTTGCTTTCGCTCGTTACGAAAAAAAGTAAATAAAGAACTTTTTGGCACATTTGTTGTACCAACTATTGTATCAATAGTTGTTTAAACCCATAAAGAAGATTACACATGCATATATTATTTTTCCTATTACTGCTATTTATCATTATTATCATAGCAGGTCTAAGTATTGTCGGTGCTGTATTTAGAGCGATATTCGGCATTGGCCGACGTTCTTCGAAACGAAAAGGCAATTATACAAATCCGCATGAATCGACCTATAACCCATATGGTGGAGAGCAGCATACAGAGAGTAATCCCAATACACCCTCGAGCGATAAGCATAAAAAAATATTCGCCAAAGATGAAGGCGAATATGTAGATTTTGAAGAAGTAAAACAAGATCAATAAGAAGATAGATATTGAAATCGCGAGACCTTGTACTTAAGATAATCTAAAGAACTATCTTCTTTTAGAAGCAAAAAAACTTTTCATCAACTCTGCGCATTCATCGGCAAGGATTCCTTTATTCACCACAGTCTTTGGGTGCAGGGCTTGAGAAGCATATTTCTGATAACCTCTTTTTTCATCTTCAGCACCAAAAACCAGTCGGCCTGTTTGCGCCCAAGCGATGGCTCCCGCACACATCACACATGGTTCAACGGTTACATATAAGGTACATTCATTCAGGTATTTTCCACCTAACACATTTGCCGCCGCCGTAATCGCTTGCATCTCGGCATGTGCAGTCACATCATTCAGCACTTCCGTCAAATTATGAGCACGTGCAATGATCCGTTGTTTGCAAACAACAACGGCACCTACAGGCACCTCTCCTCTTTCGGCTGCTTTTTTAGCCTCCACAAGAGCCTGCTTCATAAAATAATTATCATCTAGTATCATCATATCATCTTATCAACGTCTCATATCATGTTCACCAAAGAGTGTGGGATAATCGTCTTCCATATTCTTATGAATAAACATAAGAATTGTTTCACGAAGCCAACGCGACTTATTCGTTATTTTGTATTTATCCAAATAACGATCGACTATCTGCTGCTCATCTTCGCTTAATAAAATACTCATACGCCGTTCTCGTTTAGTACATTCGACGGACAGTTTGCGGCATTTTTTGCTCCGTTTACTCATATCTTTTGCAAAATTACTTTTACTTCTGTAAAATCAAAGAATAAAAGTCGTAAATTTGTCGGAAAGAATGATATTCTCATGGCAAAGCACAACGAACTGGGAAAAGCCGGAGAAGATGCAGCAGCATCCTATCTCGAGAATAAAGGATATATCATCCGGCATCGTAATTGGCATAAGGGACATTTAGAACTTGACATTGTTGCAGCAAAAGATAACGAACTGATCATTGTGGAAGTTAAAACTAGATGCAACACTTTATTTGCGCAACCGGAAGAAGCTGTCGACACTACGAAAATCAGACGAACGGTCATTGCTGCTGATACCTATATCAAGTTCTTCCAGATTGACTCTCCCGTTCGTTTTGACATTGTGACTGTGGTAGGTCGAGTTGGGCATTTTCATATTGAACATATAATCAATGCATTTTATCCACCGTTATTTTAAAAAGCTATTGTTTAAAATAAAATTGTTTAAAATAAATAAGAAGAATCATGAATATAGAAACAGCAAGAGAATACTGCATCCAAAAGAAAGGTGTTACCGAATGCTTTCCATTTGATGAATCTACCTTAGTCATGAAAGTTATGGGAAAGATGTTTGCGCTCTTCGATTTAGAGAAAGCCAACAGCATTGCATTGAAATGCGACCCTGAACGAGCCATTGAACTCCGCGAGAGATATTCCGGCATACAAGGTGCCTACCACTTCAACAAGAAATATTGGAACACCGTAGATTTCGACGCAGATGTCAACGATCGCTTGATAGAGCAACTCATTGATCACTCCTACGAGGAAGTCATTAAGAAATTTACTAAAAAGCTACGTACTGAATATGATGAACTTAAATAATATCAAACCTATTCAACTGATACATATCACCGAAACCCATTCCACCAATAGCTATTTACAGGATCTATGCAGTAGCCGGAAGATAGAAGAGTTTACGACTGTCGTAGCCGATTTCCAAAATTCCGGTCGGGGACAAAGAGGCAACACCTGGGAGTCGAAAAAAGGAGAAAATTTACTTTTCAGCTTGGTCGTATATCCGGAATTTCTAAAAGCACATTGCCAATTTCTGCTCTCACAAATTGTATCGTTAGCAATAAAAGAAGAACTGGATCAATATACAACAGGTATTGCAATCAAATGGCCCAACGATATCTATTGGCAGGATAAAAAAATATGTGGCATACTTATTGAGAACAATCTGATGGGGGTCAATATTTGCCAAAGCATCGTTGGCATTGGTCTTAATATCAATCAAGAGACCTTTTATAGTCCCGCTCCCAATCCCATATCACTCAAGCAGATAACAGGCGAGAAATATAATCTCATTCATATTTTAGAATCTGTAATAAATAGAATTCAAAGACGTTATCATTCACTTGCAGAAGGAAATGAGGCCGCTATTGAAATGGATTATCAACAGGCTCTTTACCGGAAAAGTGGCTTATATCGCTTCAAAGATAAGAATGGAGAATTTATGGCAAGTATCAAAAAAGTGGAGCCTACAGGAAAACTGATCTTAATAGATGAGGAGAACAAAGAACGAGGTTACCTGTTTAAGGAGGTTTCTTACCTATTGTAGCATAGAAGATAAGAATAAAAAAAGAAAGCGTACCGTTTTTCTACACCTTCATAAATTTGTTTTTTAGTTTTTTACTGCAACACTGCAACACAAGCCACTCAAAAATTTGTAGCACAAGCAGTTGAATGTGTTGCAGATAAGGTGGCAGATCGGGTGGCAGATAAACATCTGCAACACCCAAAATCGGGAACATATTCGTACATATTCAAAGTAAAAAACAAACGGTTTTTATGAGTAAGATACAGCTTTTTTCATTACCTTTAACTGCTTAAAGAATTTATCTTATTACCACTCATTACAATCACACCGTAATTTGTTTTCAATACAACCGTAGCTAAATTTAAATAGGAGCGTAGGAATGAGTTGTTTCAACGCTGGAAATACCTGGTGTCTAACTTAGTAACACTTGGTATCCACTATAGAAACTGTTAGTTCCCATAGTGGGAACAGTTGGTTCCTACTATGGGAACTAACAGTTTCCACTATAGGAACAATTCGTTTCAACGTAATATTGGCAAAAATCGCCTATTCCCCGACTCACGGAATGATAATCTTGCCTTGAACGATTTAAATGATTTACAGTACGTGTATAATATTATCATCATTAAACCGTAGTAAACCTATCGAATAACTAGCTTAGAAAAATTCAATCCAAATAAAATAGATTAAGCTAGAAAACCTTTCTGATCTACACAACAGTCAGAGCCAAATGGAAGGTTATATAATAAAAATAATTTACTATACCAAAAGTATTTGAAAGCAAGAAAAACATTAATCAAAGCAGTTATTGCGTGGTGAAAATATACTTTTCATAAAAATATACCCCATTAAAGCCCAATTCACACAAATTAATTACTACATTTGCATATCCATTCTATTTACTTTTATTATTCATTTCATTTCAGATAAAAAGAAGTAGTTTTCTGGATGCAAGTAAATTTACCGAACTCACACGAAATAGATACCTTTAAAAAGGGTACAATTTAAAAAGTTTATTTTTCAGTAAACCAAGATATTATAATCGATATGAAAACAAAATTATCTTTTCTGCTTGTCAGTATTGCCCTTTTAATAGGGTGTCAAGTTTCTGAACCGGCTTACTTGACTTTAACAGAAACTAACTTTGACAAAGTATCCGCCAGCGGCAACACGTTAACTGTTAAGGTAAAGAGCAATGACAGTTGGGTAGTGAGCAGCAATAACCCTGAATGGTGCAAACCTAACAAATCATCGGGATCGAACAACGAAGATCTAAATATAACAATCTCCAAAAACACAACTCTTTATCAAAGAGCTGCGACTATAACAATAGCAACCAACAACATCAAGCAGAAGGTCATCATCACTCAAAGCGGAGGTTCATTACCCACCGGTGAATTGGAAAAATACCACTATCAGATCCCGGTTATTTTTCATGCACTGTATAAAGATCAAAATGATAGTCAGCAATACATCAACAAAGGAAGAGTTAAGGAGATAATCGATGCATGTAATGCCTATTACAAAGGTCTATCGGGAACAAACAGCGAAGATATCAATATCGAGTTTGTGTTGGCAACCTTAGATCCATCGGGTAACGTCCTCGAAGAACCTGGAATCGAACGAATCAATTGGACTGAATCGGAAATAGACTGTGAAGCGTTCATGAAAAGTAAAGAAGATAAATACGTCGATCTAATATGGGACCCCGATCGATATGTGAATATCATGCTCTACAGTTTCAAACAAAAAACAGATGCTAAAGGAACAACTTTGGGCGTTTCCCACCTTCCATATACAGTAGCTCCATTAAAATTAGGCGGATTAAATCAACTTTCCTACATGCCAACTGCGAAAAACCTAAGCTACCCGCACTGTGTCTCCATCAACAATAAATTCATCTATTCAAAAGCCACTATTGAGGGGAGAAGTTATAATTCAACTGATGTAATTGCAACTTTATCGCACGAATTGGGGCATTATTTAGGTTTGCACCATATCTTTTCCGAGCCCGAAGCTGGGGATGGTTGTGAAGACACCGACTTCTGCGAAGATACTCCTACCTATGACAGAGACGCTTATGAAAACTGGTTTTCAAACGAATATAGACCTCTAAACGGAGTCAAGATCACGTTTGACGATTTGCCTTTCCTGATGAAAAGAAGAGATTGCTTAAGAAACACTCAATCAACGCCTAACAATGTGATGGATTACAGTTACTCGTATGCGAACCGCTTTACTCCCGAACAAAATGCAAGAATCCGTTTCGTTTTGCAGCATAGTCCTTTTGTTCCGGGCCCTAAAGCACCTAACACCACATCACGCACGGTCCCTAACCGCCAAGAGTTCCCGATCCAAGTTAAAATATAAACCATAAAAGAAGGAAATAAAAATACGATTGATTCATTGAATGATGCTTTATCACTTCAATGAATCAATCGTAATTGTATCTGCCCATAAAAACTCTCGGGCAAAAGCTTTATCTGTTAACCTCTTTTTCGATAGAAAGAATCTTATCTATTGTCTTTTTGGCTTCAGTGGAAGGAAATTGCTGAATAACTTTCGTCAATGACTCCTTTGCCTTCTGGTAGCTCGAAGTAAAGAGTTCGTGCAATCCGTCTCTGTAACGAGCATATTGCATACGATTAGGAGTCACAATCTTCTTATAATCATTATCTAATTTATTCTTACGCCGTTCAGCCATTAAGAAATAGTAGTTACCTACAAAAATATTTGCCGCCAAATTATCAGGAGCCAACTGCAGCACTCTTTCATAAATTTTCAGGGCTTCTTTTTCGTGTCCACGCTCCACATCCATATTACCACATTCCAGCAAATAACTGATATTATTCGGATCGTTCTGCAGCAATTCTTTATAAAACAAATAGGCTTTTTCGTACATGCGGCGACTTTTATAAGCTACCGCCAACTCTTTTGCCAGTTTTTGTGATAGCTCTGTGTTCTTTTTAATACTCGTCCAATAATACATCTCGGTACGATCGATATCCACATCAATCGTTTGACGAAAGTAACTAACAGCCATACTCACCTGACCTGCATCTATTGCAGCAGATACTTTTCGAGACATCTCATCAAACGACTGTGCAAAAAGCATCACAGGAAACAACAGAAAATAAATTGATAATAATGTTAAGGCTTTCATCGTAATTCCCCCAATAACTTATATATAATAACTACAAAACAAATAGTATTCAACCCAAACAAGCAGTAATAAACGATCCACTTAGGCTCTCATTGATAAAACATCAAACCCTACTACTTAGTTCAGAATTTAAAACAGACCCTCCATATCCAATGAAAAAGATGATTTCAAGAGAAAATTGGAACAAAATGTAACAACTTACATCCTATTTTCAGGAATGAGGCATCGGGTCATTTCAGACCTAATCAATTGTGGCACAAAGATAATGGTTTTATCCCATTTCCTTTATCTATAATTCTGTCGAATCATCTTAATTTATCATATTTTAGTGAAACATCGTTGAGTAGCCGACTTCTAAGTAACTTCAAAGCTAATGACTCAATAAAAAATACCTTTTAAAAAACATCCTATAAAAAGAACATCCATTTTCGACGAAATCAACCAATCAACAATTCACAAATAGATCGTCAAACGATCTTATTTGAAAGCAAAAACCTTTTCTGAGTTATACAGGAATCTTGCATTAGATTTCAGTTTTTATCCATATCTTTGCCACAAATAAACAGTTAATCAATATGGCAACTTATAAAAGAATCTTATTAAAGCTCAGTGGTGAAAGCCTCATGGGTGAAAAACAATACGGCATTGACGAAAAGCGTCTGGCCGAATACGCTGAACAAATCAAGGAGATCCAAGCACAAGGAGTGCAAATTGGTATTGTTATCGGTGGAGGAAATATCTTTAGAGGGTTGAGCGGAGCAAATAAAGGTTTCGACCGTGTTAAAGGTGATCAAATGGGAATGTTAGCTACCGTGATCAATAGTTTGGCACTTAGCTCTGCCCTAGTAGCTTCAGGAGTGAAAGCACGGGTGTTGACTGCGGTGAGGATGGAACCAATCGGTGAGTTTTATAGCAAATGGAAAGCCATCGAATGTATGGAGAACGGTGAAGTAGTGATCATGTCTGCCGGAACAGGTAACCCATTTTTTACTACAGACACAGGCTCTTCACTACGAGGTATTGAGATTGAAGCCGATGTGATGCTTAAAGGAACTCGTGTAGATGGAATCTATACGGCTGACCCCGAAAAAGATCCTACAGCTACTAAGTTTAAAGATATAACTTATGAGGAAGTTCTCAAACGCGGATTGAAAGTGATGGACCTAACAGCCACTTGCATGTGCATGGAGAATCAACTTCCGATTATCGTATTCGACATGGACACCCCTGGAAACCTTAAAAAAGTAATCAGCGGAGAGGAAATCGGAACGCTCGTACACAATTAAGATTGGGACTGTTCTCTCCAAAAACAATAGACTTATAATCCCTGACAAATCTTTCGACTTATCAGGGATTTCATCATATTATCCAAATACATATCCACATGAAGCATATCATAGAAAAGATCTCTGCTCTCAATTTAGTTTGTTTTATTTTAATGAGCATTGGGCATATTTTCAATTATACTTACCTATGGCACATCAGCGCGATCGGCGTGATCATCTCTCTTTGTGCCAGCAGTTATATTCTGTATTCATCTAAAAAGATTAAAGAACACGAAGCTAAAAAGAGACAAGTTGTCAACAGCGTCAAACTGCTTATCTTCTGTATTTTCTTCATAGCGATCTACCTTTTAAGGTTCTTACACGAGTTTTAATTCTATTTGAATATAAAGTATTTCACAAAAGACAGAAATTAGTTCTCGGTGGTAATGGAAAAGACCACGAAGGCGTGAAGGGAGAAAAACGCATGGAGACTCAAGTTCAAGATATTAGAGAAGAAGAAAAGGCGACTTTAACCAATCAACAAATCCCTATATCGGATTCATCATCAGCAACGTTCAACATATCGGCCGCCAACTGAAGGAGACAAAAGTCTACTCACGCCTAGGAGGAAATCTTCGATTACGTTTATATATCCCTTTGAAAGGAAAAGGTTTAATGCCTTCAAAAGAAGAAAGCTCAAATATACATTACTAACAAGCCTCCATCAAAGAGCCCATCCTCTCAAACAAAATTAATCCTCAATATCCTATTTCAAATAAGATATACGAATATGACGTCCTGACAGAAGCGGGAAAAGAATATAGATTCGAACGTGGTACGTTCTGATATCTAAAAAAGATGGAAAGGGTGTTGCAGATAAACAAAAAATAATCTACTTTTGCTAATTAATCAATAAATAGCAACCTAAATTGACAAAAAAATGGTAGACGTAAAGACTTGCATCAGCAATTCACAAGAAAAAATGGACATGGCCGTAATGTACCTTGAAGAGGCGTTGGCTCACATCCGTGCAGGAAAAGCAAGTACAAGACTTTTGGACGGAATTCGTGTAGATTCTTACGGAAGTATGGTACCCATTAGCAACGTTGCAGCCCTATCGACACCGGATGCACGTAGTATCACTATTAAACCTTGGGATAAAAGCATGTTTCGCGTTATAGAGAAAGCTATCATTGACTCTGACCTAGGTATTATGCCTGAAAACAACGGAGAGATCATTCGTATAGGCATTCCTCCTTTGACAGAAGAACGCCGTAAACAATTATCTAAGCAATGTAAAGGTGAAGGCGAAACAGCAAAAGTCAGTGTTCGTAATGCTCGTCGCGAAGGTATTGATGCTTTGAAGAAAGCAGTGAAAGACGGACTTGCTGAGGATGAACAAAAGAATGCAGAAGAGAAATTACAGAAGATTCACGATAAGTACATCAAACAAATCGATGATATTCTAGCTGCAAAAGAAAAAGAGATTATGACTGTATAAAACTGTATAAAATAGAAAGCGTGCACGGATTAGTAATAAAGAACACAGGTAGTTGGTATCAAGTAAAAACCGACGACGGGCAACTGGTTGAATGTAAGATCAAAGGTAATTTCCGTTTAAAAGGTATTCGCAGCACTAACCCTGTAGCTGTGGGTGACCGTGTTCAAATCATACTCAATCAAGAAGGCACCGCTTTCATTTGCGAAATAGAAGATCGGAAGAACTACATCATTCGTCGTTCTTCCAATCTTTCTAAACAATCGCATATTCTTGCTGCCAATCTCGATCAGTCGATGCTCATCGTAACTGTCAACTATCCCGAAACATCGACTACTTTCATTGACCGATTTTTAGCCTCAGCCGAAGCCTATCGTGTGCCTGTAAAAATCATCTTTAACAAGATTGATGCTTATAGCGAAGATGAATCCAACTACTTAGAAGCATTGATCAGCCTTTACACCTATATCGGTTACCCTTGCTTTAAGATATCTGCCAAAGAGAAAGAAGGCATTGATACGATAAAAAAAGAACTAGAAGGAAAAATCACCCTTTTTTCAGGACACTCTGGAGTAGGTAAATCAACTCTTATCAATGCTATTCTTCCCGATCAGGAGGTAAAAACAGCTGCAATCTCCAACTACCACAATAAAGGAATGCATACTACCACTTTCTCAGAAATGTTCCCAGTCAGTGGAAACGGCTATATCATCGACACTCCGGGAATCAAAGGATTTGGAACTTTCGATATGGAAGAAGAGGAAGTAGGTCATTATTTCCCTGAGATATTTAAAACTTCTGAGAATTGTAAATACAATAATTGTACGCACCGCCATGAGCCGGGATGTGCTGTTCGGAAAGCTGTAGAAGAGCATCAGATCAGTGAATCCCGTTACCATTCGTACTTGAGTATTCTGGAAGATAAAGAAGAAGGAAAGTATCGTTCAGCTTACTAAGTTGCTTTCTCTCTGTAAAATGAGAATCCAAATATCAAATTTATCTTTTCATTTCCTCTCCTTTTAACGTTTTTTGTTCTTTTGGGTATTAAACCTTCTGTGAGCCCTATTATCTAACCAATAATAGACAATCATAGATTTTATTTTACCATGAATAAAAAAACGAAATGGGGCATTATAATTGTAATTGGTGCCGGACTTATTGGAGGGGCAATATACTCACAACTGCCTAAAACCAATAAAGATTTAAGTGCTGCCGACAAGATCATAAGTCACTCCCAAAAAGAGAGAAAGAAAATCCTCAACGTAAACGCACAAATTGTAAACCCACAGTTACTGACAGATAACTTCACCACTACCGGCGTACTTCTGCCCGACGAAGAAGTAAATCTATCATTTGAGACATCAGGAAAAGTGGTTCGAATTAATTTTGCAGAAGGTAGCACCATCCGAAAAGGGCAACTTTTAGCCAAGGTGAACGACCGTCAGTTACAAGCCAAACTTCATCGCCTCATCGCTCAACTCAAACTTGCAGAAGATCGGGTCTATCGACAAAATGCTCTTCTTGAAAAAGATGCGGTAAGTAAAGAAGCCTATGAACAAGTACAAACAGATTTAGCTACACTGCGTGCTGATATTGAAATGGTCAAGGCAGATATCGCCCTGACAGAATTGCATGCACCCTTCGATGGAGTGATCGGACTCCGACAAATCAGTGTAGGTGCTTATGCGTCCCCCAGTACAATCGTTGCTAAACTGACTAAAATATCTCCTTTAAAAATTCAATTCTCGGTCCCGGAGCGTTATGCAAGTCAGATAAGAAAAGGTACAAATTTAAGCTTTAAGATTGAAGGGCAGATTGATGCCTTAAACGCCAAAGTGTATGCCCTGGAATCAACGATTGATCCGGTAATGCATCAGTTTACGGCTCGTGCCCTATACGCTAACGCCAATCATCAGCTTCTTCCCGGTCAATATGCAAGCATCCAACTCAAAAAAGAAGAAATAGCCAATGCGATAGCCATCCCGGCAGAGGCCATCGTTCCTGAAATGGGAAAAGACAAAGTGTTTCTATATAAGTCCGGTAAAGCCGAACCTGTGGAAGTAACAACCGGTATTCGTACAGAATCACAGGTTCAGATCATCAGAGGACTACAGAAAGGAGACACCATCATCACTTCGGGAACACTGCAGCTTCGTACAGGATTGCCGATCACTTTAGACCATATCGATTAAAAGATTGCAACTTATGAATATTTCAGAATTAAGTATACACCGCCCGGTATTAGCCACGGTACTGACTATCATAATACTTCTTTTCGGCATCATTGGATACAGTTATCTAGGTGTACGGGAGTACCCATCTGTCGACAACCCCATCATATCGGTTACCTGTTCTTATCCGGGAGCGAATGCAGATGTGATAGAAAACCAGATCACCGAACCTTTAGAGCAGAACATTAATGGCATACCCGGCATACGCTCTCTATCGAGCGTAAGTCAACAAGGACAAAGTCGGATCACAGTAGAATTCGAACTCTCAGCAGATCTTGAAACGGCAGCCAACGATGTACGCGATAAAGTATCACGAGCGCAACGCTATTTACCCCGCGACTGCGACCCTCCTACTGTTTCAAAATCTGATGCAGATGCCCAACCCATCTTGATGATCGCCCTGCAAAGCGATAAACGTTCATTATTGGAACTGAGCGAGATCGCCGATCTGACTGTAAGAGAGCAACTACAAACCATCTCGGATGTGAGTAGTGTATCCATATGGGGAGAGAAACGATACTCCATGCGCCTTTGGCTCGACCCGGTCAAGATGGCAGGATATGGCATTACCCCCGTTGACGTTAAGAATGCAGTCGACAAGGAAAACGTTGAACTTCCCTCAGGTAGTATCGAGGGAAACACAACTGAGCTGACCATTCGAACAATGGGATTAATGCATACAGCCAAAGAATTTAATGATCTTATAATTAAGGAATCCGACAATCAGATCATTCGTTTCAGCGATATTGGAAGAGCGGAGCTAGGACCTGCCGATATCAAAAGCTATATGAAGATGAATGGCGTACCTATGGTTGGTGTGATTGTAACTCCACAACCGGGAGCAAACCACATTGAGATTGCCGATGCAGTATATAAACGAATGGAGCAGATGAAAAAAGATCTGCCGGAAGACGTTCATTACAGCTATGGATTTGATAATACGAAGTTTATCCGGGCCTCCATCAACGAAGTAAAAGAGACGGTATACGTCGCTTTCATTCTAGTCATCATTATTATCTTTCTTTTTTTACGCGACTGGCGCGTCACCTTAGTACCCTGTATCGTGATACCGGTATCACTGATCGGTGCATTCTTCATCATGTATCTTGCCGGATTCTCGATCAATGTACTGTCTATGCTTGCCATCGTACTAGCTGTCGGTCTGGTAGTAGATGATGCCATCGTGATGGCTGAAAACATTTATGTGCGTATCGAACGGGGGATGAATCCCAAAGAAGCCGGAATAGAAGGAGCCAAAGAGATCTTCTTTGCCGTGATCTCTACCACCATCACACTTGTTGCCGTCTTCTTCCCGATCGTTTTTATGGAAGGAATGACGGGACGTTTATTTCGTGAGTTCAGTATTGTAATATCCGGTTCGGTATTGATATCCTCGTTTGCAGCACTCACATTTACGCCGATGCTAGCCACTAAACTACTGAAAAGGCAAGATAAAAAGAATTGGTTTTACCGGAAGACAGAACCTTTCTTCGAAGGAATGAACCATTTATATAGTCGTTCATTAGCGGCTTTCTTGAATAGAAGATGGATTGCTATTCTAATTACTTTTATCATGATAGTCATCATTGGAATCCTCTGGAATGTTATTCCATCGGAAATGGCCCCACTTGAAGACCGTTCGCAAATCACCATCAACACCCGTGGTGCAGAAGGTGTGACATACGAATACATACGCGATTATACTGAAGATGTAAACACGCTTGTCGACTCCTTGATACCGAATGCCGAATCAGTCACTGCAAGAGTATCAAACGGAAGCGGTAATATTCGTATTTCTTTAAAAGATATTAGAGACCGAAAATACACTCAGATGGAAGTTGCTGAAAAACTTTCTAAAGCTGTCCAGAAGAAAACCATCGCACGATCATTTGTCCAACAGCAATCTTCTTTCGGAGGTCGCAGAGGAAGCATGCCTATCCAATACGTACTGCAAGCTACTAATCTGGAAAAACTACAGGAAGCATTACCTGCATTCATGGCAAAAGTAAGTGAGAATCCGACTTTTCAGATGGCTGACGTAGATCTGAAGTTCAGCAAACCGGAAGCACGTATTCAGATCAATCGTGATAAAGCAAGTCTTTTGGGAGTAAGCACCCGAAACATTGCTCAGACACTCCAATATGGCTTGAGCGGTCAACGCATGGGATATTTCTACATGAACGGCAAGCAGTATGAGATTTTAGGAGAAATCAACCGTCAGCAACGTAACAAACCGTCTGATTTAAAAGCCATCTACGTAAGAAGTGACAAAGGAGAAATGGTGCAATTGGACAACCTTATTCAATTGGAAAATGGGATAGCTCCACCGAAGTTATACCGGTACAACCGCTTCGTATCTGCTACCATCTCTGCCGGGTTAGCAGATGGAAAGACTATTGGAGAAGGACTCGATGAGATGGATAAAATTGCTAAAGAAACATTGGATGATAGTTTTCGTACCGCATTAACCGGAGATTCGAAAGAGTATAAAGAAAGTTCCTCTAGTCTGATGTTTGCCTTCTTGCTTGCCATCGTACTCATCTACCTAATCCTAGCTGCCCAGTTCGAGAGCTTCAAAGATCCTTTTGTTATCATGTTAACCGTTCCATTAGCAATTGCAGGTGCCTTGATATTCATGTTTACGGCTGGAATCACCATGAACATATTTAGTCAGATAGGTATTATCATGCTGATTGGACTAGTAGCGAAGAACGGAATTCTGATCGTTGAGTTTGCCAATCAAAAACAAGCTGCCGGTGAAGATAAGATGCACGCTATCAAGAGTGCTTCGCTTTTACGTCTGCGTCCCATCTTAATGACCAGTGCCTCTACCATACTTGGACTGATCCCATTAGCCTTTGCCAATGGAGAGGGATGTAACCAACGAATCGCTATGGGTACGGCTGTCGTGGGAGGTATGCTCGTTTCCACCTTTTTAACGATGTATATTGTACCGGCTATTTATAGTTATGTTTCAACAAACCGCATAAACAAACATTGAAAATGAGACCACACTTCATATACATAGTACTGACCTTTACCATAGGTTTTGCTAACAGCACCGTTCATGCACAAAAGCTGGAGTATACTTTAAAATCCTGCTTGGAAAGCGGACTAGAAAACAATTACTCTTTGCGCATGGCACATAATAAAGAACAGATGAACCGGAATAACGCAACGCTTGGAAACGCAGGTTATTTGCCGACCCTCGATCTGACCTCCGGATACAAAGGAACCATAGATAACATCCAAACCAAATCTAGGGAATCGAATCAAACTACCACGAACAATGGTATATTCGATCAGACCATCAACGTAGGGATCAATCTGAACTGGACTCTATTCGATGGCTTTAACATCAGTACCAACTACAAACGTTTGAAAGAACTTGAGAAGCAAGGAGAGACAGCTACCCGTATAGCTATAGAAGATTTCATTGCGAGCCTCACTTCCGAATACTACAATTATATTCAACAGAAAATTCGGTTGAAAAACCTACAATATGCAGTCTCTTTATCTAAAGAGCGTTTCCGTATCGTTGAAGAGCGGTATCGAATTGGTAATTTCTCCCGGTTAGACTATCAACAAGCGAAAGTAGATTTCAACACAGATAGTGCAAAGTTCATGAAACAACACGAACTCTTGCACTCTTCACGAATCAAGCTGAATGAGCTGATAGCCAATAAAGATGTAGATCAGCCATTTATCATCCGGGATTCCATAATTAATATCAATGAGAACTTTCAGTTTGATGAGTTGTGGAACAGCACACTAGCAATCAATGCGAGTTTGTTGAAAGCAGAGCAAAACACTCGCCTTTCTCAACTAGAATATAAACAGATCAATTCACGAAATTATCCCTATCTCAAACTGAATACCGGATATGGGTATACTTTCAACAAATATGATATAAACGCCAATCGTTCTCGTGGAGATCTAGGTTTCAACGGGGGAGTAACCATTGGTTTCAATCTTTTTGATGGTAGTCGTCGCAGTGAAAGAAAGAATGCCAAGTTGAATATCGAAAATGCCCGATTGGAAAAGCAAGAGTTAGAATTACTCTTACGCTCCGATCTTAGTAATTTATGGCAAGCTTATGGTAACAATCTTCAGTTGCTACAATTAGAGCGGCAAAATCTATCGGCAGCAAAAGAGAACCACCAGATTGCAATGGAGCGATATTTATTAGGAAATCTCTCAGGAATAGAGATGCGCGAAGCCCAAAAAAGTTTATTAGATGCCGAAGAACGTATTCTTACAGCAGAATATAATACTAAATTATGCGAGATCTCACTTCTACAAATCAGTGGAAAAGTAACAGATTATCTCAAATAAAGCACATCCACAAACTTTATATATAGAGTGAGAGCTATCTCGGTCATCATCGGACTAAAGATAGCTCTCACTTATTATTTACGTCTTTTACTTTCTTGCAACTTTATACAAGCAATCGTGAAAGTACATTCTTACTTCATTGTGCAGCGTGGCTTGATTTGTTTGAAGAAGTCGTTTCCTTTATTATCAACCAGAATAAATGCAGGGAAATTCTCAACTTCGATCTTCCAAATAGCTTCCATTCCTAATTCAGGATATTCTACGCACTCAATACTCTTGATATTGTTCTGTGCAAGAATTGCAGCCGGTCCACCGATAGAACCTAAATAGAAACCACCATATTTCTGGCAAGCATCTGTTACCTGCTGACTACGGTTACCTTTAGCCAACATGATCATGCTACCGCCATGACTTTGGAAAAGATCCACGTAAGAATCCATTCTTCCGGCTGTAGTAGGACCCATTGAACCGCAAGCCATGCCTGAAGGAGTTTTAGCAGGACCAGCATAATAGATCGGATGATCTTTCAAGTATTGAGGAAGATCTTCACCACGATCCAAGCGCTCTTTCAATTTAGCATGAGCGATATCACGACCAACGATGATCGTACCGTTCAGTGACAAGCGAGTAGCAACCGGATATTTAGACAATTCTTCCAGAATTTCTGCCATCGGACGATTCAGGTTGATCTTTACAGCATCCCCTTCACCAGCTTGGCGTAGTTCTTCAGGAATCAGACTGCCCGGATTTGAATCCAACTTCTCAATCCAGATACCTTCTTCATTAATCTTACATTTCACATTACGATCGGCCGAACAAGAAACGCCCAAGCCAACAGGACAAGAGGCACCATGACGTGGAAGGCGGATGATACGAACATCATGTGCCAAATATTTGCCACCGAATTGTGCGCCAAGTCCGATCTTGTGAGCCTCATCCAACACTTGTTTTTCAAGTTCTACATCGCGGAATGCACGTCCATGTTCATTGCCCGTAGTAGGTAAGTTATCATAGAAGTGAGTAGAAGCCAATTTAACAGTCAACAGATTCTTTTCTGCAGAAGTACCACCAATCACAAAAGCAATATGATAAGGAGGACAAGCAGCAGTTCCTAAAGTCTTGATCTTCTCGATTAAGAACGGAACCAAGGTAGTCGGATTTAAGATCGCTTTTGTTTCCTGATACAGATAAGTCTTATTGGCAGATCCGCCACCCTTGGTTACACAAAGGAACTCATACTCCATACCTTCTGTTGCTTCAATATCGATCTGTGCCGGAAGGTTACATTTTGTATTAACCTCGTCGTACATATTCAAAGGAGCATTTTGTGAATAGCGAAGGTTTTCTTCCGTATAAGTTTTATAAACACCTAAAGAAAGAGCTTCCTCATCACAATAGCCGGTCCAAACTTGCTGACCTTTCTCACCGTGAATAATAGCTGTTCCGGTATCCTGGCAGAAAGGAAGTACCCCTTTCGATGCGACCTCGGCATTACGTAAGAAAGTCAAAGCCACATATTTATCATTATCACTAGCTTCAGGATCACTTAAGATTTTAGCAACTTGTTCGTTATGCGCACGGCGAAGCATGAACGATACATCACGGAAAGCTGCATTAGCCATAGCAGTCAAACCTTCTTTTTCGATTTTCAGAATAGGTTTGCCTTCAAATTCGCTTACCGATACATAATCTTTGGTAAGCAGATAGTACTCAGTTGTATCATTTCCCTTTTCAAACATGGGTTGATACTTGAACGGAGGTGTTGCCATAAGTTTATATTTTTATTACGTAATGTTATTTATTGAGACAAAGGTAGCAATAAATCGATAAAACAAAGGGTGATTTAACTTATCTTTTCAATCCGTTGGATCAGCTCGTCACCGAGTGTTGTTTTATCATCGATATGCTTTAAGACAGCAGTCACAAAGGGGTTATTCTCAAAATCCCCACGTACTTGCTCAAAATCCTGTTTCATCTCGTCGCGTGACCCATCGGCGCCGAAGCCAGTCATTGACGAAAGAGAGAATTCCTTTTTAGCATCCTCATAAATCAATTTATCCAAACCTATCACAGCCTCTTTCCACGAATGAACGATCCGGATAATGTCTTGAGCAGTGATTGTTTGAGGATCTAAACCGTAGAACTCTTGTATCTTATGATATGCCCAAGTCCATTCGTAGGTATAATAGTTTTGATGCATAGCAGCAAAAGCCGCATTAATCGTTTTCAGTCGGTTCACTTCTCCACTCTCGATGCCATCGAGCAGTCGGTCTACTTCCGTTTTCGGAGCGATTAAGCCCGAAATATCCACCCATTCTCCGACACCAATTTCTGTATCAGGAGTCAGGCGTTGGCGAATTTCGTCATTACTTTGAAAGTTGACACCTTCCAGTCGCTTAATGATAGAGTTACCCAAAAACTTATGAATCGCAATCTCATAAAAGCGAAGGCCATTATTTAAAGAAGAGTTTTTAATTTTCGCACTTTGAAAAGAATAAGTCTCGGAGGTTTCACCGGAAACACGTTTCAAATCTTTCAGAATAGCGCGTCCCTTCATCATTTTCTGAATAGTATAAGGACTGAGCAGATTATAATTGATGTGATCCAGCTTGTTTGGATCGGTACGTTTATCGCGTTTAGGCCACTTTTGTGCATCCCGGATAGTACCTACACTTCTAAGGTTGACGCCCGGGACTAAATAAGTCGTATTTCTTTGCTCAATAAGATAAGAGAAAGGTAAGTTAGAAGTATCAGCATGATTCACATGTCGTCCCATCACCAAAGAAAAAGCACCAACTTTTGCAGGCCATAAGATATACGAATCGGAAGTTGTTTTCGCTCCACGCTCCAAAGTACCTTGATGAATCGGTCCTAATTTATACATATGATTGCTTTGGTTCGATCCCGATCCGGCATTCATGAATGAGAACATACCTGCAATCAGCAAGGTCGATTTATGATGAGTGACGGTAAAAGGACCCGCAAAAATAGCACAAGCCTCACCATTCTCACCCTGACAATTACTAAAGAACAACGAATCGGAAGCAGAATAGTTATGTCCCAGCTTACAAGCCTGTCCTACAAAGCATCGAGTCAGCATCGCTCCATCATCAATATCGGTACCTGAAGATATAATGAAATCATCACAAATAACCCCATGTCCTATACGTACATGAGCCGTAGCATTGCTGTTAATGCTACCATTTGTCAAACGGCAAGTTCCACAAATATGAGTGTGATCGCCTATACGGACATTTTTAATCGATCCTGTATTCACAATCATCACATGATTGCCTATAGTACCAATAGAAGAGGCATGCTTATTCGAGTAATACTCCGCAATCTCTTTCATGCGACTAATCAAATCGGGACGATGTCGATACAAAGCCAAGATGTAAGCTTGATGAGCAGATAGCTTATCATTGATCAGCACCTCTCTCCCACCTGTTTCATTCAATACAGACACTTCCACTCCATTGCCGAACTTTGAAAGTCCGTCCACATAGATCAGATCGACGTTCTCAATGAAAGTATCATTACCTATCTCGTAGTTAGCAATATAATTTTGGATATTTTCGATGCAACAGTTGTCGCCCACATCCACATGATGCAATGTTACATGTCGGAGCCCGGAGTGTTTCTTTATTCCTCCCGGAAGTACAAATTCCGATTCAAACACACCCAGCCGGACCACACCTGAGAAACGTGTATGATGAACATACTCACAACTAAAAGCATCAGCGACCCACACACTCTCCCAGTCGTCAGCCAGACACGACTGACTTTTCAACTGAAGAATCTCATCCTCAGTCAAATTACGGTAATTTCTCATAAATCTTTATCAATAAAGGGTTATTCCTCTTCTTCGTATGTCTGATAAAGAAAATCGTTATAAGGATACTTTTGTACATGTAGGTCTTTCACTCTCTGATAGACTACATCCTTGAGTTCATCCATATTGATCCGTTCGCGTGCCGAGATAAAGAGACAATTATCTTCCATCTTAGCCATCCACGTCTTCATCAGTTCTTCGAGTGTTAAGTTTTCCTTTGTTTTGGGGGTAAGGTCATCTGCTGCTTTTTCAACGTACGAATAAGCATCTATTTTATTAAAAATAAGTATCATGGGTTTACCGGAACCACCGATTTCAGCCAGTGTCCGGTTCACAACTTCAATTTGTTCTTCAAAACCGGCATGCGAGATGTCGACAACATGCAACAATAGATCAGCTTCGCGAACCTCATCCAAGGTCGATTTGAAAGATTCCACCAGATCAGTGGGCAGTTTGCGAATAAAGCCTACGGTATCCGACAATAAGAACGGTAGATTCTCAATAATCACTTTACGCACCGTAGTATCGAGGGTTGCAAAAAGTTTATTTTCAGCAAAGACTTCACTCTTCGAAAGCAGATTCATTAAAGTAGACTTACCCACATTGGTATAACCAACTAACGCAACACGGATCATACGACCTCTATTTTTACGTTGGGTTGCTTTCTGTTTGTCGATTTCAGCCAGACGTTCTTTCAATAAAGACATGCGGTTTAAGATGATACGTCGGTCCATTTCGAGCTGCGTTTCACCCGGACCACGAAGACCTACCGATCCACCTTTACCACTTCCGCTACCCGAACCACCTCCTTGACGTTCCAAGTGAGTCCATAACCTTTGCAGTCGAGGTAACATGTATTTATATTGAGCCAATTCAACTTGAGTCTTAGCATTAGCAGTCTGAGCGCGCATTGCAAAAATATCAAGGATCAAGGATGTACGATCTAAGATCTTCACCTTTAATTCCCCTTCAATATTGCGGATCTGCTTTGCAGAAAGTTCATCATCAAAGATCACCATTCCTACGCTCTGCTCTTCTTCTTCTTGAGCAAGAATATATTGTTTTATCTCCTCCAACTTTCCCTTTCCTACATAAGTCACCGAATGAGCGGTAGGCAGTTTTTGAGTAAACCGCTTCACGACTTCAGCACCGGCAGTCTCGGCAAGAAAAGCCAATTCATCTAAATACTCATTTGTCTTGCGTTCATCTTGAGTTTGAGTGATGATTCCAACAAGTACAGCAGTCTCAACTTTGGCCTCGGATATAACAAATTCTTTCATCTTATTTCTAGCTAATATGTAATATGACGACAAATATAACAAAAAGTTACATATGATAATCAATAGAAGTAAAAAAGACAGGTTCGTAAAATAATAAATAACGCTTCGGACTACACCTTATCTCTTTCACACATCTATTCGACACGTTCGGCAAAGGAATTATTGATCGTTCTTCCAAACAGATCAATGATTGCTAAACAGATCGAATAACCCCGATTTGCCAGAAAGAACGTATAAGCTTCGAACGGTCTTATTCATTCCGAAAGAGCGTATTGATTTCGAATGAGCGTATTCGAGTCGAAAGAGCCAA
>Ga0114938_1000914_pt1 | contig 21409 bp, 20 predicted proteins | sample AshMeaBigSpring_FD_88675 | JGI IMG/M metagenome (GOLD analysis project Ga0114938, IMG submission 88675) | Groundwater microbial communities from Big Spring, Nevada to study Microbial Dark Matter (Phase II) - Ash Meadows Big Spring | ecosystem: Environmental > Aquatic > Deep subsurface >...
ATGAAAATGGGGCGGGTTGTGTCATCGAAAAAAATCGCAATGATTATACCATAAAACCGGCTGATTTCAGGCTTGCTTGACTCCCGCAAAATTGGAAATCCAAGTAGTAGATACGGCGAACATGTAGTAGACAGACGATTATCTGTTTTATTTTACGGATATGACTTTTATTGGTCTTGTTATTATGAATAATTTAAGCTAAATATACCATTAGCACCCAAGCTATTCAATTTAAAAATACGGAAATAGGGCTTATAGATGAAACTCCTCGACCAGGTCCGGAATGAGATCCGGAAAAAGCATTATTCGATCCGAACCGAAGACGCGTATTGCGGCTGGATCAAGGGTATGAAGGACCGCAGCACCATGCTTCCGGAGCAGCTCAGGGAACCTTTAAGAGACCAGATTGAGAAAGTCAAGACGATCCACGCCCAGGACCTCGAAGGCGGAGGAGGCGAAGTTTATCTTCCCTACGCGCTGGAAAGTAAATACCCGCGGGCAGCCAAGGAGTTCGGCTGGCAGTATGTCTTTCCGGCCGACCGTATTTCCGAGGACCCGCGCAGCCAAAAGCCGCGCCGCCATCACCTTCACGAAACGAGCCTGCAGAAAGCCGTGCGCGCCGCCGCCCGCAAGGCCGGCCTGACCAAGCCGGTCAGCCCCCATACCTTCCGCCACAGCTTCGCCACGCACCTGCTCGAGGCCGGCTACGACATCTGCACCGTGCAGGAGCTGCTCGGCCACCAGAGCCTGCAGACCACCATGATTTACACCCATGTGATCAACAAAGGCGGGATGGGGGTCAAAAGCCCGCTGGATATGCTTGGATAGATCGGCCTCTTTTACAGAGCCGTCGAGGGACAGGAAGGGATGTAGCGCAGATCATGAAGAACCCGAAACTCGCCAATCTCGAGCGCCGCGCCGCGATAGTGCACCTGATCCGCGAGTTCTTCTCCGGGGGCGGCTATCTCGAAGTCGAGACCCCGGTGCGCATCCCCGCGCCCTTGCCCGAAGCCCACATCGAGCCGATCCCGGCGGACGGCTGGGTGCTGCAGCCCTCGCCCGAGCTCTGCATGAAGCGGCTGGTGGCGGCGGGCTGTGAGAAGATCTTCCAGATATGCAAATGCTTCCGAAAAGCCGAGCGCGGCCGGCGGCACCTGCCGGAGATGACCATGCTGGAGTGGTATGCCGCCGGCCAGACCTATGTCGATTTGATGGCCTGCTGCGAGGACCTGATCCGATTCACCACACGCGGGCTTGGGATGGCCGGCATTCTGAGCTACCAGGGCCTGGCCGTCGATCTATCCCCGCCCTGGCCCCGGCTCACCGTAGCCGACGCCTTTCGCCGCTTCGCATCCGTCTCTGCGCAGGAGGCGCTCGCCCGGGGCCGCTTCGACGAGATCATGGGGATCGAGATCGAGCCGAACCTCGGGCGGGAGCGGCCGGTCTTCCTCATCGATTACCCGGCCAAAAAGGCTTCCCTGGCGCGCCTGAAGCCCGGGGTCCCGGGCCTGGCCGAGCGCTTCGAGCTTTACATCGGCGGGATCGAGCTCTGCAATGGATTCAGCGAGCTGAATGACGGCGGCGAGCAGCGGCGGCGGTTTGCGGCCGAACGGGAAATGATTCGGAAGAGGGGCGCAGCGGTCTACCCGCTTCCGGAAAAATTCCTCGCAGCGCTGGAGCATCTGCCGCCGTGCGCCGGCAACGCGCTCGGGGTCGACCGGCTGGCCATGCTGTTTTGCGATGCCGCGACGATCGATGAGGTCGTTGCATTCACGCCCGAACAGCTGTGATGATCGCGGCTGGAAAGCCGCTCCCACGGTAAGAGCTCTCCCGATGATCGCGGCAGCATGCCGCTCCCACAAAAAGAGTTCTCCCGTATGCCGGTGAGAAGCGGCGACCCGCCCGCCGCAGCCTTTACTTGCACGGACGGATATGGTAGCTGGCAGTGGAATCGTTTTCTCCCCATCATCCCTAACCGAATCCAGGAAACAGCCATGGAATTCTTCAAGATTCGCTTCGGCAACGATCTGGACGAGTTGTCTTCCAAGTTTGAAAAGACCTTGGAAGACATGCTGGGAATCGGCCCTTCGTTCACGCTCTCCGAGCGCGCCTGGCGCCCCCCGATGGACATGTACGAAACGGCTGAAGACGTCGTCATCCGGGCGGAGATCGGCGGAGTGGACCGAGAGGACCTGGAGGTCGAAATCAGCAGCAAAGCCGTACGCATCCAGGGCAAGCGACTCGCCCCGGTCTCCGGCGGCAGCTGCACCTATCGTCTGGCCGAGATCCAATACGGTCGGTTCGAGCGCATTCTCTTCCTGCCGAGTCCCATCGACCCGGACAAGGTGAGCGCGGCCGCGAAAAACGGGTTGCTGGAGATCCGGCTGGTCAAGCGGCCGACGGATCAGAGCTACAAGGTTCCAGTTTCCAGCGAATAATGGTTCGAAATGACGCCTTTCGTTGATTCACGCCTGATTCGGCTGAGGAAGTAAAAAGAATGTCGGAGGTGAACATGACCGAAGAACAATCACCCGATGCCGCGCCGGCGAACACGCTTCCCGGCACGCTGCCGATTCTGCCCGTCGCGGACTCGGTGCTGTTCCCGAAGATGGTGACGCCGCTGCTGGTGATGCAGCCGGACTCGGTGCAGCTGATCGACGAGGCCATGTCGCGCGACCGCCTGATCGGCATGGTCTTCGCCAGACCGGACCTCTCCCACCAAGGGCCGCCCAAGCCGGAGAGCTACGCCGCCGTCGGCACCAGCGCGATGATCCTGAAGCTCGCCAAGACGCCTGAAAACCGCACGCAGCTGCTGGTTCAGGGTCTGGGGCGTTTCCGGATCAAGAGCCTCGCGCAGGCCGAAGGCAAAGCTTTCTACCAGGCCGAGGTCGAGCATTTGGGCGAAGACAGCACGCAGAACACCGAAATCGAAGCCCTGATGACCAACATCGTCAACCTCTTCGCGCGCGTGGTCCAGGCCTCGCCGACGCTCCCCGCCGAAGTCGTCTACATGGCGCAGTCGATCAAGGAGGCCGGCACGCTGGCCGACATGATCGCCTCCTCGATCAATGCCACGGCCGAGGAAAAGCAGAAGGTGCTCGAGATCGGGCCGGTGGCCGACCGTCTGAAAGAAGTCACCCGCATCGTCAACAAGCAGATCGAAATCCTGGAGCTGGGCAAGAAGATCCAGGACCAGGTCAAGGAGGACATGGACAAGAAGCAGCGCGAGTACTACCTGCGCGAGCAGCTCAAGGCCATCAAGGCCGAGCTGGGCGAAAAAGACGAGGCCACCGCCGAAGTCGAAACCTACCGCGTCAAGGTCCGCGAGGCCGAGCTGCCGCCCGAGGCGGCCAAAGAGGCGGAACGCGAGCTCGAGCGGCTGGCGCGCATGCATCCGTCCTCGGCGGAGTACACCGTCGCGACCACCTTTCTCGATTGGCTGACCGGCCTGCCCTGGCACAAGGCCACCGAGGACAATCTCGACATCAAGAAAGCCCGCAAGGTGCTGGACGACGACCACTACGGCCTCGAAAAGCCCAAGCGCCGCATCATCGAGTACCTGGCGGTGCGCAAGCTCAAGCCCGACTCCAAAGGGCCGATCCTGTGCTTTGCCGGCCCCCCCGGAACCGGAAAGACTTCGCTCGGCCAATCCATCGCGCGCGCCCTTGGCCGCAAGTTTTACCGCATGTCGCTCGGCGGGGTGCGGGACGAGGCCGAGATCCGCGGCCACCGCCGCACCTACGTCGGCGCGCTGCCGGGCCGCGTCATCCAGGGCATCCGCCGCGCCGAATCCAACAACCCGGTCTTCATGCTGGACGAAATCGACAAGCTGGGCGCCGATTTCCGCGGCGATCCCTCATCGGCCCTGCTGGAGGTGCTCGATCCCGAGCAGAACCACTCCTTCCAGGACCACTATCTCGATGTACCCTTCGACCTGTCCAAGGCCATGTTCATCGCTACCGCCAATATTCTCGACACCATCCCGCCGGCCCTGCGCGACCGCATGGAAGTGCTGCAGCTGCTGGGCTATACCGAGGACGAGAAGATCCACATCGCCGAGCGGCACCTGATCCCCCGCCAGCGCTCGGCCAACGGGCTTTCGGCCGAACAGATCGCCTTCACCCGCGGGGCGTTGCGCCACATCATCTCCGGCTACACCCGCGAGGCCGGCCTGCGCAACCTGGAGCGCGAGATCGGATCCATCTGCCGCGGGGTGGCCAGCAAGATCGCCGAGGGCGTGATCGCCTCCGAGATGATCAAGGCCCAGCAGGTCATCAAGTACCTCGGACCGGTGCGCTTCACCGGAGAACAGCGAGCGCGCACCTCCACGCCGGGAGTGGTCACCGGCCTGGCCTGGACCCAGGTCGGCGGCGACATCCTCTTCGTGGAAGCCACCGCCATGAAGGGCAAGGACCGTCTGATCATGACCGGCCAGCTGGGCGATGTCATGAAGGAGTCCGCTCAAGCCGCGCTGAGCTTCATCCGCACGAACGCCGCCAAGCTAGGCCTGTCCGACGGCGTATTCGAAAGCCAGGACATCCACATCCACATCCCGGCCGGCGCCATCCCCAAGGACGGCCCCTCGGCCGGGGTCACCATCTTCACCGCCCTGGTGTCGTTCCTCACCAAGCGCCGCGCGGTCAAGGACCTCGCCATGACCGGCGAGATCACCCTGCGCGGCCAGGTGCTTCCGGTGGGAGGCATCAAGGAGAAGGTGCTGGCCGCTCACCGCGCCGGCATCAAGACCGTCATCCTGCCCAAGGAAAACCAGAAGGACATCGAGGACATTCCCAAGAAGGTGCGCAAGGAACTCGCATTTCACTTCGTGGACCGCATGCCGGAGGTTCTCAAGCTGGCGCTCGAGAAATGACCCCTCCGCCTGCTCGGCCCTGGCGCGCGGGGGTGCCGACGCCGGCCGGGCGCTCGCGTGCGGCCGCGGCGAACCGGCGGTTGCTCAGGCCGTGACCTCGATCACGTTGTTCTCGCTTCCGAAGCAGTTGGGACAGCGCTCCTGATTGTGAGGATCGTTGTGCCATTCCCCGTCGACCCAGAAGCGGTACTCGTAGCGGCCGGGGTAGATCATGACGGTCTTGCGCCACACCCCGTTCTGGTCTTTGCGCATGGGGTGCGCCTTCGGTTCCCAACTGTTGAAATCGCCCATCAAAATCACCTGCAGGGCATCCGGAATATCGATGGTGAACTCGATACGGCGACGTTTGGGGGCATCTTGCTTCACTTTTTTGGCCATGTTTCTTTCCTCCTTTATTACCTGAATGATGGATTTCACTAATCAAAGGCTGGATGTGATCCGATAGTACCAAGACGACATCCATACGGATCTGGGCAGTCATTTATTTGTATCAAAATAGATACATAAAGCCCCGGAAGCCGGTGTTGCATTATTGCATCAGTTCGGCGGCAAAAAGGTGTTTGATTATTGTTCAATAAACAGTATAATAGTCCAAGAGAACTGGAAAAACATTGAGCAATGGATTGATTTTAATCTATTGACAACAACGATATTTTGTATTACCGTCGACCCCTGAATACAATATGAAGGGGGCTAAATTGGCCTATCTTCGTGGGAATTTGCAGCGATTCCAACCGGCAACCAGAGGGAGGCAACCCACAGATAATCTTCGATGGCACTATACCCTCAAATTTTCCTTACGACAAGTATCTTGTTTTGAGAGTTTGATTCATGTGGGCCCATTGCATACCTCTACGAAAGGAGAGCCTCGATTCCCATGAAACAGGATGTGGCCAGAGTTCACGATTCTGACAGCCGCGTTGCCTCAGGACCCGCCGGCGAGGTAGCGGGTGAAAACGATGAAGAGCCTCCCGGTATATCCGGATCCCCGGCAAATGTCGTCCCACTGCCGGAGGTAGCGCCGCGGCTGCGCGGCAAAGTCTCTGTTTTTCCAACATTCAAAACACGCCCCGGCTCCAGCCCGCGAGCGTCCGCTTTCCGCCGGGCCTTCTTCCCTTCCACGACCGACAAGGAATGGACGGATTGGCAATGGCAGGTCCGGAATCGGATCCGCACCCTCGATCAGCTCGAACGCATGCTCGTGCTCTCCGAGCCGGAGCGCGCCGCCATCGAAAACATCCAATCCAGGCTGCCGGTCGGCATCACGCCCTATTTCATGAGCCTGCTTTCCAAGGACGACCCTGGCGACGGCCTGCGCCGCACGGTGGTCCCCACGGTGGCCGAATTCACTCAAACACCCGGCGAGGCCGATGACCCGCTCGGCGAAGACGGTCAGAGCCCCGTGCCCGGGCTGGTCCACCGCTACCCCGACCGCGTGCTGCTGCTGGTGCTGGACTTTTGTTCCACCTACTGCCGCTACTGCACGCGCTCGCGCGTGGTCGGACACGGCGCCATCTACCCCAGCCGCTCCCGGTTGGAGCGGGCCATCGAGTACATTCGTTCGACCGTTTCCGTGCGCGATGTCCTGATCTCCGGCGGCGATCCGCTGACCCTGAACGACGAGCGCCTGAACTGGCTGCTGTCGCGGCTGCGCGAAATCCCGCACGTGGAGATCATCCGCATCGGCACCAAGATACCGGCCGTGCTGCCCCAGCGCATCACCCCGAACCTCGTGAGGGTGTTGCGCCGCCACCATCCCCTCTGGATGAGCCTGCACTTCACGCACCCGGCTGAGTGCACGCCCGAGGCCTATCGCGCCTGCGAGCGCCTCGCCAACGCCGGGGTCCCCCTGGGCTCCCAGACGGTGCTGCTGAAAGGCATCAACGACTCCGTGGAGACCATGACCGCGCTCTGCCATCATCTGCTGCGCATGCGCGTACGTCCGTACTACCTCTATCAGTGCGACCCGATCACCGGCTCCAGCCATTTCCGCACCCCGGTCGAAAAAGGCCTCGAGATCATCCGCGGCCTGCGAGGTTTTACCAGCGGCTATGCCGTTCCGACGTATGTGATCGACGCCCCCGGCGGCGGCGGCAAGATCCCGATCATGCCCGACTCCATCGAAGGCCGCGAAGGCGGCGACCTGCTGCTGCGCAACTACTGCGATCGGACCTATCGTTACCCGGATGTCGGAAGGGGATAAGTGGATCATCGCCCCATTCGGATCGGGCTCACCTACGACCTGCGCTCCGATTATCTGGCCCAGGGATACTCGGAGGAGGAAACCGCCGAGTTCGACCGCGACGAGACCATCGACGGCATCGAGTCCGCATTACGGCGGCTGGGCCACACCACCGACCGCATCGGCCATGTGCGCCGCCTGGTCGAACGCCTGGCCGCGGGTCATCGCTGGGACCTGGTCTTCAATATTGCCGAGGGGCTGACCGGCATCGGCCGCGAGGCCCAGGTGCCGGCGCTGCTGGACGCCTACGGCATCCCCTACACGTTCTCGGACCCGCTGGTCATGAGCCTGACTTTGCACAAGGGCCTGACCAAGCGGGTCATCCGCGATGCCGGCATCCCGACGTGCGCCTTCGTGACCGTCGCCTCGCCCGAAGAGGCTTCCGGCGTCGGGTTTGCCCCGCCTTATTTCATCAAGCCCGTGGCCGAGGGCACCGGCAAGGGGATTTCCGCGCGGTCGATTGTCCGGCGCCGCAGGGACCTGCCGGAGGCCTGCGCCCGGCTGCTGCAGGCGTATCGCCAGCCGGTCCTGGTTGAACGGTTCCTGCCCGGCCGCGAGTTCACCGTCGGCGTCACCGGCACCGGGGACAGCGCCCAGGTCCTGGGCACCATGGAAGTACTGCTGCTGCCCAGCGCCGAGCCCGGAGTGTATTCCTATCACAACAAGGAGAATTTCGAGCAACTCGTGCGCTACCGGCGCATGCGGCCCGAGGAGGACCCCCTGATCGCCGCCGTGGAGGACATCGCCTTGCGCGCCTGGCGCACGCTCGGCTGCCGCGACGCCGGCCGACTCGACCTGCGCTGCGACGCCAAGGGCCGGCCGCAGTTCATGGAAGTCAACCCGCTGGCCGGCCTGCACCCCGAGCACTCCGATCTTCCCATCATCGCCTCCCTGGTCGGGGTGAGCTTCGACCGGCTGGTGGCGCGGATCATCTCGTCGGCCGCCCAACGCCTGCCGGTCTCAGCCGCCCCTTCCGATCATGCGCATCGCCATCGCCCACAATGAGGTCGGCGCCGTCAGCTCCCCCGACGAGCGCGACGTCCTCGTTCAGGTGGAAGCGGTCGGCGCCGCGCTGGCCGCCCTGGGCCACCAGGTGCATCGCCTGCCCTGCACCCTCGATCTGGCCCGGTTCAGACAGCGGCTGGAGGCGCTGGGCCCGGACCTCGTCTTCAACCTGGTGGAATCCCTGGGAGGCACCGGCCGGCTGATCCACCTGACGCCGTCGCTCCTGGATGCGATGGGCCTGGCGTACACCGGCGCCTGTGCCGAAGCGATCCAACTCACCTCCCACAAGCTCCTGGCCAAAGACCGCCTGCGCCTATTGGGTCTGCCGACGCCGGACTGGGCCGGCCCCTTCCCCCCGGACCTTCCCTGCGTCTCGACCGAAGCCGGATCCGCCCTGGGCGGGTCGGCCGGCTGGATCGTCAAATCCCTTTGGGAGCATGCCTCCATCGGCCTGGACGAACGCGCGGTCATTCTGTGCGATCGCGCCGACCAGGCGCCGGAGGTGCTGCGCCGCCGCGCGCCCTCTTTCGGCGGCGCTTGCTTTGCCGAGCGTTTCGTGGACGGCCGTGAATTCAATTTGGCGCTGCTGGCAGGCCCCGCCGGCCCCGAGGTGCTGCGGCCGGCCGAAATCCTCTTCGAGGGCTATCCGCAGGAGGCGCTGCGCATCGTGGGCTACCGGGCCAAGTGGGACGTCGATTCGTATGAGTACCATCACACGCCGCGCCGATTCGATTTTCCCGCCGCGGACGACGACTTGCTGGACCGGCTGCGGAACCTGGCGCTGCGCTGCTGGCAGGGGATCGGACTGAACGGTTATGCGCGCGTGGACTTTCGCGTGGACGCCGGGCATCGCCCCTGGATCCTGGAGGTCAACGCCAACCCTTGCCTTTCGCCCGATGCGGGCTTTGCCGCCGCGCTGAAGGCAACGGGGATCGGCTATGCCGAGGCGATCGCGCGCATCCTGTCCGACGCGCGCCGAATGCGGCCGCCCCGGACCCTGCGGAGCAGAAGTTCCTCGACCCCCTGCCCGCCTCCGCCCGCGCCCCGGCGCGCACGTCGGCCACGCATTAGATTGACCGCGGGGCCCGAAGATCCGGCGGCCGTCAGAGGCCTGGCGGAGGCGACCGGCTATTTCTCTGCAGCGGAAACGGCGGTCGCCGAGGAGTTGGTCGTCGAAAGGCTCTCCCGGGGGCCGGAAAGCGGCTACCGCTTCGTATTTGCGGAGTTGGACGGCCGACTGGTCGGATACACCTGCTACGGGCCCGTGCCCCTGACGGCGTCGAGCTACGACCTGTACTGGATCGTGGTCTCCCCGGAGTTCCAGGCGCAAGGCCTGGGCAGGACCCTCTTGGAGGAAACCGAACGCCTCGTTCGCCAGGAGGGCGGGACCCGCCTGTATGCCGACACTTCCGGACGCCCCCAGTATGCGAGCACCCGGGCCTTCTACGAACGGGTGGGGTTCCAGCGGGAGGCGGCGCTGGAGGACTTCTACGCTCCCGGCGACGCCAAAGTCATGTATTCGAAGCTCCTGTAAAAAAGCGGTTCACCCGCACCGGAGGCTCGGGGCGCGACCGCCGCAGAACCTGGCGCTGCCGCCGGGTCGCCGCAGTCGGTCGGCACCGCTTTCTTCACCAGTGCGGCTGATTCCCGATCCCCTTGCCCATCACCTCCAGCGTCTCGGTGATCACCACGAACGCCTGGGGATCGTGCTGACGAACCATTTCCTTGAAGCGCGACAATTCCTGGAAGGTGATGACCGAGTAGATGATGCGCAACGGGTGCCCGGTGTAACCACCCTCTCCGTTGACGATCGTCACCCCGCGCTGCATCGTCTCCATGATCTCCCGCGCGATCTCCTGCCACTGGGGCGAGACCACCATGACCGCCTTGCGCTGGTTGAGGCCGGTCACCACCAGATTGATGAGCTGGGTGGTGACGAAAAGGTAGATGAGCGTGTACAACACGATGTCCAGGTGGAAGCGGAAAAGCGAGGCCACCATCAGCGTGAAGTTGAACGCCATGACCGTCGTGCCGATCCGGATGGAAAAACGCTTGAGCAGTATGACCGAGAGAATGTCCAGTCCGCCGCCGGAGCCGAGGGATTTTAGGATCACGCCGCTGCCGATGCCCGAGATGATTCCGGCAGTCAGGGCGTTGAGCAACGGGTCGCGGATGGGGAACGCCGGAAAGTGGACCAGCAGTGCCGCCGAAAAAATCGCCATCCCCCCCAGGCTGTAGAAAAAAAAGCGCCGCCCCACGAACACCCACCCCACCACGAAAAGAGGGATGTTCATCAGGAAGTTGCTCACCCCGACCGGAACGGATGGGAAAATATAAAAGAGGAAAAGGCTCAAGCCGCTGATCCCGCCGGCCAGAAATTGGTTGGGGATGAGGATGCTGTTGATGGCCGCGGCGCACAGCAAGCTGCCCGCTGTGATCAGAAAAAGGTTCCAGGCGACCTTGGTCAGACGATGTGGCATTCTCATCTTTCGGTTCTTTCCTGCCGCCGGAAGCCCGCGGCGAGACGGCATAGGGGCGGCCGCGGCTTGCGGTGGCCGATGCATGCGCAGACGGCGAGCCGGAAGGAGGGTTTCGGAGCGGAGACCGCGCGGAGACGAAACCGAACTGGCTAAACCGGAAAATGGTAGCGGACGCCGATCCCGTACCTGGCTGCCGGGACGCCGCTGAGCTCACGGCACCATTTGACCTCGCTCAGGGCGGTCGTCCGCATGGCGCAGCAGTCGAACGTGTCGGGACCTCCGGACTCGAGCTTTCGGAGACGAATCAGAATGGTGGCGCCCGGTATGAGCGGTTGGCCGGAGACGAAATAGCCACCGCCTTTGCTGAAGTTCAACAACCGGGCGCTGCAGGATTCTCCCCTGTTGAAATAGGCCCACTCGATGCTGGCATCGCACGCCTGGCGGTCTTCACTTCGCTTTTCAGGATTCGACTCCATGTCGGCCCCGTTTCGAAAGCGGGTAAACTGGTGGACGATCAAACCGCATGAAATGATTGTAGGCAACTCCGCCGCGCATGTCAAACGGGCTCCCCCACGCCGCCCGCATGGAATCAGGCGTTCGCCGGCTCCGTCCGCGGACCCGTTCAGAAAACTCTTGAAAAAATGGATATGATCGGAAATAAAGAAAGGCCCTGGTGGGAATGGTTGACGGCTTTGACTGTTTTTGATAACGCTGCTCTATGACCTTTGCCCTGGATGCGCCGGATGAAAGAAAAGGACCTAAAGTACTTCAATGAACTGCTCAGCCGCTGGCTCGAGGATCTCCTCGTCCACGCGGACTCGACCATGAACGGGCTGCGGGACAGCGATGAGAACCTCCCGGATCCGCTGGACCGGGCCGTGTTTGATTCCGAGCGCAACTTCACGTTGCGTATCCGCGACCGCGAAAACATGCTGATCAAGAAAATCCGCAAATGCTTGCAGGACATTGAAGAGGGGGTCTACGGAATCTGCGAATCGTGCGGCGAGGACATCGCAATCGATCGGCTCAAAGCCCGGCCGGTGACGCGCCACTGCATCCGCTGCAAAACTCAAATTGAAGCCCGCGAAAAATTGACAGGCACATGATCGAACCCGCCACTGCCAGGGCCCGGATGCCGGCCGGAGAGGCCTTCGGACCCCGGCCGCAAGGCGAGCGCGATCATTGACGGAGTGTTTGGATATGGGATCTCCCAAGCGAAAAGAAACCCTGAAGCCGCCCCGGAGGACATCCAAGGAAAGCGTCAGCGACGATCCGGATGTCGTGGTCGACCATGACAAATCGAAAGTGGAATGCCTTTGCCCGAAGTGCGGCAAAAAGCACATCATGAACTTCCATTGGATCGGCAGGGGCACACCGCGAAAATACTGCCAGAGCTGCCGGGACAGCATCTGAACCCGCTCGGGAGAGCACCTGCCGGCGGGCCCCCGCATGCCCGCCCGGACCTTTCGCCCAGCATTTTGAATCATCAAGAGAAGGAGACACGGATGAACAAGGCGGATATCATCAACGAAGTGGCCCAGGTGGTCAGCACCAAGAAAGAGGCTCAGGGCGCCGTGGACTGTGTTCTGGACTCCATCACCAAGGCCTTGAAAAAAGGAGACGCGGTGACCCTCGTGGGTTTCGGGACCTTCAAGGTGGTCAAGCGCAACGCCCGCAAAGGGCGCAACCCCCAGACCGGAGAGGAGATCAAGATCAGTGCCTCCAAATCCCCCAAGTTCGTGGCGGGCAAGGGGTTGAAGGACGCGGTCAATTAGGGCGCCCGCTCTGGAGGCCCTCACCGGAGACGGGCTGCCGGAAAGATCCGACCCGCGATAGCCGGCGTGGGAACGACGGCGACGGCGCCCATACCGCTATTCGCTGGGGGCCGTTGTCGGCGAGCGCCTGCGGATCTTGTATTCGAGGATGCGGTTGCCCTCGCGGCTCATCACCACGGCCGTGAATTCGCCCAGAGGAATTTCCTCTTTCTCTCGAGGGATCCGGCCTGTCTGACTCATGACATACCCCGAGAAGGTATCGTATTCACCGGTGTCGGGGATATTCATCTGCAGCGTGTCGTTCACCTCGCCGATCTCGGTTTTGCCCATCACACGCCATTCGCCGGGGCCGACCGCGATGATGGTCGGCTCGATGATGTCGGTTTCGTCGATGATCTCCCCCACGATCTCCTCCAGGGCATCCTCCAGGGTGATGAGCCCCGAAACGCCCCCGTGCTCGTCGACCACAATCGCCATGTGCTGCTTGCGTCGCTTGAAGCCTTGCAGCAGCTTGTCCAGCTTTTTGTGCTCCGGAACAAAGTAGGGCTCGCGCATGATCTGGCGCAAATCGACCGTCGCCGCGCCACCGGGCGACGGCAGCAGCAGGTCCTTGATGTTCAGAATGCCGATGATGTGATCCATGTCCCCGTCGATGACCGGGATTCGGGTGAAACCGGACTTGAAAATCTCGGTCAGATCGGGTTGGGTGTTGATATCCACGACGAACATGTCCGCCCGGGGGGTCATGATCTCTGATGCGCTGGTATCGTCGAATTCAAAAATGTTGTGGATCAGCTCTTTTTCCTGCTCCTTGATCTGCCCGTCCTCTTCGACCGCCTCCACCATCGTGAGCAGCTCGGCTTCGGTAACGCGCAGGGTTCCCTGGATCCGCTCGGTCATGCGCGGGATGAAGTTCAGAAAACGCACCAGCGGGGAGAGCAGCCGGGAAAGCCAGGTGATCGGGCCGATCGCCAGGCGGGCGATCAGCAGATGATGGCGAACGGCGAATGACTTGGGCAGGATTTCGCCGAACACCAGGATCACCAGGGTCATGACTCCCGTGGTGATGGCCAAGGCGTGGCCGCCGGCGGTCTGCAGCGCGACGAGCGTGGCCAGGCAGCAGGCGGCGACGTTCGACAGGTGGGTGCCGATCCGAATCGTGGTGAAAATGCGATTTGGGTCTGATTGCATGCGTTCGAAAAGACCGGCGATCTTTTCCCCGGCCTTGTTGGCCGGGGTGGATTTGGACCGGCTGATGACCGCCAGCGCGGTTTCCGAGACGGAAAAGAAGACGGATAGCGCCAGCATCCCGAAAAGCAGAAGCAAGGGGTGCATTAACATGCCTTACCTGTTGCGGAGTGCAATTGCGTTCGGAGGGGTCGTGTCAAGTCGGCATGTCCGTCGCAGCCGGGTCAATTAAGCGAAGACCATCGGCGCTGGCGTCTCGCGGCGTATCCGGTAATGAACCCGGCCAGGAGCACCACCGCCCCTGCCAGAAACCAGTGGATGTTTTCATTTTCCAGGATCGCCAGCGGGCCTGACTCCCATTGCGCCAGTTCCGTTTTCTTTTGATCCAACTCGGCGGCCAGGGCATCGGCTCTGGATTTCAATGCCGTCACATCGGCGGCCTCCGTACGGAAGGCGTCGAACTCGCCCTGCAGCTCCGCGACCTCCTTCTCCCCGGCTGAAACCACGGCGGCAAGCCTTTCGATTTCCGCTTTTAATCGCGTGTTGTCCTCCATGAGCTCGGCCGCCTGCGCGCTCAGGGTTCTGTTTTTCTCCTGCAATTGGTCCAACCGCTGTCGGAGGGGCGGATTGGTCGTCAGCAAGCGGGACAACAAGTAGCCCTCGGCACCGTTTCCCAAACGAACCAGGGACCATTCTTCGCCGGGCTTCAGAACCTCCACCGGCTGGCCGCTTTCCGTCGTGGCGACCGATTTGTGGTCGCTGCCGGCAGCGGAACGCAGGGCCACTTTGATGCTGTCGACGATATACGCCGTTTCCGCCCGAACCGAGGGGCTGAACCCCGACATCCCGATGATCACGATGGAGATCCATTGCCACAGGCGGTTCATGGCCCTGCCCGCTCCTTCTCATTAGCCCGACATTCAATTGACGAAACCGAGCGCATACGTTATGGTCAAGGTATACTATATTCCTGCACAAATCCAGCCCGGGGGCGGAGAGGCTGGAGAGCCCCACCGTAGGGCCGGATCGTGCCCCCGTGGCTTACCCCTGGTCGTCGTCATGATGGCATATGACCTGCAATGCGGAAATGGACACGTCTTCGAAGGCTGGTTCGAGGACAGCGCGGCGTTCAACGCTCAGAAGAAAAAAGGCCTGATCGCCTGCCCGATCTGCAACGCCACGGCCGTCTCCCGGCTTCCCTCCCGATTCGCGATCAAGACCTCCTCCGGGTTAAGACCCAAGGAGACGAGCGCGACGCAAGATCAGGCAATGGCCCAGCTGGGGCGGCAGGTGATCGAGTTCTTCGACAAGCACTTCGACAACGTCGGATGCCAGTTTGCCAGCGAGGCGTTGAAGATTCACTACGGCGCCGCCGAGCCCCGCAACATCCGTGGCGTCAGCACCCAGGAAGAAGAAAAGCTCCTCACGCAGGAAGGCGTCCAGTTCCTGAAGATCCCTCTGCCGACCGCCCCCGATTCCGAAACCTGACGGCATCGCCAAAAAAACCGACCGCCGCGTGGTCCTTCCCGCCATCGGCGGGACGGGCGCTGCGGCGTCCGATACGACTGCCTCGCATCACGGGATGCGTTCGGCTTGACCCGGCTCTTTGCACCGGGCCATCGAATCGGACGCCCATCTAAGGGTTCGTCTTCCCCAAGAGCCTCGGACGCTGCACCGCCCCTATTCAGCCACCGCAAAGGCATCCGGATAGCCGTTGCGGACAAGGTGCGCCTCGTACGCGACCGCCTCCTGCAGAGAGGCGGTCCTGCCGACGCGCACCCGGTAGAACAATCGGTCCCCGCGATCGAATTCGACGACGTGGGCGTTGCCGAAGCGGGGGTTCAACTCCGCTCTCAGTCTTTCGGCGCTTTCCCGGCTGGCGAAGGCGCCGACCTGGAACGTAAAATTGCCGGAATAAAGGTCGACCGGGCTGCCGGCCGCCACACCGATCGCCACGACCTCCACCGCCGCGGTTCCCGGCCCGATAACGCCCAGCTGACGTGCGGCCTCGTAGGACAGATCTATCACGCGATGGCCCACAAACGGGCCGCGGTCGTTGATGCGCAGTTCGACGGAGCGCTGGTTCTGCAGATGGCGGACCCGCACCAGCGTTCCGAGCGGAAGGGTCTTGTGGGCGGCGGTCATGGCATGCATGTCGTAGATTTCGCCGCTCGAGGTGCGCTTGCCGTGAAAATCCGGCCCATACCAGGAGGCGATGCCTTCCTGCCGGAAGCCCTTGGCATCCGGCAGGGGCTGATACCACTGCCCCAGGGCCTTGTAAGGCTTGGGCTCGCCCGGGCGGGCCTCCGGGGCCGACGCCTCCGGGCGCGGGGCCGGCGGCAGCGGGCGCGAGCGGGTGCTGCAGCCGGCCAGGAGCGTCAGCAGAAGGGCGAACGCCGACGCCCACGCGAGGGTCTGCCGCAGACGTGACGCGCCGAATTGCCGCCGGCTCGGAACGGCTCCGGCCTCTCGGTTTGCCCGGCGGGCCAAGAGGGTCATTTTCTTCGGCGCCTCCGGGAAGCGGGCCTGCGTTTTTCGGGGGTAAGGGCCAGCTCCAGAACCTCCATCATCCGGTCGACGAAGTGGAACCGGATCTCCTTTTGCACGTTTTTCGGAATATCCTCCACGTCCTTGCGGTTCCAGGCCGGCAGGACCACGGTCGGGACCCGCGCGCGATGTGCGGCCAGCACCTTCTCCTTGATGCCTCCCACCGGCAGCACCTGCCCCCGCAGCGTGATTTCGCCGGTCATGGCGAGGTCCTGGCGCACCGGGCGGTTGGTGAACAGCGACGTCAGCGCCGTCAGAAGGGTGACCCCGGCCGAAGGACCGTCCTTGGGGATGGCGCCGGCGGGCAGGTGGACGTGGACGTCGTGGGTTTCGTAAAACTCCTCGTCGATCCCCAGCGACGGGCTGTTGGCGCGAATGAAGCTCAGGGCCGCCGCCGCGGACTCCTTCATGACGTCTCCGAGCTGGCCGGTGAGCGTCAGGCCTTTCTTGCCCTTCATGGCGGTGGCCTCGATAAAGAGCAGTTCCCCGCCGACCGGCGTCCATGCCAGGCCGGTGGCGATGCCCGGGGTAGTGACGCGCGCCCGCGGCTCATCGATGAAACGCACCGGCCCCAGGATGCCGTGCAGTTCGCTGCGGCCCACATTCACGGTTTTGGCCCGCCCCTGGGCGATCTTGCTGGCGGCATGACGGCAGATGCCGGCGATTTCGCGGTCCAGGTTGCGGAGGCCGGCTTCGCGGGTGTAACCGGTGATGATGTCGCGCACGGCGCCGGTGGTGATTCGGATCTGCTTGGCGCTCAGGCCGTGCTCCTCGCGCTGGCGGGGAATCAGGTAGCGCTGGGCGATCTTCAGCTTCTCGTCCAGGGTGTAGCCCACCAGGGTCAGGACCTCCATCCGGTCTCTCAGGGCCGGCGGGACCGTATCCAGCACGTTGGCCGTGGCGAGGAACAGCACCCGGGAAAGATCGAAGGGCACATCCAGGTAGTGGTCCGAAAAAGATCGGTTCTGCTCCGGGTCGAGCACCTCCAGCAGCGCCGACGAAGGGTCTCCGCGGAAGTCGCTGCCCACCTTGTCGATCTCATCCAGCATGAAGACCGGGTTGTTGGACCCCGCGCGGCGCAGGGCTTGAATGACCCGGCCGGGCATGGCCCCGACGTAGGTCCGGCGGTGGCCGCGGATCTCGGCCTCGTCGCGCACGCCGCCGAGCGAGATGCGGTGGAACTTGCGGCCCAGCGCCCGGGCGATGGAATGCCCCAGAGACGTCTTGCCGGTGCCCGGAGGCCCGGCGAGGCACAGGATGGGGCCTTTCGAATTCGGCTTGAGCTTGCGCACGGCCAGGTATTCGATGATGCGCCGTTTGGGCTTTTCCAGGCCGAAATGATCGTCGTCCAGAATCTTGCGCGCCTGCGGAATATCCAGGCGGTCGACGGTGGCGTCGTGCCAGGGCAGTGCGGTCAACCAGTCGAGATAGGTGGCCGCCACGGTGTATTCGGCCGAGGAGGGATGCATGCGCGCCAGGCGCTCCAATTCCCGGTCCGCCTCCTTGCGGGCCATTTCGGGCAGGTTCTTGGCGAGGATCTTGCGGCGCAGTTCCTCGATCTCCCCCGACGCGTCGTCCTTCTCGCCGAGTTCTTCGCGGATGGCCTTCAGCTGCTGGCGCAGGTAATAATCGCGCTGGCTCTTTTCCATGTCCCCCTTGACCTGCGTCTGGATCTTTTGTCCCAGCTCCAGGACCTCCAGCTGGTGGTTGACCAGACGCACCACCGCCCGCAGCCGCTCGTTCACCTGCTCCAGTTCCAGGACCCGCTGCTTCTCCTCGAGGCTGGCACTGATGCTCGAGGCCACCATGTCGGCCAGCGTCCCGGGTTCCTGGATCGAGCGCGCCATCTGGCCGATTTCCTGGGGCAGCCCCGGTGACAGCTCCACGATCCGGCCGAACTGGCTGACGACGTGGGTCATGAGCGCTTCGGTTTCGTTGTCTTTTGCCCCCACGTCGTTCAAGGCCGTTATGCGGGCTTCCAGGAAGCCTTTGCCCTCCACGAAGGCGCGAATGCGGAAACGGCTGAGCCCCTGGACCAGCAGCTGGGTGCGATTGTCCTGTGTCTTGGCCATTTTGAGGATCAGCGCCCCGGTGCCCACGGACGCCAGCGCGTCCTTGACCTGCTCCGCCTTCGTGGCGCCGCCCTGCGGGGAGGCGACCAGGCCGAGCAGGCGGTCCTTGGCCATGGCTTCGTCCACCAATCGGATCGATTCTTCCTGCACGATCATCAGGGGCAGCACCATCTTCGGAAACAGCACGGCGTCGAACAGCGGCAGAATGGGCAGCAGCTCCGGAAGCGTATCAGGGGGGGATGGAAGCGAGGTGGTAGGCTCGGTCATGCAGTCCTCCGGGGTTCCGGCACCCGGCACCGCCGTCTGGCGCATGATCGCGGCCGCCGCGCATGCGTGCACCCCATGGGTTGCTTTCCCTCAGCACAGCGTTTCATGGGGTTGCTTGGCCAACCGGATTTCCAGGATGCCGTTCGTGTAGGCCGCCGACACGATCTCCGGGTCGATGGGCGCGGGCAGAAACAAGACGCGCTCAAACCGGCCGTACTGGATTTCGGCCAACCGGTAGGTGGCGTCCGGGCCGCAGTTCCGCGCCGGTCGCATCGCCCGGATCCGAACGGCTTTGCTGCTGATCTCGACTTCCAGGTCATCCTTGTCGACTCCGGCCAGCTCCGCCAGGATGATGATCTGCTCCGGGGTTTCATTCATGTCCATCGCCGGTTTCCAGCTGCGCGCGGCCAGGCTGAAGACCGGGCTGAGAGACCGAAACATGTCCTCGATCGATTTGTCAATCTGCTCGTTGAGGTCTTCGAAGTCGGCCGCAAAGCGGATCTTGATGATGTCCATGCCCGTCTCCTGATTGGCGCCCGCCGAACCTCGGCTGCGCCGGACCTCGGATGGAGGTGCCCTGTTGAAAAACGCCTTTTCGCATAATTTAAAAATAAAAATAGCATCTCGGCTTTCCTTTGTAAACCGCAGGTAAACCTCTGCGCACGACCCGGCAGGGCTCCGCCGCCCTGCGATCTGCGCTTTGCGCCGCGGCCAAACTGCCGTATGATAGAAAACGCCTTTGGCACCCTGCCGGACGAGGGTTCCGGCGGCCCCGAGGCACCGTCAAACTGCACCCGGTGCAGCCATATGCCGCTGATCGGCCGCTGCGCCTGAATCGGGAACGGCCCGAACCTCGTGACGCATTCATTCTCCAAAGCGGCGATCGCCTCCCAGTACTTTCTCTACTTCGGGGTTATGGGACTCTACCTGCCCTATTTCAACCTCTACTGCTACCACTTGGGCTTCTCCGGGTTCCACATCGGCACGCTGTCCGCGTTGCGATCGGTCACGATGGTGGTCTTCCCCATGCTCTGGGGCGCGCTGGCGGACCGGACCCGGGGACGGCGACCGATTTACATTCTGTGCAACGTCGTGAGCGCGGTCCTTTGGGCCCTCTTTCTCTTCACCGACGACTTTGCGGCCATGGCCTTGGTTACGGTCGGGTACGGCATCTTCTACTCGCCGGTCATCGCCTTCCTGGAAGCCATCACCATGGAAACGCTGGGCCGGGGACGAAGAAGCTACGGCCGCATCCGGCTCTGGGGGTCCGTCAGCTTTATCCTGGTGGTGCTCGTCTTCGGGAAGCTGATCGAGTGGTTCTCGGTGCGGCTGATCCTCGGCTGCATCCTGGCCGGCTCGCTGCTGCTCGCGTTGATTTCCGCCACGGTGCCGCGCGACTCCCGCTCGCCGATATCCGCGATGCCCCCCGGCGCCCGGGCCGCGCTGCTGAGGCGCTCGGTCGTTTTTCTGGCCAGCGGCTTTCTGATGCTCGCCAGCCACGGAGCCTATTACGGGTTCTTCTCCATCCACCTTGAAACCCTGGGATACTCCAGCGCCTTCATCGGACTGAGCTGGGCCGTGGCCTCGTCGGCCGAAATCCTGGCCATGCTCTACTCGGAGGCGATCTTCAACCGGTTTGCGCTCGAACGCGTGCTGCTCGCTTCCTTTGCTGCCGCCGCGCTGCGCTGGCTGCTCCTGGGAGCCGTCTCGGCGCCGGCAGCTCTGCTGCTGTCCCAGCTCCTGCATGCCATGACCTACGGGACCTTTCACATGGCCAGCATCCTCTACATGGACCGCCTGGCACCGCCCGGCGTCAAGAACATGGGCCAGGCCGTGAACAACGCGCTCACCTACGGCCTCGGATTGATGGTGGGGTTCCTCGTCAACGGAGCGCTCTACGGAAAGCTGGGCTCCTTCGGGCTGTTTCAGATGAGCGCGGGGATCGCCCTGGCGGGCGGGGCGGCGTTCGGCGTCTTTCAATGGCGGGAAGGCGGATCGGGAGGGCCGGAGGTCAGCGAAGCCCCGCCCCGTTCCAGAAACGATGGTTGAAAAGTGCGGCGGCCGGGGTCAAATCGAAGATGGCGTCGGCCGCCACGAGAACGCCGGCGTTGGTCCAGGTCAGCCGGTCCTCCGGCCAGATGGTCATGTCTGGAAACGTGAAACCCGCCCAGTAGGAACCGTCCTCGAAGCGCCGGTCGCTGATCCATCCGAAGACGATCCGCGCCTTTTCGGGGCGTCCCATGGCCGCCAGCGTCAGCGCCAGCTCGGAGGTCTCGGCCAGGGTCACCCAGGGCTGGTCCGCCACGCAGCGCACGCCCAGGCCCTCGACGACGAATTTGCGCCAGCCGCGCTCGATCCGCCGCCCGGCGTCCTCGCCGGTCACCGCTCCGCAGAGAACCGGATAGAACCAGTCCATCGAAAACCGGGATTTGGTGACGTTGAACAGATGCGGCTGGTAACGGATGGCATGCCCGAGCCGGTGCAGCGCGGCGCGCCAGTCGGGCCGCGCATGTCCCAGAGCGGCGGCGATCGCCAGCGCACACTTGATGCTCAGGTAGATCGAGCTCGAACCGGTGAGGAGCGCCATGCGGTCGACCCGGCCATGCGGGCTGATGGCCCAGTGGATCTCGCCGCGGGGGGCCTGCAGGCTCAGAGCGAAGTCGATCGCCGCGCGGACCGTTGGCCACAACGTCGACAGAAACCGCTCATCTCCCGTGAGAAGGTAATGCTGATACACCCCGACGGCTGCGTACGCGGACAGGTTGGCATCCCGTGTTCGGTCCTGCGCCCGGCCCTTGAGATAGGCGCTGTACCAGCTGCCGTCCCGCAGCTGAGCGCCGGCCAGCCACTCAAAGGCTGCGCGGGCGGCTTCTCGGCGGCCGGCGATGCCCAGCGCCATGGCGGCCTCCACGTGGTCCCACGGGTCGGTTTTCTGCCCCTCGCACCAGGGGATTTCGCCGCTC
>Ga0114938_1000915_pt1 | contig 21401 bp, 20 predicted proteins | sample AshMeaBigSpring_FD_88675 | JGI IMG/M metagenome (GOLD analysis project Ga0114938, IMG submission 88675) | Groundwater microbial communities from Big Spring, Nevada to study Microbial Dark Matter (Phase II) - Ash Meadows Big Spring | ecosystem: Environmental > Aquatic > Deep subsurface >...
ATATTATCCGACTTATCGAAGCCCATCCGCAGCTTTGGAGTGATCTTCCAGATGAGTTAAAGGAGCAAATTGATAAACCAGAAAAAGGCTAACGGGAAAGTCCTCCTAATCCCGTGCCTGCGGCACTTTTGGCACGTCGCCTGCGGAGATATTTTATTATTTACCGCTAAATATCTGAAGTGATTGAAGGATAACCGAATGCCACTCCTGTAAATCTCCGTCCATCACGGCTTTTCCTCCGAGATACCGCTGCTTCTCATGACAACCTGCCACATCGGCAGGTTTTTTTGTGTCCCGAAATGATAGGGCTTTGATTTGCGCCGATGCGTGCCCCGGATCATTTTCCCGGTGACAAGAACGGGGCAACGACGCATGAGAGACCGAGCAGGGAGAGGATCGCGAGGGTGATGAGCGGGAGGATCATGGATGTTTCCAAGGGTTCAGAGTTCATGGCGTGAAAACTGCCGGTCACGCCGTCTTCAAGGAGAACCGGGCCACCGGTTCGATCAGGAAAAACAATAAAACTGATCGGCCGATGGCCCGTGTTGCTGCCTTAACCGAGTGATTAGACGCCTGCCGATGGCGGACGTTCAATGGATTTTTGTGGCAGCGGGAGACTTGAATCAACTTGCTGGGGAAAAATGACCGGAACTGTCCTGTTGCCAGACGTGCTGATAAACCTGCTTGGCTACGGTTTGCCGTTCGTCGTCTGAAAATGGAGGTTGCGGTAGAAGCGTGAAAACGTGGTCGAGAATAAAGACCTCGACCTCGGCTTGGGTCTGCTCCTTTTCGGTCCACCGCTCGCGATGGGCGAGCAGTTTGCACAAAGCATCGTAGAGGGACCGGCTTGCGAGTTTGACTCTTTCCCGGTCGGCCTTGCTGATGTTTTCCTTCTGGAGGAGTTGAAACATCGCGTATTCCTCTTCGCTCAAGCCTTCCTCGGCCGCGCGGTGGGCTTCCGCATCAAGTCCGCTCATCAGATCGGTCAGCCTGGCGAATGTCTCCTCGATCGTCACCCGGTCCTTGTCGTGATTGTAATCGGCGATGATCTCGCAATATTTTTTGTAGTAATCCATCCGGCGAGGATTCTGCGCGAGCATTTGTGCAAGTTTCTTTGCCAAGACCTGTCGGATGTCCTCCATCGCGGACGCCTTGTGCTTCACCTTTTTGGAAAACTCGTCCCGCAGCTTCTCAAGATCGATCCGGCTGAGGTCATACAGCTTGGAATCCATTTGGTCGTCACCCGGCTGGGCTGCTTGGATGGCCCCGTTGACGATCCGGTGGAGTTCCTTGAGAAGATCGGTAACGTCCGCCGTGTCCCGGCGCTCAACGAGCTTTTTGTAAATGGCTTCAATGTTGTCGTGGCGAGACGCGTAGGTAAACGCTATCGGCTCCATGATGAGGGCTTTGAAGCGGATAAATACCTGGCGTGCCAGAATCTCAAACCGGCGGCGGCCCTCATCGCGTGAACCGATGACCGCATCGACCCCATCAGCTATGGCTGCAATACGCGTGAATCCCTTCGCTCCGATGAGCCGGTTCGGATCAAAGCCGAACCCGCGCAGGAGATTTTCCGTTTCCTCCAGAGCGGCAATCAATGCGGCCACGCGCTCGGCGATGGGGGCGATGATCTCTTCTTCGCCGCCATTATCGTCACCGAGGGCATATTGCGCCAAAGCCTCGCGCAAGCTTTTCAGCATACCGTTGTAATCCACGATCAGGCCGAAATCCTTTCCGGGATAGACCCGGTTCGCCCGGGCGATGGCCTGCATCAACGTGTGAGCCTTCATGGGCTTGTCCACGTAAAGCGTGGTAAGGCATTCCACATCGAAACCTGTCAGCCACATGGCGCAAACGACAGCCACTCTGAAAGGGTGTTGCGGGTCTTTGAATGCGGATTCCACATCAACCCGTTTTCCGTCCGGAGTTTCAAATCCCAGCTTCATCAGTGCCCGGTGCGGGATGATGTCGAATCCCCACTTTTTGAAATCGGCGACTTCCCCCTGTCCCTCGCTGATGATGATTTCGACGATTGTTTCTTCAAGCCACTCGGCCTGGCCCCGAAGCCAGGCGATCTCTTTGGCGACGGCGTCCTGTTCGCCATCCTCACTCGCCGCCAACTCCGCCTCCTTCTGAGCAATCAAATCCTTCACCGTGTCGAGCTTCGCCCGCCACCGGGGCATTATGCGCTGGTGCATTCGGGCACAGGTAATTTTGTCGATGCAGACCAGCATGGATTTTCCGGATTCCCACCGTGTGGAGCAATGTTCAACGAAGTCCTCGGCCACCTTGTCGAGCCGGTCGTCGGCGGTGATGACCTCGTAATCTTTTCCCAGCAGCTTTTCCAACAGGGACTCCTGGTCGGGGTCGAGATCGGCGAGGGCGATGGCATCGGCGATCCGGTCGTTCAGGTCGAGGCGGGTGAGGCCGAGCTTTTCGCCGCGATTCTCGTAAACGAGCTTCACTGTTGCCCCGTCTTCCTCTGATCGCTTGAAGTCGTATCGGGACACGTAGCTGCCGAAGATCCGCTTTGTCAGCTCGTCGTGTTTGAAAAGCGGCGTGCCGGTGAAGCCGATGAACGCCGCGTTCGGCAGGGCCAGCCGCATGTTGCGGGCGAGCTTGCCGGCTTGCGTCCGGTGCGCCTCATCCGAAATCACGATGATGTCATCGCGGAGGCTGTAGGGTTGCCGCGGATCCACATCCTGATTGAATTTGTGGATGAGGCTGAAAATGTAGCGGTGGTTCTCTTTCAGCAACAATTTTAGATCCTCGCCGGTCGCAGCTCGGGGCGTCTTGTCATCCGCCACGCCACATCCGACGAACGTCCGGTAAATCTGGCTGTCGAGGTCATTCCGGTCGGTCATGAGTAGGAAGGTAAAGCGCGCGGAGATTTTGCGCCGAACTTTCTCGGCAAAGAACGCCATGGAATATGACTTGCCGCTGCCCTGCGTGTGCCAGAAGACGCCGAGCTTGCCGAGATCCGGGTGGGCGGACTCGACGAGATCGAGCTGCCGGAGCGAGCGAACACTTTCTTCCGCGAGCCTGGCTTCGAGCGCATGTTTGCTCAGGTTTTCGATAGGGTTCTCAGCAGCCCGCAGAAGCGGCCAATCCACCGTGCGGTAGGTGAGCCGTTTATCGGGCGGGAATTGCAGCCGCAATTCCTCTTGTGCCCGGACCGACTCCACGGCCTGGTTGACGCCGAGGACCTGATGGTTTCGGGCCACCACCTTGCGGGTTGCTCCGGGCTTGCTGGAGTCGAACAGGATGAAGTTCTCCACGATGTCGAGCAGGCTGTCGTGCTCAAGCATTCCGTTGAGCAGGACTTCTGCCTCGACGCTTCCTTTGTCCGATTCGTCGTTGCGCTTCCATTCCGCAAAGTGCCCCCATTGGCTCGTGATCGAGCCGTATCGCGCACGGTGACCGTTGCTGACGATGAGAAACGCGTTGTGGTGGAAGGCGTGAGCGATCACATGCTCGTCCATGTAATCGCGGAGGTTGCCGTCGAACCCGGCGCGGATGTTTTTGTAAACCGCCTTCAGTTCAATGAAGACAAGCGGCAGGCCGTTGACGAAACAGACGAGGTCCGCCCGGCGGTTGTAGCCCGGTGTGCGGAGGCCGGTGAGCTTCAATTCCCGCACCGCAAGAAAACGGTTGTTCGGCGTCCCGTCCGGCCCAGTCCGATTATCAAAATCGATAACCCGCGCCCGGATCTGGCGGGACTGGCCTTTTTCGTCCTTGTAGCTCACGGGCACTCCGTCGCGGATGAACTGGTAAAAATCCCGGTTATGCTGGAGAAGCGTCCGCGTGAAATCGTGCCGGGTCATCTTTTCTACCGCCTCGATAATCGCCGTGGCCGGTAACTGCGGGTTCAGCCGCTCCAGCGCGGCACGCAAATCGCGGATCAGGACGACTTCGCGCGTGTCCGCGCGGCCGAGTGTTCCGCCTGGCCCGAACGTCTCCTCGTTCCAAGCATAAACCGATTCCCAGCCGAGCTCGTTTTCCAGGTGCTCGGCAAAGGTCTTTTGGACGAGCCGGTCTTCGCTGTTGATGTCGGTGAAGGCCATGATTCAGAACATGTCGGTCTGCGTTTCATGCGGAATCGGCAGCAGGCCGATGATCACCCACGGGTTTGGAGCACGAAAATGGAATTGCTGCGTGGTGCCGAGATAGAAATGGAGATCCTTCGTGGTGAAATCATCAAAGTATTTCTGCCGGACTTTTGCCAAGGCCGCGGACTCATCGCCGTTGCATCTTTTGAGGCAATTCCAATAAAGCGCCCCGGCTTCCCAATCGAGAACCTGCATTTCGCTTTTCTTCCCGTCGGCATCCTCGAAGCGGTAAGAAAAGCTGTAGGGCAGTTTGGGGATGAGTTCGAAAGTCTTCCGCCATGCCTCCTCGGCGAAGAGCTCACCTTGGTCGGAGCGGTTGCGCATCTCTGCGACTTTGGCGGCATCCCAATCTCGATCTTCAAGTTCCCAGATGAAATCTGTGATTTTCGTCGGCTTGAATAGCGCCAGAGAGTGCTTGTTGGCTTTGGCCCCAGCGATGATTTCGTCCAAGCTAGTGAAAATGCGGCATCGTCCGAGCAGGAGGCGTCTCCGCTCGCGCCAGCCATCATTCCGACCCATATGGCCGGCCGTTACGAGCTGCTTCACATCCCCCGGATGCCACGTCTCAGGGCGCGGATCATTCTTGCTCCGGATCAGATCGCACTCCAACCAGTCATACTTGCGATATTGTTCGACCTCATCCAGACGACGGAATGGCACCGGATATATTCTTGCCCAGGTCCCGTCCTCTCTCACGCCGGCAGTGCAGACCGTTTCACCGTATTTCCGCGACAGAGTCGGGTAGGTTTTTACGGTGATGAGGATCCGCTCGCGGGCCATGAGCTACAGGTGTTTCGGGTGGAACTTCCGGCCAAACCCGCTTTCCAGCGCCTCGGCGACGCAGTGGCGGTGGCATTGGTGTGGCAGATGCTCGTAGCAGGTCAGGGCGACCCGGTTTCCCTCCGCGACCCATGCCCGGATTTGCTCCAGAGCCGCAGACTGGTTCGGCAGGTTTTCGCGCTCATAAACGGCGAAGAGCGCATCGTAATCGGCCTGCGTGTGCAGCTCTTTCCTGTCATCCGACGCGATGCCCAGTTCCGGCAGGTGTACGTAGCGAATTCCAACCCCCTCGCATCCTTTGGACAGGGTGCTTTTTGAAAAGCCATATTTTCGGCTCAGAGGATTGCGCCGCACATCACAGAGGAGAGTCACCCCTTCACGGAGCAGGCGGTTGAGGTAGTTTTCCAAGCTGCGGCCCTCGTAACCGATTGTGCATACGCCCGGTTTTCCGGGCATCGGTCGCTCGACAGCAATCGCCGCAAGCGATGGGGCATCGCCGGAAAGCACCCGATCCGCTACCTCGCTCCGCGTGGCATACCACGGGTATTTCCGGTAAGCCTCAGCAACCAGGGCATCGCCGCGAAGGCCGCCACGCAGACGGGCGAAGCGGTCGATTTTCATGCGCTCTGCCCCCGGCAGTTTGGCCGCCTTGCGCCCCGTGTCTGTCAATTTCCAGCTCCGCTCCTCGTCGTTCAGCAGCCCGCCGGCAATCAGCTTGCGCTTGTCCGCATAGCTGGTGAACGAGAATCCCCCGAAACGGTAGGGCACGAACTCGTAACTCGGGGTTTCTTCCGCTTCGTGGCAATAGAGGAAGAGGAGTTTCTGGAAATCCAGATGGCCCACGCTGCCCCCAAGTGCATCGAGCAGGGCAAGCAGGCGTTTCTGACGGTCGAAAATCATGGGGTAGGTGTATATGCTGCCAAGTCAAACAGCAATCCCCCGCTCATCAGCTTGGGCAGAAGCAAGTCGCACATTGGGCGCAGCTTTTGGTTTTTGTGGAAGCAGTCTTGCCGGAAAAATGTCGCGGTCCGAATTCAAACGCCAAAAATGCACTCATTCACAGTGGAGGGAACCAGTGGCGGTTCAAAATTATCGTCATCCCAGCGCGGATCATCATCCGGGATTGAATCATAATCGCGTTCCAGCACGAACGGTGGCTTTTCGCGGGCAATCTCCGGGGTCAAAAACTGGAACCCGGCCTGCTCCAGCCGTTCCTTGATGGTCGAAAGCCGCCCGGCCCAGGCCGCATTGGGGAGTTGGTGGAAATCGGCGTCGAGATAGCCGGTGTCGCCTCGCGGAGTCCAATGGTTGAAAAAGTGGTAATAGAAGTCCGCGACGCGACTGACCTGCAACCACAGCACCGGATAAGGCGCGCCGTTCTTTTGAATCCAGGAAATTTTCTCCGCGTTGTCCATCCGCCAAATCCACTCGTCAAAGGCCGGATGAAGCTTCTCCGTGAAATGGAAACTGTATGCCAGTTTGCCCGCCTCAATGTCCCAATTTAAGTCGTTCCCGGCGGCGAAAGCCTGCACGAGCGCACGCAGACGTTCATCGCGCGGCACATTCTCCAGTGCCGAATCATCAAGGCCATCCAGAGTGCCGGTCGGATAGACGCGCTTGATGAGATTGGCGAGTTCGTCGGTCATACCTCAATCTCCCCGCTCATCAACTTCGGCAGCAGCAGGTCCCGCGCGGCGCGGAGTTTTTGGTTTTGGAAGCAGAGGTTCCTCAACTGATCCGTGATTGCGGTGACCGTCTCCGTGAAATCAGCCAAGAGCCCCGGTGGCGGGAGGACAACCGGATATGTGATCATGTGCTTCCAATCGGCGCGGGGCATCTTGGATCCCTCTCGCATGGTTTGGGATGCTTCGGCGACAAACTCGTCGCTCGATACGACCATCAACACAAGGCTCCTGAGATCGTCGGTATTCGGGCGGATGACAATCGCGTCAGATGAGGTAACCCCATCGGTGAAGGCGAGGCCGACTTTGTGGAAGTAGGGGCGGATTTTGCCGAAGAGGATGTCGCCGGTTTTGTAGCGGAGCTTAGTGCTCGTCACGGTCTCGGCGGTCCCCCATTCAGTCAGCGAGATGGAGCGGCGGGGAATGTGTTCGAGTCCGATATAGGGCGTGTCCGGATCCAAGACATCCGGCGAAACCGTTTCGCGCAGATCGGTGCAGATTTCGCCCAGCGTCTTCAGCTCCCACCCCTCCGGAATCCCGTCGGTGACTCGGGTGTGTTCGTGGCCGAGGAAGCGGAGGCGGACGAACCACTCCCGGTAAAGCAGCCGCGCCGCCTCTTCCAACAACGCCATCCGGCGGCGGTTGTTTTCCATCAGATCGTCGTAGGCGGAAAGGGTGGTGACGATGGAGCGTTGAGTGGCCAGTGGCGGCAACGGCATCTCGAACTCGCGAAGAATACCCAGATTGATGTGAGGAACGCCAGATGTGATTGCACGATTCTTAACTGTCTGCACCGTGTTTGGACGCCGAAAGAAATAATAGACAAAGCGAGCCTCCGCTTTATCTGGATTCACCGTCAGTTTCATCTGACTCTGTGAAACGACATAGCGAGGAAATCGCGAGTTCTCCGGAATCAGGCCAACTTGGCCAAGTGTGCCCCGTTGGGTGAAAATCACATCGCCGGGAACTGCATTGTTGGAAATAAGGGCATCGGCCTTTTCGTCGCTAACGAAAACAAAATCGTCATCTTTGAACGCTTGCTCATCAGGGAGGTTCGTGCCGCGAATCACCGGCACTCCTTCTTCGACATAGTGACGAGTTGAAAGGTCTGAACCAAATGGTCCTCCCACCAGCGCATTGCGGGTTTCGGCTTTAATGAAATCAATTTTGACGGAGGGCCAGCGCATTATATGAGACGGTCAAAATTCTTCTGAATCTTCTTCGCCAGAGCGGCGGCTTCCAGGTTCAAGATTTTCAGCGCAAGCGCTCTCATTTCCGTTCCTCTTCCGCCAGCTCCGCCTCGATCTCCGCCACGGAGGGCAGGCTGGCCTTGAGTTCCTTCGGGAGTTTTTTAGCGATTTGGGTTTCCCAGCCGGCGACACCGATGGGTTTGGCGAATCCTCGGAGCGCATATTCGGCGACGAGTTTATTTTTTGAGCGGCAGAGGAGGAGTCCGATGGATGGCTGGTCGGCCGGGTGGCGCAAGAGGTCGTCCACGGCCGAGAGATACATGTTTAGGGTGCCGACGAATGCGGGATCGAAAGGAACGGCCTTGAGTTCCACGACCACGTAGCGGCGGAGTTGCAGGTGGTAGAAAAGGAGGTCGAGGTGAAAATCCTGCGATGCGAATTCGAGATGGACCTGACGTCCGACAAACGCGAAGCCTGAGCCGAGTTCGAGCAGGAATCGCTGGATACGTTCGGTGAGAGCCTGTTCGACTTCGCGCTCGCGTCGCGGGTCTGCCGTGCCGAGAAAATCGAAGAGGTAGGGATCCTTGAAGACCTGGGCGGCCATGTCTGAGTCGGCGGGCGGGAGGGTGACGGCGAAATTATTGACCGCCTTGCCGGTGCGTTCGTGGGCACGGGATTCGATCTGGATTTTCAGGATATTGTGGGACCAGCCGTGAGTGGCGCTTTGCCGGGCATACCAGAGGCGTTCGCCGGCATCGCGGCATTTCTCCAGAAGCGCGATGTGGTGATACCACGGGATTTGTGCAAGAGCCTCTTGCACAATTGCCGACTCCGGCCAAGCGGCGGCGAAGGCCCGCATATATTTCAGGTTGCGGGGCGAGAGCCCGCCCATGTCGGGAAAGGCCTTGCGAAGATCGCTGGAGAGGCGGTCGATGACCTTTGCTCCCCACCCTTCCTTTTCCTGTCGGTCAAGAATCAGCCGCCCGACATCCCAGTAGAGAATGACCATCGCGGAATTCGCGGCCATGACCGCCCTGAGACGACCGGAGCGTATGCGATCTTTGATCTCGGCCAGCAGGGCAGCGTAGTCGGAAGGCAAGCGAAGGTTTGCAGGGGCGGCGGGAAAGGAGGCGCCGTCCCGTCGCATGCCGCGCACGATGCGCGATTCGTCTTTGCGGGTCGGCCTTTTCATACCCCCAACCCCTCGAAATTCTTCTGAATCTTTTTCGCCAGAGCGGCGGCTTCTTGGTTCAGATCTGCCAGCTCGACGTGGATGTCGCCCAGTGCCTGTTCGAAATCAAAATCGTCATCCACCTCCGCCGGGGCGACGCCGACATATCGGCCCGGCGTGAGGCTCCAGTCCGCGGCGGCGATTTCCTTTCGGTCCACGAGCTTCACGAGGCCCGGCACATCGCGGAAGGTGGCGTCGGGGAAGCGGTGGAGGAGCCACTCCAGATGCCGGGTGAAGTAGATGTTGGCCTCCAGCGATGAGACAGCGGCCGCGAAAGCCGTTTCCATTTCCTCTTCGTGGCGTTTGAGGTTCCTTCGGCTGGCGGCGCTGTCCGCCGCCTGCGCGGCGGCAGCCAAATTCGCGGAAGCGGCTTTTGCGGCGTCGCGGAACCGGTGCAGCCACGCCTTGCATACATGGGCGAGATCCGGCAGGGCAGCCGGGTCTTTCGTGTAGTCCCGCCCGAGGATCTGCTCCTCAAGCGCTTTGGCGTCGTTGTCGAAGCCGATGAGCGACTGCTGAAAATCCCCGGAGAGCGGGGTCAGGGCGAGAACCTTGATCGCACTCCCCAATTCGTTGAAAGCCCGAATCGCATCCGGAACGGCCGACTGGATTTCCCGGCGTTTGGCGCGGCAGGTATCGCGGTATTCGTCCAGCAGGGCGAGAAATCGGTCGGATTGCCCGCGATACAGCCAGACGATGGCGGCGATGTTCTGCTGTTGCTCCGGGGTGAAATCAAAGATTTTGCGGTTAACCTTCCGGTAAATGTTCCGCGCGTCGATCATCAGGACTTTGTCGCGGCGCTTGGCCGGCTTGCTGCGGTCGAAGTGCCAGAGCTCGCAGGGAACGGTGCGCGTGTAGAAAAAATTGGATCGGATCGAGACCATCACGTCCACGTCGCCGGTCTCCACGAGTTTGCGGCGGACCTCCATTTCGCCGTGGCCGGCGCTGCTGGCCTGCGAAGACATGACGAACCCGGCGCGGCCGGCGGTGTTGAGGTAGCTCCAGAAATACGAAATCCAGAGGTAGTTGCCATTCGAGACCTTCTTGTCCTTGTTCACGCCCGGCAGCCCGAAGGGCAGGCGGCGGTCTGACTTCACTTTTTCGGCGTCCACCTTGTCCACGTTGAACGGCGGGTTCGCCATGACAAAATCGCATTTGCCGAACAGTTCGTGCGAGTCCTCGTAAAACGTGTTCGACTCGACGATGTCGCCCTCGAGCGCGTGGACCGCGAGGTTCATCTTGGCGAGGCGCAGGTTGCTGGTTTTGAACTCCTGACCGTAAAACGTGGCGCGGTGAGCGGCACTCTCGCCACGCCTCTCGATGAAATGGCTCGACTGGACGAACATGCCGCCCGATCCGCAGGCCGGGTCGAAGACGATCCCATGGTCGGGCTCGATGATGTTCACGATCGTCTGCACGAGCGAGGGCGGGGTGAAGAACTCGCCGTTGTCCTGTGCACCCTGCATGGCGAACTTCATGAGGAAGTATTCGTTGATGCGCCCGAAGATGTCGCCGCTGGCGGCGCGGAGCGTCTCGCTGTCGAAAACGCGGAGGAGGTCCTCCAGCAGGGCGTTGTCGAAGCGGGTGTAATCCTTCGGGAGCTGGCCGAGGAGCGGCTCGAAATCACGCTCGATGGCATCCATCGCCTTCACCAGCGCCGCGCCGAGGTCCGAGCCCTTCGGGAGCCGGAGCAATTCGTCGTAGCGCGCCTCTTTCGGCAGCATGAGCGCGCGGCGCTTTTTGAAATCCGCCGCAGTCAGCGGGCGCTTCGGCATTTTCCCTGCCGCTTGGTCCGCCGCGATTTCGCGAAGGGCCTCGTTGTAGCGGTTCGTCGCGTGGCGGAGGAAAATGACCCCGAGCACCGGCATGCAGTATTCGCCGGCCGTCAGCTTCGAGTTCGCACGGAGATTATCGGCCGTCCCCCAGAGGTCGGCTTCCAGTTTTTCAATGTCTCCGAGCGAGCTGGTTTTGGTCATTTTGAATAGATCAGGATTACTGGATGGGGTGGGACAAATACGGGGGCATCCATGAATTATTCTTGGAAACCTCTTTTCGCCTCAACGTTTACTACTTCGCCCGATTTCCCGACCGAATGCAATTTTGAACGGGGGTGCAGCGAAAGATTACTCCTGATCCCACTCGCGCTCCTCTATCTCATCGCGTATGCGCCGTGCGTATTCCGGCGGGAGCTCGATTTGAAATGCGGGCTTCCATTCGCCATTTTCTTTCAGAAACGGATGGTCGGTGATGGGGATGAGGGCTTTCAGATCCTTTTCAAGACGCTGGAATGCCTTGCGGTCTCTCTCATGGTCCCTGGCGCTGGACGCGGGATTCTTCCAGCAGCCCTTCACCGCGATGGTGGCGAGGATTTCGATCGGGCGGTTGGATTTGGTGCCGTTCGCCTTGGGGAATGTGAACCGGCTTTTCTGTCGGTCGTATTGCACCGCGATACTGCCGGTCGGATCGATGACCATGCGGAGGTTGGCCCATGTCCAGCCGGGTCGGACGTCGAGAATCGGGAGGAGTTCCTTCGCCGGACTGGTTTTCTTCGCGCCGGCTCGGGTTCTCACCAAGACTGTTCCGCGTTTTCCTGCGGGCAGGGTGAAGCGCTCGGCGAGCGTGTCGATTTGAATTTCTCGCGCCTCTGCCAATTTCGAGACATCTCCGGAAACAAGACGGTTGCTGGGCAACAGAAGCGTGCAGGCGGGGAGAGATGCCATCTCGCGCAGGAGGGCGGCTCTGGTGCCAATGTGCCCGCCGGGGATATGGAGGAAGACAGGACTGGCCGGATGTTTTCTTGAAACGATGCTTCCGATCTGGCGCGTCTGGCCGATGGATGCCGGGTTTGTAGCGCAGAACCCAAGTTCTTTTGCCAGTTCATCAGCAAGGCGGTTCCAGTCCGGGATCCAAACCTCGACTTGAGGGCGGGTGAGCGCAATGGAGGAATTCAGCGGGAATGTTGTTGTGTAACGATCTTCGTCTTCCTCGAACAATTCCAGATGATGTTCGGGAGCGGATGGATCCCGGATTGTTCCGGCAACGTGGAGCGTCCGCCGCAGGGGGGCGGATTTCCAGGCTTTCCCAAGCAGCAGTTCCCAGTCGCAGGCAGCAGCACCGGCCGTGCCAAGTTGCTCAAGCAATATCCAGAAGCGCGTCGGGGACATTCGGAGTGCTGAAGCCGGTTTTTTCCAACCACAATTCCACATCCGGGATGTTCGCCGTGCCGGTGATTGTGTTGTGGTCCGGGCGGATGGTAATTTTTACCTGCGGACGCCGGCCGACGATTTTGAGGGCGATCACCGCTTCAACGAGACGCATATCCGGGCAACGGATTTCCTCCAATCCGGCGAAGACATCTCCCCTTTTGATGACGAACTGCTGGCCGGATGGCATCTCCACGGTCACGGACTTCAATTCGACGAAACTGATCGGTCCGCTGCGATAATCGAGGCAGGTCTTGCCCAGGAGCAATGGAGCGAGTGAGTAGCGCCGCGAGGAGGACAACGCGTTTGGAGTGCCGTGAAATGCGAGCCCGAATGCCTTGCGGTATTCGTCTTGAATTCGGCTCCCGACTCCGGAGATCAACCACTCGCGGGATTTCTTGCGAAAGTGAATGAGGTCGAGTCGCTCCGGGCGAAGGAGTTTGCTCGCGGTGGAACCGTCGTCAGCGATGACTCCCATCCGATTGAGCAGGTCTCCATGCCGGACGATGAACGCGATGCCATCGGCATCTTCCTTCGCTCGAACACGGCAGGAACTCGTGCGCGCGTTTTCCCCGAACCAGGGGCCGAGCAGAGATTCCACCGCATTGAGTCGGTCACCGGTGACTGGAAGATCGGGAAGTCCTTGAGCAATTGAGTAGGAAACAAAGGCTCGCTGGCACTTTATCGCCTGCCGGTCGAATTCCTTCCATGCGATTTTTGACGCCTTTCGCAGGATCTTCACCGCCAGATCAGCCGGGGAGTCATCCGGCTCCAGCAATTTTTTGATGATGACCTGGCACTCCTCCTCAAAGTGAAACGTGCTCTGGGAATTGGCGAGCATCGCGAGCAATTCCAGGTCTTCAACGAGCTGCGGAGGCGTATCCGATCGGTGGCTGGCGAGGACCAGCCCGAGGGGAGCAAATTCGAACGATTCATCCAAGTCCGGAGGCAGGGCAATTCCCCTCTTGGCGAGGTATTCAGGGTAAGGAGCAAAAAACGCGAGCACGCAGGAGGGTTTCAATTTCCGGAGAATTTCCGGACGACAGAAGCAAGTAGGTCGGACGGCAGCCATAAAACCGGAATTATCCCGCACTTTGCCGCAATCTGCAAATGGGACATGCGATTTTCGTGATTTGGGACATGTCGGGACACGTCGAAGGGGGAGTTCGGAAGATTTTTTGAGAAATTTCCCCAGAGAAAGCGGCTTTTTTCGCCCGGATTTTGGGACATGTCCCCCGCTTACCAGTGAGCCTGCAAATGCAGGCGCAGTTGACACCGAACTCACTGGCATGAACACAAACGAACAAATCCGCACTTCGCAGATTCCTGCACTCTGGACCACTGCCGACGTGTCCCATTTTCTGGGATGCTCCGAACGGCAGGTGTATGCGCTCCGACACGAGGGACTGCCATCGCTTCGGGTCGGGGGACTCGTCCGCTTCGACCCGGAACGTGTCCGGGAATGGCTGGGGTGTCCGACCCGCGAACAGCAGCTCCGGGACATCGCCGCATCGGGCGGCGATGACGCAGTGTGCGCTGCCTCGGACCACTTCAAGGAATTCCCCGCTCAGGAGGTCCGCTGACATGGCCTTTCCAATTTTACCCGGAATGGACTTCCAGTGGATCGATCCCGAGGGGACGCCGAACCGTCGTTGGCGGGCACGCATGCCGAGGGAGGTTTTCCAGCAGGTCGTCAATATCCGCCTCTACGGCAGCCACCCCCCGCCTCCGGGAACGCCGCAGTTGTTCTTGAAAAAGGAGCGCAAGCCGCGGTCCGCGGTCGCTCGGGAGGCAACCCCGGAACTCAACAAGAAACGCCGAATGCGTCGCCGCCGGGTAGCGGCACAAACAACCTGACCACTTTCGCTGCCTCGGAGGTGGTCGCGCCGGGAGCCAGCACAAATGCGGAGCGACTTTTTTTACATCATTATGAAACTCAGCAAGAAATCTCAATCGTTCGAGCCCTGCCCGGAATACACCGGCAAGGCCGTGTGCGTGGACGTGACTCCACTCAAGAAAACCGAAACCGCCTACGGGTTGAAGGAGACGTTCAAGTGCGTCTTTGAAACAACCCTCCTCCGGCAGGACGGATCACCCTATTGCGTCTGGAGCCGTGGGTTCACCGCCTCCCTCCACGAGAAATCGGCATTCGCCCAGTTCCTCAAGAAGTGGCTCGGTCGGGCGCTCACGACTGCCGAGGAATCGGACTTCGACACCGAGGATCTGGTCGGTCGGCCGGCGGAGCTCGTCATCACTCACGAGGAGGGGCGCACCGGCGAGGTTTACGCCTCGATCGCGCTGATCCGCCCGGACCGCACCGGCAAGCCCCTCGCGCCGAGCGGAAAGTTCGTCAGGACGAAGGACCGCGCTCCAAGAGACGCGGAATTCCGACGCACCGAGGAACCTGCGCCCGCCACCCCGAAGGCTGATGAGGACCGGTTCGACTGGCAGCGGGTAAAAGTCCACGTCGGTCGGCACAACGGGCTCGACTTGGGCGAACTCGACCGCCCGTCCGTGCAGGCGCTCATCGACCGCTGGCTCCCGGAGGCGAAGGGCAAGGAGCGGACCACCGCGGACGACCGCCGTCTGATCGCCGCACTCGAAGCCGCGGACGCCGAGATCCGTGGCGAAGACGACATCCCGGAATCCAACCGCGCGTTTTGATCGCCATGGACACGATCATCTTCGACATCGAAACCGGTGCGCGGCCCCGGACCGAGCTGGATGCCATTCGGCCCGAGTTTGAGGCCCCGCGCAACCTCAAGGACCCGACGAAAATCGCGGCAGCCATTGAGGAAAAACACGACGAATGGCTGGGCAAAGCCGCCCTGTGCGCAAGCACGGGGCGGGTGGTCGCCATCGGCGTCCGCACGTTCCCGGCCAACGTCACCACGATCATCGGTACCGAGAACCCGGCGGACGAAGCCCGTGTGATCGCTGACTTCTGGCACCTCGTCCGCAAGAACCCGAAGGCGTGGCTCGTGGGATTCAACTCGAACGGATTCGACCTCCCGTTCCTGATCCGGCGTTCGCTGTTGCTCGGCATCCCGTTCCCGCAGGACATCCGCGAGGGCCGGTATTGGAACCGGCGGTGCATCGATCTCATGGAATCATGGACGCTCGGGATCTACGGCGAGCGGATCAGCCTCGACCGGCTCTCGAAAGCCTTCGGACTCGAAGGCAAGAACGGCCACGGGGCGGAATTTTGCCGGCTCTGGGAAGGCACGCCGCAGGAACGGTCCCAGGCGCGGGCCTACCTGCTCAACGACATCAACCTCACCGCCCGACTGGCTGTGAAACTCGGCATGGTGGACGCCCCCGAGTGCGAACCAAAACCCACCGACTACTGACATGCCCAAGCCCACGAAAATCATCCGGCTTGAAGCCGAGAACATCAAGCGGCTGCGAGCCGTGCAAGTCACCCCGCAGGGGAATCTCATTACCGTGGGCGGAAAGAACGCCAACGGGAAAACCTCGCTCCTCGACAGCATCGCGATGGCGCTGGGCGGCGCGGCCTCCACGCCCGACCAGCCAATCCGAACTGGAGCCTCCACCGCTCACGTCGTCCTGGAAACCGACGACCTGATCATCGAGCGCAGGTTTTCGACCAAGAGCAACCCGACCTTGGTTGTGCGGACGCGGGACGGGATGAAGCTCGCCTCGCCGCAAGCCGTGCTCGACAAACTGACCGCCCGGATCGCATTCGATCCCTTGGCATTCGTCCGCATGGATCCGCGCAAGCAGGCGGAAACCCTCCGGGTCGTGAGCGGCGTGGACGTGAGCGCGATCGAGGACGAACGGGCGAAACTCTACGCCGCCCGAACCGAACTCAATCGTGATGCCGACCGGATCAAGGCGCGCCTCGCCGGGGAGGAAGTCGATCTGAACGCGCCCGATGCGGAGATCGATTCCGCCCAAATCCTGGAAGAACTCTCGCTCGTTCAGGAATGCGATGCCCTCGCGGCGCGGATTGCGGAGATCGAAGCCGACTTGGCACGGACGAAGAAGAAGCTCGCCACGCTGACCGTTGCGCGGAAATCCGACACACCGGCCGACGAACTCAAATCCCGTCTGGCTGGCGTCGAATCCACCAACCGCACGATCCGGGCGAAGCGGGCCTACCTCACACAGAAGCTCTCGATGGACGATCTCCTGGAGGAATCGCGGAAGCTGACCGCCGCCATTGCCGCTCTCGACCGGGATAAGGCGCTCGCGCTCGCCGCCTCGAAGATGCCGGTCGAGGGACTCGCGTTCAACCCGGACGGCGTGACCTACCGGGACGTGCCCTTCGGTCAGTGCAGCGCGGCCGAGCAGATGCGCGTCTCGATGGCGGTCGCCCTTGCCATGAACCCGTCGCTCCGGGTTTGCCTGATACGTGACGGCTCGCTCCTGGATTCCGACTCGCTCGAAATCATCCGCGAGATGGCGGAAACCGCCGACGCCCAAGTGTGGCTGGAGCGCGTGTCCGAGGGGGCGGATTGCCAGGTCATCATCGAGGACGGGGCTATCGCCGCGTCGAAACCCGTCACGAAAAAGACCTCAGCGCCAACTCCCGAATCCTATGACTACTGAATTTCCCCGCATCCTGATCCTCACCGGGAGCCTCAGCAAACGGTCGTTCCTCCTGCCTGGCCAGCGTCCACCGAACCGCAAACGTCACACATGGCTCTGGCGGCTCGCATTCTTCGCCCTCGGGTGCCTGGTCGGCTGGCTTGCCGGAAGATTCGTATGACGATCGAGGAACAATTCGAGCAAGCCGTGGCCGAGGGACGCAACGTGTTCCTGACCGGCGCGGGCGGCACCGGGAAAACGACCCTCACGCGGCGGATGATCGCCCGTGACCCGGATCGGTTTTCCGTGACCGCCTCGACCGGGATTGCCGCGCTCAATGCCGGCGGGGCCACCCTCCACCGGTGGAGCGGTATGATGCTCGGGCCTCAACACGGCCAGTCGAACGATCATTATTTCGCCGACTTGATGAACGATCCTCGGCGCAGCATCCGGGCCGGGTTCGACCGGATTCGCGCCTGCCGGACGCTCGTGATCGATGAAATCAGCATGCTCAACGGCCGGACGCTCGACTTCCTCGATTTCATCTGCCGGAAACTCCGGCGCAACGAAAGCGCGTTCGGCGGGATCCAACTGATCGTCACGGGCGACCTCTGCCAGCTTCCGCCGGTCAGCAAAACCGGGCAATACGACTGGGCGTTTCAGTCGCGTGCGTGGAAAGCCGCGGATTTCCAAGTCATCCATCTCACCGAGGTCAAGCGGCAGGACGATGCGGAGTTCGTTCGCGCACTGTCCGAGTTTCGGTTCGGCGCGATGGGGGCCGCGAGCGCGAAGCTCCTCCGCTCCCGTGTTGCCCGGTTCCCCGACGCTGATCTTACCCGGCTTTTCTCCCACAACGCGATGGTGGACAAATGGAACGCCTACCGGCTTGGCGAGATTGATGTCGAGCCGACCGTTTTCGAGGCCGAACTGACCGGCCCCGAGAGTCAGCAGCAGTTTTTGATCAAAAACTTGCTCACACCCAGAGAACTCGTCCTCAAGCCGACAGCGAGAGTCATGTTCACGGTCAATTCGTCCGAGGGCGGATTTGTCAACGGTCAGACCGGAGTGGTCGCCGATCTCGGGTTCCGGCGCATCCTTGTGGAATCTGGCGACAAACTCATTCAGGTCGAGCCGTTCAAGTGGCAGTTCGACTCCAAGGACAGGACGAGCGCCACGTTCACCCAATTTCCGCTTCGGCTCGCAAGCGCGATCACCATCCACCGCAGCCAGTCACTCACACTTGACTCCGCTCTCATTGACGTGCGGGCCGCCCGCGAACCCGGCCAAGCCTACGTCGCTCTCTCCCGCGTGCGCACACTTTCCGGCCTCCATCTCAAAAGCTGGTTCCGCGGGATCTACGTGAGCAACGCAGCGGTTGCATTTTACCTCCACTCAAAATGACCATCATCTTCGACACACGCGAACCGAGTCCGCACCCGTGGGAACAATTCTTGCCGGAAGGCTGGACGTTCGAGAGCGGCACCCTCGAAACCGGAGACGTGGCCCTGGCCTGCCTGCCCGATGGGGTCATCATCGAAAGAAAAACGCCATCCGATCTGGCCGGCTGCATCGGCGCATCCCGCGAACGGTTCGAGCGCGAGTTGAAACGTTCCCGGTATTGCGGGCGGTTCATCGTCGTCTGCGAAGGCAGCATCTCGGACGTGATGATTGCGGCCCGAGGGCTTCACCGGAACGCCGTCGTCGGGACCGTCGCCGCGTGGACGACCCGCTACTGCCCGATCGTTTTCGCCGGCACGGTCGCCGCTGCAGCCGACTTCGCATTCCGCGCCCTCCGCTCCCAAGTCCGGGACATCGAACGCGCATCCAAGAGTCTTTTCAAATGAGCACCAAACCAAACCAAGAACAATGAAAGAGCAAACAGAAAACCTAGTAATCAAGGCACCGTCCATTAAGACGGCAAAGTTCACCATCACCGGCACCGCTCCCTACGTCCAACTCCGATTCTCGCAGAAAGCAATCGCTGCGATGATGAGCAAGATGCAGGCAGGCTCCCAAGCCAACAAGCGAAAGGTGCGTGAGGCACGGGATTTTGACGAAGACTTTCGTGCGGCCCAGCACACCAGCACCGAAGGATGGGTGGGGATTCCTGCCTCAGCATTCCGCAACGGCCTTATCTCTGCCTGCAGACTGGTGGGCTTCAAGATGACGCTCGCCAAGCTTTCACTTTTTGTTGGAGAGGACGGATTTGACAGCGTGGACGCGATCCCTCTGATCAAAATCAACGGAACGCCTGAGCCGCTGATCATGCACGCCCGGAATGCCACCGGGGTTTGCGACATTCGCGTGCGGGCAAAGTTTTGGCCGTGGAGTGCAGATCTTCGCGTGAGCTACGATAGTGACCAGTTCAGCACGACCGACGTAGGAAACCTCCTGTTGCGCGTTGGTCAGCAGGTTGGGATCGGCGAGGGCCGCCCCGACAGCAAAGCCAGCGCTGGCATGGGATGGGGAACGTTCGCTCTCTAATTCCATGAGGCCAATGACTCTCGTCAACCATCGAGCGCTGGCATTGGACGGCACCCGAAAAACCTACGCGGGCGTGGAGGGCGGAGAAGGCACGACCCGGAAGGCTCGGCCTGGCCAGACAAGGCATTGCAGGCTAGACGCGGCCTGGCATGGCGTGGGAGGCGAGGACCGGCGAGGCATCGCAGGCTTGGCTGGGAGTGGAAAGGCAGGGCCGTGCGTGGCAACGCATCGCAGGCTAGGAAGGCTCGCCACGGCGCGGGCGGCCGGGCCTGGCACGACATAAACCGCACGGAGAAAGCGGGGTAAAAATGGCTCCAAAAAACAAAATGAGCATTCAACAAAACCTACTAATGGAACCAAATGGGATAACGCGAGAGGTCGTCCACCGAGAACTTCAGGCGCTTGCCGGTTTGCCTGGAGGACTTACGCCCGCTGCAGTCGTGAAATCGGCCAGCGCAGTTCAATCTCCACTCCACAAGTTCTTCATTTGGGATGACACCGAAGCCGCAGCGCGTTACCGCGAATGCCAAGCCTATTGTCTTATCCGGTCAATCAAAGTTACGGTTCAGCCATCCGGTTCGCAGCCCGTGACGGTTCGTGCTTTCGTGAATATCAAAGAGGCTGCGGACGACGGGACAATAAACTTTCGCCACCGGGGGACATATATCCCGATCGAGATCGCGTTGAGCGATGAGGAGAGCAAGCGACAGATGCTGGCGAACGCCCGGCGCGATTTGGCCGCCTTCCGAGCGAAATACTCAACCCTCAATGAACTCGCCTCCGTCATTACGGCCATCGACGCCGTGATGGACATCGAGGCATCCGATTTTGAAAGGGAGACGCGATTGCGCACGGTAGTTGAATCCCCATCCCGCACATACCACGTGCTCGATTACCACAATGGCTAAACGGCCCCCCGACCACAAAGCCCACCTGACGCTTGCCGAAGGGTTTTATGCCGTGCGCCGGCGGTTCGACGATTTTGCCACCACAATCTGGCGGCGGTTCCCGAAGGCGCACCGGATCAGTCGTCAGATTGACAAGCTCAACAAGCAGATGGGCGAACTCCAGCATCAACTCGACTGCGAATACCACCGGGTCACGATGGAGGGGGAGTTCAACAGGGCCGGTCACGTATATTACATGGACCCGGAGAAGACGCTCATCCGGGATCTTTCGGACTCGATCTTCTCGGTCGAGAGCGGCGGGCAACGCTTCCGGAATCCTCTCAAGGGAGAGCTCATCATCGGGATCTATCGTGAGTCCGGTCGGGTGCGCCCGATTTTGCTCTGGGCGGATCCCAGGAACGACCTCTTCTACGACTTGGGGCTGCGGCAGCACGTTCCGCCGCCGACATACTACCTCCGCATCGACGACCAGAACGAGGCCGCCGCCAATCTGGGCACCAAACAACTCACGTTCGAGGGGATGGCATGAACTGGGACGCAGTCAAAGCATCCTACCTCGGGAGCCGCAGCTACAAACTCGTTGCGGAACAGTTCGGTCTGAAGCCTGAAACTGTGAAAAAACGTGCCAACCGGGGTGGGTGGGCACAGGTCGAGGGGACAAGTCAGGGGACAGATGTCCACTCAGGGGACAAAAACAGCGATTTTATGTCCCTCAATGTCCCCTCAGACCAAGGCACTCAGGGGACAGATGTCCCCTCAAGTGTCCCCCGAGGGGACAAAATCGAGGATATTGCGTCCCCTGATGCCCCCCGGTGGCCCCAATCTCAGGGGACAGGTGTCCCCTCGGTGGACAAGACCTTGTCCCCTCAAGTTGCATCGTCTGTCCCCTCAATCTTCGCAGCGGCGGTCACCACCTACCCGAACGCCATGTCCCCCGACTGCCCTGCTGTGGACACTGTCGCTGCCGTCCTCGAGGCGATCAAGACCGGCGAGTTCCGCACTCAGATCGACAACCTGCGGCGAATCCTTGGGCGCGACGGCAAGACCGCCTACGACCGCGAGAAAACGAAGCTCCCGGCGTTCTGTGTTTCCGGCACGACCGCTGACCGCAAACGCCTTCTCAAACACAGTAATCTTCTCCAAATCGACTTCGACGGGCTCAACGGCACGCTTGCCGACGCCCGGCGCAAGGTGAGCGGCGACCCGCATGTGGCAGCCGCCTTCACATCCCCGAGCGGCGACGGCCTGAAGGTTCTGCTGCGC
>Ga0114938_1000918_pt1 | contig 21361 bp, 21 predicted proteins | sample AshMeaBigSpring_FD_88675 | JGI IMG/M metagenome (GOLD analysis project Ga0114938, IMG submission 88675) | Groundwater microbial communities from Big Spring, Nevada to study Microbial Dark Matter (Phase II) - Ash Meadows Big Spring | ecosystem: Environmental > Aquatic > Deep subsurface >...
AATATGCTGAGTGGCTGTTGGTTTAAAATAAAGCTGTATGGATTATCGTGTACTACCAATATTTGGTGTTTGGTAGCAAAGTCAATTATTTTTTGAAATAGCGCTTCGCTAGCTTGTTGCCCGGTTGGCATGTGTGGATAATTAACAAACAACAACTTTACGCGTGTTAAATCTTGCTGCTCCAACAGCGCAAAATTAGGAGCCCATCCCAATGTTTCATTCAATTCATAATCAACACAAACGCCACCTGCCAACTTAACCGCACTACGGTATGTAGGATATCCGGGATTGGGAACCAAGGCAATATCGCCCTCATTTAAATATGTCATACAAATATGCATGATACCCTCTTTACTCCCAATTAACGGCAGCACTTCCGTGTCGGCATCAACCGATACACCATACCATTTTTTGTACCAATCGCTGATTGCTGTACGCAATTGTGCACAGCCTTTGTAATTTTGATAAGCATGCGTATTGGGCAAACTTGCCTGACTTTGCAATTGTGCTATCACACTAGGATGCGGCGGCAAATCGGGACTGCCAATTCCTAAATTAATGATTTGCTTACCTGCTTTATTGAGCGTTTCTATTTCGCGCAATTTTTGTGAAAAATAGTATTCGCCAATGCCTTCCAAACGTTTAGCGGTGTTGATAGACATTACTTGAGAAGCAGAGTTTGTTTTTTCCATATTTATGGGTGTTTGCTGCATAACAATCGGGAAAATCTACGAAACTTAATTAATGATTATTGCCATTTTTGTAAATACCGAATACCTGTATTTGTTGGGTTAATGATCCCATACTGTCCAAAGCGGTGTAGAATTGTTGAATATGATCAAATTCCAAATCGGCATGAAAACTGTAGGTAAAATTGGTACCTGCTATAGGCATACTTTGTAATTTGCTCAAATTAATTTGGGCATCGGCTATGGTAGTGAGCACTTTAGATAAACTTCCTTTGGTGTGATTGGTAACAAAGTTAATAGACGCTTTATTGGCATCAGAAGGCACTTGTGCGACTTCTTTCCTTTGCAAAATTAAAAACCGAGTATAATTATTTTTTTGGGTATGTATATTTTCGGCTAAAATTTCTAGCTGAAACAAATCGGCTGCTAATGCACCTGCAATTGCTGCCGTATGGGTACTGCGACGCTTATGCACCTGCATGGCACTGAGGGCTGTATCTTCGGTTTCTACCAATTTCCAATCATACTTGTCTAAAAATTGCATGCACTGCTGAATGGCCATGTGGTGCGAGTGTACCTCTCTGATATCTTCAAATCGCACACCGGGGTTTACTAGCAAATGTTGTTCTATAGGCAAGTATACTTCGCCTACAATTTGCAACTGACTGTTTTTCAATAAGGTGTAATTGGGCAATATGCTACCGGCAATGGAATTTTCGATAGCCATTACGCCGCCGTCGCTTTCGTTTGCGTCGGAAGCAATAGTAACTACTTGTTTAAAAGTGGCACAAGGAATTACGGTTACCGATTTGCCAAAATATTGTTGCGCAGCTAGTTGGTGAAAACAACCTTCGTAGCCTTGAATAGAAACTTTTGTAGCTGTCATAAAATAAAAAATCCCGACTTTTCGTCGGGACTGTATGTTGTTTAAATTTTCCTAATTATTAAGGCAAATACATTCCCGACTACTTTTGGCTAAAGTAGTAATAAGAGAAATAAAAAGTATTTGTATTTGCTTTTGTCATTTGTGGTGCGAATGTAGTAACTAATTTTAAGTACACAAATAATTTAAGTCATTTTTTTGAACTTATAAAACCAAAGTGTCACCAAACTACACAAATTCCACCATACTTACCAATTTTTTAAATTTGCGTCAACGGTATTTTACACAAACCAATCTTTGGGAATCATATCTTTCTTGGTTGTAACTGCTCTATCAAATACAAAAATAACTGTACGTTTTATTTAAGCTGCAAAGTCAGCTACCTTATACAAATACATGACCACTGCAATCCATAATTTTTATCAAAAAAGTATGTCACTTATTTAACAAACAGCAACACGCTATAATTCGGTGTTTTACGTTATTTTCGTAAACAACCATTCATGAACTATTTTTTCGCATCCATTATAACCAACTTTAGCGCAGCCGCTTAACAAACAATTTCGTATACAAATGAAGCGAGGCTTGACAGATGAAGTTATTCGCTTTTGATTCAAACAACATAATATTCCCTCCGTAAAACCGTTTTACACATTATTACTACAGCTATGAGAAAGATAAATATTGAGTGGAAAAAATTCTTTGCTGCAACGGCTGTAATTTTGCTGTTGCTACTCATTGCAGACGTTGTATATGATAAGTTATGGCACACGTTGGTCTGGAAAGCCATTTTCACTGCCGAAAACTTGCTTATCAAAACGGCAACTGCTTGTATTGGCGCTTATTTTTATGCCTCAAAAGATTAATTTAAGTTACATGACATTCGAATACGAACATTTACTACCTACCGATTTTAGTCCTTCTTCAAGGGTTTGGGTGTATCAAAGCAGTCGTTTACTCACCATTTCTGAAGCATTAACTATTGAAGATTTATTGCAAGAGTTTCTCGCGAATTGGAAAAGCCACGGAGCACCCGTAAAAGGATTTGCCAACCTATTTTTCGGCCAATTTTTGATTATCATGGCCGACGAATCGATGGTAAAAGTAGGTGGATGCAGTACAGACAGCAGCGTTCATTTGGTTCAACAAATAGAGGCATTGTGCAAAGTAGCCATGTTTGATCGGCAGAATTTAGCTTTTGTCATCAAAAACAAAGTAGAAATATTGCCTCTTCCGCAACTTAACTACGCCATTCAAAACAATTTTGTGGAACCCAATACGCTTTATTTTAACAATTTGGTCGACACCAAGCAAGCACTGCTTACCGAATGGATCATTCCTGCCAAGCAAAGTTGGTTAGGCAAAAAGTTTAAGAGTGTAACCATTTAAAGTAGAAATACAATGAGCAATTTTATCCGAAAAAAAGTATTCACTTGGTGCTTAGGAGCCATAGGTGTGCTGTTTTCGGTGCTCTTATTGAATGCTTGCATTAAAACAGTTACAGTTGGCGACCCCCTAGAAGCAACACTTAATGCAGGCACTGCCAATATTTCACTAACCCCTAACTTTCCGGTAACCGTAACCCTGACGAGCAAAGTGCCGCCTATGGGCACCACTATTTATGTAACGGTTCTTGACGAGGCCTCTAATACAGCAATAACTCCGCAAGTACCCGCATTTACAACCACCACATCAGTAAGTAGCTTCAACATCATTAACTTACCTCAACAAAAATGGTGTATTGTAAACATTAAATTGGTGGAAGTAAACAATAAAAACAATACTCTTACCAAATCGTTTCGTGTCATTTACAAATAAATTGCTTCTGCCATAACACCCTTACAATACAATACAACACGTCAATTTGTACCAAAAAACAACTATTGGCAGGCATGGCATTAATATTGAAGTACCCCAAATTACGTTGTACATTAATAGCTCCTTTTTGCTATAATGACATTTTGACGATTTTTTGAATAGAACAAAAACACATGACCAAAGAAAAATTTTTCCTACAAAACGATGATGATTCAGATTTCATGCCCATCATACCAATCAACGAAAACGAAAGCGAGCAAGATAAAAACATGATTATCCCGGCTGTATTGCCTATTTTACCCTTACGCAATACAGTGCTGTTTCCAGGAGTAGTATTGCCAATTACCGTAGGCAGAGATAAAAGCATCAAAGCCGTAAACGAAGCCTACAAAACCGACAAACTGATTGGCGTGTTGGCTCAAAAAGATGCCAATATAGAAGAGCCCGACGTTACCGATTTATGTACTATTGGTACTGTAGCCAAAATAGTTAAGCTCATTAAAATGCCCGATGGTGGCACTACCATCATTATACAGGGCAAAAAAAGATTCGAACTGCACGAGATAATAGAAACAGAACCCTATTTTAAAGGGCAAATTTCGATTTTTGAAGAGGAAGCACTTCCCATAGACCAAAATTTTCAAGCCTATGTAAGTAGTATTAAAGATTTGGCTACCCAAATTATTCAAATATCGCCGAACATGCCTACCGAGGCGGCTATCATTCTCAAAAACATTGAAAATCCTATTTTCTTAATCAATTTTGTAAGCAGCAACCAAAATATTGATTTGGGCGAAAAACAGGCTTTGCTCGAAATTCATGACCTATTAAAACGCGCTGAAAAACTGATTGAATTTTTACAACGTGAGTTGCAATTTGCAGAATTAAAAGACAAAGTAACCAACAAAACCCGCACCGAATTAGATAAACAACAACGCGACTACTTTTTACAACAGCAACTAAAAAGTATCAAAGACGAATTGGGTGGCGACTCAAATGAGCGAGAAATTTCGGAAATGAAAAAAAAGGCCGAAGCCAAAATATGGCCCGAAGCCGCAAAAACACTCTTTCAAAATGGCATTGCCAAATTAGAAAGAATGCATGCAAGCACACCCGACTATTCGGTGGTGTATAACCATTTGGATTTGATGTTGGATTTGCCTTGGCATGATTATACCCCCGATAATTACGATCTTAAAAACGCCAAAAAAGTACTCGATACCGACCATTTTGGCATGGAAAAAATCAAAAACAGAATTATTGAATACCTTGCCGTATTGAAGCTAAAAGGCGATATGAAAAGCCCTATTTTATGTTTTGTAGGCCCTCCGGGTATTGGCAAAACTTCTTTAGGTCGTAGCATTGCCCATGCAATTGGTAGAAAATATTCTAGGGTTAGTTTTGGTGGATTGCACGACGAAAGCGAAATCAGAGGGCACCGAAAAACGTATATTGGCGCCATGCCAGGCCGTATTTTACAAAACATTCGCAAAGTAAAATCTTCCAATCCGGTAATGATTTTAGACGAAATAGATAAAATTGGCAACGATTTCAGGGGCGACCCTTCCTCTGCTTTGTTAGAGGTACTTGATCCGGAACAAAACCATTCTTTCTACGATAATTACTTAGAATTAGAATACGATCTGAGTAAAGTACTGTTCATTGCTACGGCCAATAATTTACAAAACATCCAACCTGCATTGCGCGACCGATTGGAAATCATCGATTTAAGCGGGTATGCTGTAGAAGAAAAAATAGAAATTGCCAAAAAACACCTGTTACCCAAACAACGCGAAGCACACGGCCTAGCTAAAATTCCATTTAAGGTATCGGACAAAATCATCGAAAAAATCATTGAAAGTTATACCCGAGAAAGCGGTGTTCGCGAGCTCGACAGGCAACTTGCTAGCATAATGCGTTATCAAGCCAAAGAATATGCTATCAACAACCAAGTACAAAACATTACAGCCGTTGCCGATGTTGAAAAAATATTGGGACAATTTAAATACACCAACGATATATACAAAACAGTAAACATGCCTGGCGTAGCAGTTGGTTTGGCGTGGACGTACGTTGGCGGAGATATCTTATTTATAGAAACTGTTTTGAGCGAAGGAAAGGGCGAACTGCAACTTACCGGCAATTTAGGCAATGTGATGAAAGAAAGTGCTGCTACTGCCTACACGTATTTACAAGCCAATGCTGCCAAAATAGGTATAGCCACCGACGCTTTTACCAAACACAAAGTACATATTCACGTGCCCGAAGGTGCTACTCCCAAAGACGGCCCAAGTGCAGGTATTACCATGCTATCCTCATTAGCAAGTGCTTTTACCGGCAAAAAAATTAAACCCTTTTTGGCAATGACGGGCGAAATTACCCTGCGTGGACAAGTATTGCCTGTAGGCGGAATTAAAGAAAAAGTATTGGCGGCCAAACGTGCCGGCTTGAAAGAAATAATCATGTGTTGGCAAAACGAAAAAGATGTGGCCGAAATAGATGCCGCCTTTATTAAAGGCGTATCCTTTCATTATGTAAAAACTATGGATCAAGTATTGCAAATTGCATTGGTATAACACCTTTTTTGCATCGCACTTTGTTAAATTTATCGTATTTCAACAATCACATAGCAATTGCAAACTGTAATTTGCCGACATTCATTTTTAACCCAATAATTTATACCATTATGGCAATTTCTGTAGGTCAACAAGCCCCCGATTTTTCACTTTTTGCATCGGATAAAAGTCAAGTTTCGCTAAGCGATTTGAAAGGAAAAAATGTAGTGCTTTTATTTTTCCCTTTGGCGTTTACCGGCGTTTGTACAGCTGAATTGTGCAACGTACGCGATAACATTGCATCATACAACAGCACGAATGCACAAGTGCTTGGCATCAGTGTAGACAGCTTGTTTACGCTTGACAAATTTAAAACAGAACAAAATTTGAATTTCCCTCTTTTGAGCGATTTCAACAAAACAGCAGCCGCTGCTTACGATGTTCTTTACGAAACCTTCCCTGCTTTCGGCATGTTGGGCGTAAGCAAAAGAGCCGCATTTGTTATTGATGCAAACGGCACGGTACAATATGCCGAAGTATGTGCTACTCCCGGCGATTTGCCTAGTTTTGAAGCTATTCAAAATACCCTAAAAGGCCTTTAAACATATATGCCATAGAAGTTTTTGGCACTTCTATGGCATTTTTTTGCTTTATCAGTAATAAATTTATTAGTTTTGAAAATTATGACTACCTTGTAAAGGTATCTTGTCGCATTTTTCACATGAAAAAAACACGCTCACTACATATTATCCATCTGTTGCTAATCTTGGTACTACTCGTTAGTCCACGTATCAGCAATGCCGGTAATGTAGGAGATTGGCCTACTCGTGTTGTCAGGTTTTACCCCAACCCTGCCTCAACCACCATAACATTTGAATTTAAAAAAGACATTGAAAAGCAAGTAAATTTTCAAGTGTACAATTTTATGGGCAAGCGATTGGTAGATGTACCGCTTACTAGCAATAAAGTGGCTGTAAATTTGGAAGCCTTTTACAGAGGTTTGTACATTTTTCAACTTCGCGACAAATCGGGCACTATTTTGGAGAGTGGCAAATTCCAAATTGTCAAATAACCTTCCTTTTCTTGTATTTTTCCATCAAGCTACATGGTAGCTTTTCATATTGTATGAGCCAGAAGCTAGTACGACTATTTAGCAACATTGGCGTTGGCACCATTCAACAGTTATAACACTATTTCGCTACAACCACCTACTATTATTGGCATTCTACCACTTCCTTCAAACAACCAACTCCTAAATGCTAAAAGCCACAAAATCATTTTGACACATGCAAAATGGCTTTACTAATGTGGATGATTACCCATTTTAAGTGTACCGAACGAAGTGCCACCAAATTGTGGATTGGTTAAAAAAACACTATCAGTGAGCGTATGCAAAAAAGCGGTCAATTGCCCAATTTCGTAATTGGAAAGCGGCAAACCCCTCCTCAACAAGCTATCAGTTGTTGGTCCACCCACTACCTGATTACGATAATGTTCAAATACATTGTACAAACTATAAAAGCGGCCATCATGACCGTAAGGAGCGGTTACTGCTACATTGCGCAAACTTGGCACTCTAAACTTGAGCGAGTCGGCGGCATTGAGGGTTATGTGCATTCTCCCCACATCGTGTAAGGTACTGTCTAAAGTCATTCCAATATTTCTAAAACTTCCATCTGTAAACAAAGGTTCACGATGGCAGGAAACACATTTTTTCTTAAATATTTCGTATCCCAACTGCTCGGGCAAAATGAATTGGGCTTCGCCACGCATCACTTTATCGTATTTACTATTGTAACTTACCAATGTTAGCAAATACTGACTGAATGCCTTACCAATACGCTGCGTTGTAACTGCTGTATCGCCAAAGGCAGCTTTAAAAAGCAACGGATAACGACTATTTTTCTGCAAATACTGCACTACCTTTTCAAGATCAGCGCCCATTTCGTTTGGGGCTGTAAGCGGAGCTAAAAATTGCACATCCAAATGGTTTATACCTCCATCTTGCATAAAATTGCTTTGCCAAGCCAAATTTTGCAAAGCGGTGGCATTGCGATTGGTTAAATGATTGCCCACACCATGACTTAAACTATGTTCATAGGTAGTAAATGCAGCAAACTGTTGATGACAATCGGCACAGGCTATTGTACCGTCGGCACTTAGTTGTGGATCAAAGAAAAGCGTTTTGCCAAGTGCTACACCTTCTTCCGTAAGCCTGTTTTGCGCAAAACGGTAGGTAGGCTTTGGCCAACCTTTAGGCACGATCCACGCAATTACCTTGGGTTTATAGGTTATATTTATCCATCCAACCCCCAATACGGTCATGATAACCATCAACAGTATACAGCAGGTTTGTTTCATGGCAACTTACTTAAACTAAACATTTGTGCAATATTATCAGCCAATTGCATAGCTAAAGTTCCGGGCGTATGACAAACCGGATATTGCGCTATAGGTAAGGCATGTACACTATTAAACCACTTTTGCAAATCGGCCACTAGCACCAAATTTTCCCGAATAGGTATTTGAGCGGTAAGTTGCACTTTGCGCAAGGCATTTTGCTGCTGTAAATAACCTCCTACATGATGGCTTACGGCATGGGTTGGTGCTTTGGAGGCAGCAGATTGTGCTTCAATTTTGGCATACACATAGCCGGTATTCCACGACCAAAACATCCCCTTGAGCGGATCTAAAACGCCCGATTGTACTCCCGCTGTTTGTAAATTACTATCTACGCCAATGCTAAAAGACACCGCAACTATTGGCAAATTACCCACGTTTATGGAAATACATTTGCTAGTGCTGTCGTTTTCGTCTATTAAATAGATAAAATTTTTCGTTTTCCATTCCTTGCCTTGTGTATCCGTTAATACAATATTTGAAAGATAATATTTTAACATGTGAAAAGTAATAGGCTCATCAAAACCATTACGATATTGTTGTGTATGTAGCTGCAAAATAGCATCTCCTAGTTGGTGCTTACAACGCAGCAGCAAGGTATTTGTTTGTGCAACAGCACGATTGCTTGCAACAAAAAGTACAATAGCCAACAACCAAGCATACAAATACTTCATCATTTTTATAAGTTAATTTTTTGTCGCAAGCTTTTATTCAACGCATGCATTTTTTTAGAGGCTATCCGTTTTTCCTTTGCTGCCTTAGTGGGTAGGGTGGCAATCCGATTTTTTTTTGGCGTAAGGCTTTTCTGTACTAGCACATTCATTTTGGCAATAACCAATTGCTTATTTGCTAGTTGTGTTCGGTGTTCTTGTGCCGACACAAGTAAGAAACCTTCTTTTGTTAATCGCTTCCCAAGTTTTTGCAACAACAACTGCTGTTGTTCTTTGGTAACTAATTCTGAACTAGCTATGTGCCAACGCCCTTCCACCATTGTTTCTACTTTGTTCACATTCTGTCCGCCGCTACCGCCACTTCGAGCCGTTTTAAACTGTATTTCGGTAGTAATTTCTATCTTCATTGCTGTAAAATTAATTGATTTAACATGAGAGTGGTCATACAACGTGTTAGCGAAGCCTCCGTAACCGTTAACAACCAAATAACAGGCGCCATACAACAAGGGCTTTTGGTGCTTGTTGGCATAGAACACGCAGATACTATTGAAGATGTTGCCTGGCTAAGCAACAAAATTGTACAACTGCGTATTTTTAACGATGCACATGGCGTTATGAACCACAACGTAATTGAAATGGATGGCAATATTTTGCTGATCAGTCAATTTACCTTAATGGCAAGTACCAAAAAAGGTAACCGGCCTTCTTATATACGGGCATCAAAACCACCTATTGCAATTCCATTATACCAGCAAATGATTCATCATTTGCAACTGCTTATGAATAAACCAATAGCAACAGGCGTATTCGGTGCCGATATGAAAGTACGTTTACTAAATGATGGTCCTGTAACCATTATAATGGATTCAAAAAACAAAGAATAATACCTTTGAAACCGTTGACAAATGTCATTATTTATCAAGTGAATGGCGCGTACCTTAGCATAAGAAGCAAGTTACCTATTTTCTCTCTTCAAACTTAAGCAAATGCTGCACGATATTACTAGCCGTTACGACATTGAAGTATTAATGAACCGATTTTACCAAAAAGCACTTACCGACGAAGTGATTGGCTTTTACTTTACAGAAGTAGTGCAGCTCAACATGCAAAAACATTTGCCTATAATTGTTGATTTTTGGGAAAACATTTTACTTAATGCCCATTATTACGGTCGCGATCCCATGCAGGCACATCAACAACTCCACCAAAAACATCCCTTTGAAGCTGCACATTTTGACCGTTGGATAGCCCTTTTTACCGATACCGTTTCCGCCTCATTTGTAGGCCCTAAAGCAGAAATAGCCAAACAACGGGCATATTCTATTGGTACAGTCATGAAAATGAAGTTTATTTACCATCATGAATAACCAACACAACAACGATATAACCTTAGCAGAAGCGCAGCAATTGGTAGATAATTGGATAAAAACAGTTGGCGTTCGCTACTTTAACGAACTCACCAATTTGGGTATTTTGATGGAGGAAGTGGGCGAATTGAGCAGACTTATGGTACGTACCTACGGCGAGCAATCGTTTAAAGAAAGTGATAAAAACCGGGAACTCTCCGACGAAATGGCCGATGTATTGTGGGTACTTATTTGTTTGGCAAACCAAACGGGCGTTAACTTGACCGAAGCACTCCAAAAAAACTTCGATAAAAAAAACATACGCGACGCTACCCGACATCTACAAAACACCAAATTGCACAAAAGCTAATAGTTTAAAAACTTTCGGCGATACCACAAAACCAATATCAGCAAAACTGCATACATCACCCAATTAAACAAATCGTGATGATTTACTGCAAAAAAAAATGACCACTTTCTATTAACAGCAACCAAAATCAACACAATACGGGCAACATTGATAAGCGTAATCAGGCCTATACCAATACACACCCACCGCAATTTAAACCATAATTTGCCGGCATTTGCGGTTACAAAAGCTATCCAAAAACTCAACAGCCCAAATCCCATACAACTCCAAACCATTTTTACAGCGTTTGCATGTACAATCCGGAGTGTAAAGCTATTTTCCAAATAGGTTGCATAACCAAACAACGCCAATATCCCCTGCGACATGGCAAACATCAAATACCGGTAACCACGTACAAAATTCATATGTTCGTCTAACCATGATACATACCACTTACCCGGTGTAGTAATGCCAATAAACCCATACACTCCCGCATAACAGCAAGCAAAAATACCTAAGAAAAGTAAAACATATTTTTGAAATCCTGATTGCATGGTCTATTGAAGTAAGTAAATTACAATGGTCAAAGATATTGCAAAACAACCGGCTAGCTAACTGACCAAAAGTTGCATAATTTGCAAAAAGCCCCACTTTCTGCAATTCTTTTTTTAAAAAAAATACAATCTTTCCAAAAACAATTCATCCACATTTATATTTGCAGCCTTATGAGCATTCAACAAAACGACAACAAGTTTCAAGCCATTATTTCTCATGCCAAAGAATATGGCTTTGTATTTCCTTCCAGCGAAATTTACGATGGCCTCAGTGCTGTATACGATTATGGAAGCAATGGAAGCGAATTGAAAAAAAACATACGCGATTATTGGTGGAAAAGCATGACCCAAATGCACGACAATATTGTAGGTATCGACGCTGCCATATTCATGCACCCAACTACTTGGAAGGCAAGTGGGCACGTTGACAACTTCAGCGACCCAATGATTGACAATAAGGATAGCAAAAAACGCTACCGGGTAGACCATTTACTCGAAGCAAAAGCCGACGTACTGCGCGAAGCCGGAAAAACCACCGAAGCAGACGCACTGATTGCTCAGATGGAAGCACTACTTGCTGCTGAAAATTTTGCTGAACTGAAACAATTGCTCCTCAGCAACAACATTGTTTGTTCCGTTAGCGGCACTGCCAATTGGACCGATATCAGACAATTTAATTTGATGTTTTCTACGCAGTTGGGTTCCGTAGCCGAAGATGCCGACACCATTTACCTACGCCCCGAAACTGCACAAGGTATTTTTGTCAACTTCCTGAACGTACAAAAAACCGCCCGGATGAAAATCCCTTTTGGTATTGCTCAAACCGGCAAAGCCTTCCGAAACGAAATTGTAGCCCGTCAGTTTATTTTCCGCATGCGCGAATTTGAACAAATGGAAATGCAATTTTTTGTTCGTCCCGGCACCCAAAAGGAATGGTACAACTTTTGGAAAGAAACCCGCTTGCAATGGCACTTAAGCTTAGGCATTGACCCCAAAAAATACCAATTTCACCCGCACGTTAAATTGGCGCACTATGCCGATGCCGCATTAGATATTGAATACGAATTTCCATTTGGCTTTAAAGAAGTAGAGGGCATCCACTCCCGCACCGATTTTGACCTGAAAAGCCACCAAGAATATAGCAAAAAGAAACAACAATATTTCGACAACGATATTGACCCCGAAACAGGAAAAGCCTACGGCAATTACATTCCTTATGTAATAGAGACTTCTATTGGTTTGGATCGTATGTTTTTGCTCATTTTGTGCAACTCGTACGAGGAAGAAACCATCCAAAAAGAAGATGGCACCACCGATAGCCGCGTTGTATTACGCATTCCTGCAAAAATTGCGCCCAACAAATTGGCTATTTTGCCTTTATTGAAAAAAGACGGCCTACCCGAAATTGCCAAACAATTGCTCGACGAATGCAAACCAAGCTTCAAATGTTTTTACGAGGAAAAAGATGCTATTGGTAAGCGCTACCGCCGTCAAGATGCTATTGGCACGCCTTTTTGTGTTACCATCGATCACCAAACCAAGGAAGACAATACCGTTACCATCCGTTATCGCGATACCATGGTGCAAGAACGCATCCACATTAGCAAAGTCAAAGAAATTGTGTTGCAAACCATTGCTTAACACATTTATCTACTTATCTATAAAGCCATTGAAACTAACCCTTTCAATGGCTTTTGCTTTTGCATTCATCACCTCCCTACCGTTTATTTAGCGGCTACATGGTAGCCTTAGGATAATGATGAACCAAACGCTGTTACTACTAGGTTACTTCAGTGGCGTTGGCACCGTTCAACAACGGTTTTTCAATTGTGCAACCCACACACATTATCTCCATTTAAAATACACCGCTTTGCGCCAAAATAATCATGTACCTTTGCAGCTTACTACTGTTGAAAAACAGCAAAAAGCAAGCAAAATATGTCCAACGGATTCAACAAATTCATGAAGAATGAGCCCACAGGGGCTAAAAAAAAGGAACTCTTCAAGCAAGAAAAACGTAAAGCCAAAGCCGAAGCGCGCGCACTCGGCGAAGCCATTCGGAAAGCCAAAATAGATAAAAAACGAGGCATTATTCCTGAAAATGCCCCTTTAGCACCCAATCCAAAAAAAGATTTCAGTAAAAAAAGCTTTAACCAATCCGACAAAAAAGCGGATAAAGATTTAGCGAAAAACAACAAATCTGCAAACAAGCCTTCCAAAGAGGCCGACAAAACAAAGCCAACTGGCAAAACTCGCGCACACAAGCCACACAAAAGCAGCCCCGATTACAAGCCTACTGAGGAGCGTGTAGCCAACAATACCACTGCAACTTCCTCCGATAAAACACCCACAGCCCAAACTGCGAAGAAGTACAGCAAAAATTATGTACGCTCCAATTCGGACAAATATTTCAAACCGGCTACTCCAAAATCTGAGGATACGGAAGGCAATGCAAACCAAATGCCCCTGAACAAATTCATTGCCCATTCAGGTGTGTGTGGTCGTCGCGAAGCAGCCGAAATGGTTAAACAAGGCTGGATTACCGTAAACGGAGATGTTGTTTTTGAACCGGGTTACAAAGTAGCCCCCACCGACCAAATTTTATTAAAAGGTCAAAAATTAAGTGTTCAAAAACATTTGGTTTACGTATTGCTCAACAAACCAAAAGATTTTTTAACCACCACCAACGACCCTGAAGGCCGCAAAACGGTACTCGATTTGGTAAAAACGGCTACCACCGAGCGCATTTACCCCGTGGGGCGTTTAGATAGAAATACAACAGGACTACTGTTACTGACTAACGATGGCGAGTTGGCACAACAACTAACACACCCTAGCTATCAGATAAAAAAAATATACGAAGCCAAATTAGATAAACCGCTTACCAAAAGCGACTTTGAAACCATTTTAACAGGCTTCAATTTGGAAGACGGCTTTATCAAAGCCGACAATTTGGCTTACGCCGATCCAAAAGACAAATGCATTATTGGCATAGAAATTCACAGCGGTAAAAACAGAATCGTACGCCGCATTTTTGAACATTTAGGCTACGATGTTAAAAATTTGGATAGGGTGCTATTTGCCAACTTAACCAAAAAAAATATCGACCGGGGCAAATGGCGCTTGCTTAATGAAAAGGAAGTTCGATTACTCAAACAAATAAAGCCCGCTGCTGCACCCATAGACATTAGCCAACTTACCGATTGGGAAGTTCAGCCCACACCCAAAAAGAACAAAAAATCACGCAAACAATCGTAAAGCCGCACCACTGTGGCTTGAACAATTAGTAAAAAAGCTATTGGCAAAATTGTACAATGGAAAAACAGGCACTTGAAATACTTTTAGAAACGGATGCATTTATTGCCATCAATAAACCATCTGGCTTATTGAGTATTCCCGACCGACTAGGCAAAGAAATATCGCTAAAAGTATTGCTACAACAAAAATATGCGCAAATTTTCACCGTGCACCGCTTAGATAAAGACACTAGCGGTGTAATTGTATTTGCCAAAACAGAGGAAGCCCACAAATTACTTTCGGCTCAGTTTGAAGGCCGAGAGGTAGAAAAGTTCTATTTAGGCTTGGTACATGGCAATCCGTACAACGAAAGTGGTAGTATTGAAGTGCCTATTATGGAACACTTTGCCAAAAATGGAAGTATGATAACGCATGTAAAAGGGAAAGCAGCGCATACCGACTACCAAGTATTGGAAAAGTTCAGAAATTATGCATGGATGCAATTTCAAATACATACAGGCCGAACGCACCAAATAAGGGTGCATATGAAGCATATTGGCCATAGCATTGTATGTGATGAATTGTATGGAGATGGTAAAGCTGTGCTATTGTCGTCTTTTAAAAAGAAGTTCAATTTGTCATTAAAAGACGATGATGAAAAGCCTTTACTGAACCGATTGGCCCTACATTCTAACAAATTACTCTTTACTTTACACAACCAAGACTATACCCTAGAGGCTACTCCCCCAAAAGATTTGCGCGCCTTATTACAGCAACTGCGCAAGTGGAAAGGATAGTTCCGCTGCTTGCACCACAATAATAAATTTCTTGTGCATCACTGTTTTGTTTACTAATTTGCTACAATGGACATTTCTATTAATACGCCCGCACTTCTTTTTCCGGCAATTAGCTTAATTATGCTTGCCTACACCAACCGATTTTTGGCATTATCGAGTCGTATTCGCCAATTGCACGACAAATATCTGTCGCAAACCAACAAGCACGTTATTCACGGCCAAATCAAAAATCTCCGTTATCGGGTGCGGCTCATAAAAAACATGCAAGCATTTGGCGTACTTACCTTTATTGGCTGTATTCTTTCTATGTATTTTATTTATGTGGAATGGATGCTTGCTGCCAATGTGATTTTTGCTATCAGTTTGCTTTGTTTTGTAGCATCGCTTACGCTTTCTTTTATAGAAATTGCTCATAGCACCAAAGCACTCGATTTAGAACTGAACGATATTGAAGGCTTGGAAGACCCTACCGTTTTAGAATACTTGAAAAAGAAGTTTGACCGTGACAAAGCACATTAAATGATAGAACGAAATACATAAGCAACCTTGATGAACTAGTGTATCCTTACCTCCTAAAAACGACAAAGCGGCTGAAAAAGTACTTTTTCAGCCGCTTTGCTTTATCAAATACCCAATAGCGTTTACACTAATGGTTGTTGTGTTTGATTCAGACGCCCTTACAATTTGCCCCTTTTAATTTCTTCCACTATCGATGGATCGAGCAAGGTAGATGTATCGCCGATATTTTCTGTTTCACCCTCTGCTATTTTTCGCAAAATGCGTCGCATAATTTTACCACTGCGTGTTTTAGGCAATCCGCTTACAAATTGAATTTTATCGGGTTTAGCAATAGCGCCAATAATACGGGTTACGGTAGTAAGAATATCTTTTCTACTCAAAGTTTCATCACCATGTGCACCGCTATAAATCACAAAAGCATAAATACCTTGCCCTTTAATATCGTGCGGATAACCTACTACCGCACTTTCCACCACGCCGGCATGCATATTAATGGCATTTTCTACTTCGGCTGTGCCAATTCGGTGTCCGCTTACATTTAGTACGTCATCTACCCTGCCGGTGATTCTATAAAAACCATTTTCATCGCGCATAGCGCCATCGCCTGTAAAATACAAATTAGGATAAGTGGCAAAGTAATTGGTACGGCAACGCTCATGATCGCCATAGGTAGTTCTTAAAACAGATGGCCAAGGCGTTTTTATACACAAATTTCCGCTTACATTATTACCCAAAATTTCTTCTCCTTTTTCATCCACCAAAATAGGTTGCACACCTGGTAAAGGCAGCGTAGCCCAACTAGGTTTGGAGGGGGTAATGCCGGCCAAATTGGAAATAAGTATACCTCCTGTTTCGGTTTGCCACCAAGTATCCACTATTGGGCATCTTTTCTTGCCCACTTGTTCATTGTACCAATGCCATGCTTCTTCGTTGATAGGTTCGCCAACCGTTCCGAGCACTTTGAGCGAAGCCAAGCTTTTTCCATGCAATGGACCTAAACCAAAGCCCATCAAGCTACGAATAGCCGTTGGTGCGGTATACAGTATATCAACACGGTATTTATCTACAATTTCCCAAAACCTACCGGCATCGGGCCAAGTAGGTACCCCTTCAAAGATAAGTGTAGTAGCACCTGCACTAAGTGGACCATAAATAATGTAACTATGGCCAGTTATCCAACCAATATCGGCTGTACAAAAGTGAATTTGCTCCGGTTGGTATTGAAATACGTTAATGAAAGAATAATGCGTATAGAGCATATAACCTGCCACGGTATGCACCACCCCCTTGGGTTTGCCGGTGCTACCCGATGTATATAAAATGAACAGCGGATCTTCCGCATCCATGGCAACGGCCGGAAAATCGTGCAAACCGAGCGTTTCCACTTTTTTCAATTCATCTTCCCACCATACATCGCGTCCTTTTAGCATACTCACCGGTGTTCGGGTACGGGTACAAACAATTACTTTTTTTATGGTTCGGTTACCTATTAAAGCATCGTCTATAACACTTTTTAAGGGGATATCTTTTTGCCCACGATAAGCTCCGTCGCAAGTAACAATGTACTCAGCTTGAGCATCGTACAAACGGTCGGCAATACTTTGTGCCGAAAACCCACCAAAAACCACCGAATGTATGGCACCTATACGGGCACAAGCCAAAACAGCAATAGCGAGTTCAGGAATCATTCCCATATAAATACATACTCGATCGCCTTTTTTTACCCCATTGTTATTGAGTACATGCGCAAACTGACAAACCTTTTCGTATAATTTCTGGTAAGTTATGACACGATGGTGCTCCTCGGGATCGTTCGGCTCCCAAATAATGGCAGGACTGTGAGCTTTTGTAGGCAAATGCCTATCGAGTAAATTTTCGGTAATATTGAGTTGCGCACCTTTAAACCACTGCACATTGGGTTCGGAAAAATTCCAAGTAAGTACATCGTCCCACTTTTTTTTCCAAGTAAAATGTTCTGCAATAGCACTCCAAAAGGCAGGCGGATTTTCGATACTCTGTTTATACGCTTGATGGTAAGCCTCTTCGCTTTTAATTTGATATGGAAACAGCATGGCAAGACAATAAAGTTGGGTTTGATAAATGAAAAGTTTAGAAACAGTATTGGCAACTACAAGTATAAAGAATAACTAACCGTGTATACTAACGTTATTCCTACAATGCGAGCAAGCAATCATCAATACAAATGCAATTTTAAGCGTAATACTACATATGTACACCGCTATTTAGAAAAAATATTCAATTAGATAAAGGATTGACACAAAAAAACAAATTGGGGAATACATTTTTCAATTAATTTACCCAATATTAACGATTGCCTTTATGAACCAAAACGACACCAACAAAATTTGGAGGGTTATTAGCGCCTCCTCTCTCGGTACTTTGATTGAATGGTACGATTTTTACATTTTTGGAAGCCTTGCTACCGTAATTGCAGGTCAATTTTTTCCAAAAACCAATCCCACCGCTGCCTTACTTTCTACCCTCGCCACCTTTGCCGCAGGATTTATTGTTCGCCCTTTTGGCGCATTGGTGTTTGGGCGATTGGGTGACTTAATTGGAAGAAAATATACCTTTTTACTTACCCTTGTGCTGATGGGTGGCTCTACTTTTGCAATTGGCTGCGTACCCAATTACGAAACTATTGGTTTTGCAGCACCTATCATTGTTTTACTGCTTCGCTTATTACAAGGTTTGGCACTTGGTGGCGAATATGGCGGCGCAGCTACCTATGTTGCTGAACATGCCCCTGCCAACAGGCGTGGTTATTTTACCTCGTGGATTCAAACAACGGCCACATTGGGCTTATTTATTTCGCTAGGAGTTATCCTGATGACTAGGCATTTTTTAGATCCCGATTTGAATAAATCAATTGCTAAGTTTAACGATTGGGGCTGGCGTATTCCCTTTTTAATGTCGCTTTTGTTAGTGGGCGTATCTATTTACATACGCTTAAAAATGAGCGAATCGCCTTTGTTTAGCAAATTGAAAAGTGAAGGGAAAACTTCTGTAAATCCATTAAAAGAAAGTTTTGGACATAAAGCCAACTTAAAAATGGTTTTGGTAGCACTATTTGGTGCTACTATGGGTCAGGGAGTGGTTTGGTATACCGGTCAATTTTATGCGCAAAGCTTTTTGGAAAATGTATGCAAAATTGATTTTGATCAATCGCGTACTATGCTCATTTGGGCCATTCTTTTTGGCACTCCTTTGTTTGTAATTTTTGGTAGTTGGAGCGATAAAATAGGACGCAAATGGATTATGCTCAGTGGCATGCTGCTAGCAGTGGTAACCTACCCTTACTTATTTAAACGCATGCTAGCTATCAGCAAGCCTGATAGCAGTACCCTTATTGCTAACAAAAGTAGCAGCGACACGGTTAGTACATTAATCATAGGCACCGCAAATCACCTGCGCACCATTCACTCAAAAATGGTTTACACTTCGGGAATGCAAGTGCAGCAAACTGCTACCGATACAGTGTACAACAGCACCTCCTTACCAACCTCCAAACCGGTTATCAAAACAAGCAAACTACTAGGCGATACAGATTATTGGCAAATAGTGCTCCTCTTATTTGTAATGATTGTATATGTTACCATGGTATATGGCCCTATAGCTGCTTTTTTGGTAGAATTGTTTCCAACCAAAATACGGTATACTTCTATGAGTTTGCCCTACCATATTGGCAATGGCGTATTTGGAGGGCTAACTCCTTTTGTGGCAACGCTACTTACCACAAGTTTTCCCAACAATCCGCTAGCAGGCCTAATGTATCCAATGGCCGTAGCACTGCTTTGCTTATTGATTGGTGCTCTTTATATTAACAACAAAATAGACGAAAACGTACAAGATTAAACCACCTTAAATAAAAATAGATGATGAACTTAATTAAAAAATGGGCAGGCATTATTTGGATGCTCGCAGGGCCTCTTACCATGTATTGTTTAATTCGCATTGCGGCTTCCGAAATTGCATTGAAGCCTGAATTGGATACTAAAATTCAATGGGGCGTTTTTGTGATCATTTTTTTACCAATTGCACTTGGGCTGGTTATTTTTGGCTACTATGCCTTCAGCGGCGAATACGACCACTTGCCCGAAAATTCAGATGATTTAACTTAATTTTTTTCCACTGCATATCGATTGTAATACAAAGAAAATTTGCCATTGTAAAATTACTTTTATTAAATTGTAACTTTATACTATGTAATAATTTTTATCTTTTTTTACCATTCACTACGGTATAAAATGCTATTTTCGGGCAAATAGCAATGCGCATGTCAATTGTTGTAAACGGTTTATCCAAGAATTATGGCACACAAAAGGCGGTAGATTCTATTTCGTTTAGCTTAAACAAGGGCGAAATAGTAGGCTTTCTTGGCCCAAACGGTGCCGGAAAAAGCACTACGCTCAAAATGATAACCGGCTATTTAACACCTGATAGTGGCACCGTAACAGTGGGCGGATTAAATGTGCAGCAACATTTAGTTGCCATTAAACAAAAAATTGGTTATTTGCCCGAATCGAACCCCTTGTATACAGATATGTATGTAACCGAATACCTCCATTTTATTGCAGGTGTTCACGAAATAAAACAGGTAGCTTCGGCTGTGGCTAATGCTGTAGCTTTAACGGGCTTAACTCCTGAAAAGCATAAAAAAATTACCCAATTATCCAAAGGTTACAAACAAAGGGTAGGTCTTGCAGCAGCCTTAATTCACCAACCCGAAGTATTGATATTGGACGAACCCACTACCGGCTTAGACCCCAATCAAATAATTGAAATTAGAAACGTTATCAAAGCGCAAAGTGTTGATAAAACAATTTTGTTTTCGTCGCACATTTTGCAGGAAGTAGAAGCTATTTGCGATAGAGTTATCATCATCAATAAGGGTAAAATTGTGGCCAACAATACCTTGAAAAATTTGCAAACCACCTATCAGCAGAAACAATTGGTGAAAGTGCGTTTTGATGGCGAGGCAACCCAACAATTATTGCAAAATTTGCATCCGGTAGAGGCTTGTGTACCAATAGGCAACGGTCAGTTTGCTATACAAACTACCTCCCCCGATGAAATACGCAAACAACTGCTACAATTGGCTATACAGCACAATTTGAACATTGTATCGCTGCAAACAGATGGTAGCAGTTTGGAAGAAATTTTCAAAAGCTTAACAGTTGTGTAATGACTTACATCATACATAATTGGGCATAAAGTGTGTTAATTTGCAAAAAACAAACAAACAAACATTAAATAAGTATAATTTTTTAACATTAAAATTTAAACAACATGAGTTACATTATTGAGGTTCATGCCCGTCAAATTTTGGATAGCCGTGGCAATCCGACAGTAGAAGTAGATGTATTAACCGATAGCGGAGCTAAAGGTCGCGCAGCGGTTCCAAGTGGTGCAAGTACCGGCATTCACGAAGCAGTAGAATTAAGAGATAACGACAAGAAAATATATGTAGGAAAAGGCGTATTGGGTGCTGTTAAAAATGTGAACGACGTAATTGCAGAAGC
>Ga0114938_1000919_pt1 | contig 21342 bp, 18 predicted proteins | sample AshMeaBigSpring_FD_88675 | JGI IMG/M metagenome (GOLD analysis project Ga0114938, IMG submission 88675) | Groundwater microbial communities from Big Spring, Nevada to study Microbial Dark Matter (Phase II) - Ash Meadows Big Spring | ecosystem: Environmental > Aquatic > Deep subsurface >...
ATTCCGTTGATGGTGACCGTGAGATCGCGCATTCCCGGCAGGGAGGCGAGGCTGATGTGGCGGTGCCCGTCATACACGATGGGCTCGTAGATCTCGTCGCTCAGCACCCAGATCGCGCGCTCCCGGGCGGCGGCGGCAACGGCGGCGAGTTCTTTGGCGGCCAGCACGCGGCCGGTGGGGTTGTTCGGAGAGTTCAGGATCATCGCCCGCGTGCGCGGCGTGATCCGGCGCCCGATCGCCTCGGGATTCAGGACGAAGTTCTCCTCCGGGCGCAGGGGCACTTCCACCGGCACGCCGTCGAGCATTTGGATCATGGGCGCGTAGCTGACCCAGGCCGGGTCGAAGATCAGGACTTCGTCTCCCGGCTCGACCAGGGCGGCCAGGGCGATAAAGAGCGCGAGCTTGCCGCCGGCCGTGACGACGATTTCGGTGTCGGGGTCGTAGGCAACGCCGTTGTCGCGCTGGAACTTGGCGGCGATGGCGTTGCGTAGATCGGGGATGCCCCGGCTGGCGACATAGTGGGTGAAACCCTTCCCGATCGCAGCGGCGGCGGCCGCAACGATGTGCGGCGGGGTGTCGAAGTCGGGGTCGCCGCCGCCCAGGTTGACCACCCGCACGCCCTGCTGCTGCAGCTCGCGCGCCCGGTCGGACACGGCCACGGTCATCGACTCGCTCAGTGCATCGATTTTTTTTGCCCAGCGAAGACTCATCGGCGTTCGCCCTCCTTTGGCGATGACGACGCATACACCAAAAAGGCGCAACCGTCACCCATAAACTGAGTGCAGAATAGAGGAAAAGGCTGTGATCTGCCAGGTGGAGCCGAGAAAGCCCGCGCTGAGATCATGCCGGCACACGCCATTTCAGTCCCGGGAACCTTGCATAATCGCGATCCAGCGTGATCCATTCGCAGCCGGATTCTACGGCCAGTGCGGCAAACCAGGCGTCCGGCACGAGGTTGCCGCGGGCATCGGCTCCGGTGCACATGCGCTTGAAAATCTCCCAGTGACGTTCGCCCGGTTGAATGACCACGCAGTGGGGCGGCGACAGCAGAACGTCGCAGAACCGGAGCGCTTCCTCCAGGCGGCTGGGTCTCGCAAAAACCTTCGGGTGAGTGGTGACGCGGATCACACCGCTCAAGATCTGCGGCGCCATGCCGTAGCGCGCATCGCCATTGACCACACTGTCAAGCCAGCGCCGGCAGAGCCCATGGCCGGAGGCATCCGAGCGGAAGGCGGTCACGAGAACGTTGACGTCGGGGAGTATCACGGCGCGTTCATGGCTTCTTCCAGGTCGCTGGAGCGGTTGAGGTCAATCCCCGGCAGGACACCGCCGGTGGCTTTGGATACCGGCAACTCGATCCGTTTGCGGCGACCCGTTTTGGCTTTGGAGAGGACGAGCACCAGGCCGTCTTCGACCAGCGAGGTCAGGGTGCGCCCCTCAGCGGCCGCGCGCTTTTTTGCTTGTTTCAGAAGATCGTCGTTTATTCGGATGGTGGTTCTCATGCATCAATACATAATTTTGTTGCATCAGTATGTCAAGCTTTCCACTTGAAGTGGCGCGGCGCTCATGTTATTTTTTCTATCCATAAATTACCAATATGGAAGAGATGCGTATGAGCGACCGATCGAAGGACTGGATTTCTCAAGCCGAGCGGGACATCGAGCAGGCCAAGGCCTCCCAACGGGATGGGAGGCACGAGTGGTCTTGTTTTGCCGCCCATCAGGCTGCCGAAAAAGCGGTGAAGGCGCTTCACTTGCGGTTGAAGCAGGAAGCCTGGGGGCATGTGCTGTCCAGGCTGCTGAAGGAATTGCCGCGCACGGTTCCTGAGGAACTCTTGGAAAAGGCCAAGGTGCTCGACAGCTACTACCTCCCTACCCGCTATCCCAACGGTCATCCTGAGGGAGCGCCTTTTGAACACTTCGGATCCATCCAAAGCACGGACGGTATCAACTATGCCAGTGAGATCATTGCTTACGTGCGTTCTGAAATGGCCTGACGCGGCGACGGTCGATCGGGCGGTCAGGTTCTGGGCCGAAGAAGCAGGGAAGCGGCGACCCGGCCTCAGACGGCTGGGATATTTCGGGTCCTACGCCCGTGGGGACTGGGGGGTTGGCAGCGATCTGGACTTGGTGGCGATTGTGGATCAGGACTCTGATCCTTTCGAGCGCCGCCTCTTGCGATGGGATCTTGGCGCGTTGCCGGTTCCGGCGGATATCCTCGTATACACCGAGAGGGAATGGCAGCACCTCGAGACCGAGAGTTCGCGCTTCGCCAGAATGATCGCCGACGTAACCGTATGGGTGTATGCCTCCGAGAGCTGACCCAGGCTGCTCGTGCGACAACCCGTTTCTGATCTCAGCACCGCTTCTCCAAAGTCCCGCCCGGTTCCTTCTCACACGCTTCCTTAGGATGCCAGCACGGCCGCGGCGGTTCCGGGCTTCAGGAATCGGCCCGAAACCGCATGATTGGCCGCATTTGCGCTGCCGGAGGTCCGGACTTAGAAGCCGGGTCAAGCATGTTTCTCAAGGACTCCACTGAGGTGCCGATCCGCGCTCTCGCACTTCCCGGGGATTGCTTCGCCCCCTGCACCTGATTTATATGTCAGGAGGTATCGCTTTGCCGATTCAGAGCCCGGCCGAGGGCCGGCGTGTCGGGTTGAGGGCCTGGAACGCCTCATTCCTTAAGGCAAGGGAGCCGCATAAGAGAGACTCATGGAACGGAAGAAAAGCCAACTTTTCGATGTCCCCGTCGAACACGTGACCGAGCGGCAGGCCCGGTCGGAGCTCAAGGAGTTGGCCGGTCTGATTGCCTACCACGACCGCCTGTACCACGAACAGGACCAGCCTGAAATCAGCGACGCGGAGTATGACGCGCTCCGCCAGCGCAACGAGGCGGTCGAAGCGCGTTTCCCGCACCTCGTTCGGGCCGATAGCCCTTCACGGGCGGTCGGAGCGGCGCCGGCAGCGGGGTTCAAAAAGGTGCGCCACCGGGTGGCGATGCTCTCGCTCGAAAATGCTTTTACAGCCGAGGACATCCTCGACTGGCTGGAGGGAGTCCGCAACTTCCTGCGCGAGCTGAAAGACCCGGGTGCGGCCATCGCGGTTCGCTGCGAGCCCAAGATCGACGGGCTGTCATGTTCCCTGCGCTACGAGAAAGGAAAGCTCGCGGCCGCCGCCACGCGCGGCAACGGCGAGGTGGGCGAAGACGTCACCGCCAACGTGCGGACGATACGGGATGTCCCTCCGGCGCTGAAGGGCGCGGAGTGGCCGCAGGTCCTGGAGGTGCGCGGCGAGGTCTACATGGACGACGAGGATTTCCTGGCGCTCAACGCCCAGCAGGAATCCGCGGGCGGCAAGGTGTTCGCCAACCCGCGCAACGCCGCCGCTGGAAGCCTGCGCCAGCTCGATCCCGCGGTCACCGCCTCCCGGCCCCTGCGCTTCGCCGCGCACGGCTGGGGCGAGGCCTCGGAGCCGTTCGCGGGCACGCAGTCGGATGCCCTGCGCCGGATCCGCGCCTGGGGCTTCCAGCCGAGCGAGCCCGCGCGGCGGGTCACGGTCGTGAACGCGGATGTCGGCGGGCTGTCGGCCTACTACGAGGAGATCGAACGGAGGCGCTCCGGCCTGGGCTTCAGCATCGACGGGATCGTGATCAAGGTCGACCGACTGGACTGGCAGGCCCGGCTCGGGTTCGTGAGCCGCTCCCCGCGCTGGGCCGTGGCCTGGAAGTTCCCGCCGGAGCGCGCCGTGACGGTCGTGGAGGACATCCAGTGTCAGGTGGGGCGCACCGGCAGGATCACGCCCGTGGCCCATCTGAAGCCGATCGCGGTCGGCGGGGTGCTGGTGCGGCGGGCGACCCTGCACAATTCCGACGAGATCGAACGCAAGGACATCCGCATCGGGGACACCGTGGTGATCCAGCGCGCGGGCGACGTGATCCCGCAGGTGGTGGAGGTCCTCCCGGCGCAGCGCCCCGCGGCCAGCGCTCCCTATCGATTCCCGGCGCGCTGCCCGGTCTGCGGCAGCCGCGTGGCCCGCGAAGCCGGAGAGGCCGACAGCTACTGCACCGGCGGCCTGGTCTGTGCGGCGCAGGCCGTCGAGCGGTTGAAGCACTTCGCCGCCCGGGATGCATTCGACATCGAGGGGATGGGCGAGAAGAACATCGAGGGCTTTTACCGCAAGGAGTTGATCCGGACGCCGGCGGACATCTTCACGCTGGAGGCCCGGGACGGCCAGACGTCGCCGCCGCTGCGCGATTGGGAAGGATGGGGGGAAAAGTCGGCGCGCAAGCTCTTCGATGCGATCCGACGCGCGCGGGTGATCCCCCTGGACCGCTTCATTTATGCGCTGGGGATCCGCCAGGTCGGCGAAGCGACCGCCCGGCTGCTCGCGAAGCAGTATCGCTCGCTGGCGCACTGGCGCGCAAGCATGGAGGCCGCGCAGGACCGCGGCTCCGAAGCGGCCGCCGAGCTGGGCTCGATCAACGGCATCGGCGCCCGCATGGCGGACGACATCCTCGAGTTCATCGCCGAGGACCATAACCGGGAAGTCCTGGACGGTTTGACGAGGCCGGTTCTCGGAGCGCCGGCGCTCGTCACGGTGACGGATTTCGAGCCGCCCGCGGCCGCGTCGCCCATCGCCGGCAAGACGGTCGTCTTCACCGGCACCCTGGAATCCATGAGCCGCAGCGAGGCCAAGGCCCAGGCCGAGGCGCTGGGCGCCAGCGTGGCGGGCGCGGTGTCGCGCAAGACCGATTACGTCGTCGCCGGCCCGGGCGCGGGTTCCAAGGAGAAGAAGGCCAAGGAGCTGGGGCTGAGGGTGCTGACCGAGCAGCAGTGGCGGGAGCTGATCGAGAACGGTTAAACTGGAGGTGCCCGATGGTTGAAAACGTCAGAGCCCGCGCCGTGATCACCGGCCGGGTGCAGGGCGTGGCCTATCGGATCGAGACGCAGTGGGCGGCCGAGCGCATCGGCGTGCGCGGGTGGGTGCGCAACCGGGCGGACGGCAGCGTGGAAGCCGTGTTCGAGGGCGAGCGGGCGAAGGTGGAGGCGATGCTGGCCTGGTGCCGCCGGGGGCCGGCGCTGGCCCGGGTGACGGCGGTGGATGTGAGCTGGGAAGCCTGCGGCGGAGAGTCGGCGGGATTCCGTATCGTGCACTGATGCGCCCGGCGTTTGGCGGGCGCATGCAAAAAAAAACGGACGCGCCGGGCGCGTCCGTTTTTTCCGGTTGGCTTAAGATCAGACGGAGTCCTTAAGCGCTTTGCCGGCCTTGAATCGGACGACGGTGGACGCCTTGATCTTGATGGGGTCGCCGGTCTGGGGGTTGCGGCCCTTGCGGGCTTTGCGCTTGGATTTGCTGAAGGTGCCGAACCCCACCAGGGTCACCTTGCCATCCGGCTTTTTGAGGGCCTTGGTCACGTTGTCCATGAAGGATTGCAGCGCCGCGGCCGCGGCCACTTTCGAGATTCCGGCATCCTTCGCCACCTTGTCGATCAATTCGGCTTTGGTCATGGTTTTCTCCCGTCTTGGTGTGATGTGTGCGGTTCAATTGCGCCTGCGGTGCGCCTGTGGAAACACGGATGTTTGAAGCTCATTACAGAAAGACATCCGGCCTGTCAACACAAATCTGAGAAGCGGTCCGCCTGCAAGGCCGCGCCAAGCTTGCGTTTGCGGAGACAACCCGTCTTCATGCGGCGCTGAACAAGGCTTTGACGAAATGCTCGGGATCGAAGTCCTGCAGGTCTTCGATGGATTCGCCGATCCCGATGTACTGCAGCGGGATGCTGAACGCCTGGCAGATGGCGATGACGATCCCGCCCTTGGCGGTGCCGTCCAGCTTGGCGAGGGCGATCCCGGTCACCCCCAGCGCCTCATCGAACATCCGGGCCTGCGAGACGGCGTTCTGGCCGGTGGTGGCGTCGAGGACCAGCAGCACCTCGTGCGGGGCCTCCGGCAGCCGTTTGGCGATCGAGCGTTTGACCTTCTTGATTTCCTCCATGAGGTTGACCTTGGTGTGCAGCCGGCCGGCGGTGTCCACGATGACCACATCGCTCTTGCGGGCCAGGGCGGCTTCCACGGCGTCGAAGGCGACGGCGGCCGGATCGGTGCCGTCCTTGTGGCGGATGATCCCGGCGCCGGCGCGCTCGGCCCAGATGGCCAGCTGATCGGCTGCCGCCGCCCGGAAGGTGTCCGCCGCGGCGATCAGGACACTGCGGCCCTCCGCGGTGAAACGGGCCGCGAGCTTGCCGATCGTGGTGGTCTTGCCCACGCCGTTGACCCCGACCACCATGATCACGTGCGGACGGCTCGCGGGCCGCGCGGGCGGGGCGTGGCGCGAGAGGATGCCGAGGACCTCGGTCCGCAGGACCTCCTGCAGCGCATCGGCGTCGTCGACCTGGGCGGCGGTGATGCGCGCGATCAGGTCGGTGGCCGTCTGCACGCCGACGTCGGCCGTGATCAGCAGCTCCTCGATCTCCTCCAGCGTGGCGGCATCGATCTTCTTTTTGCCGGTCAGGATCCGGCCGAAGCCCTCCGCCAGGCTCTGGCGGGTCTTGGAAAGGCGCTGCCTGAGCCGGCTGAAATAGCGGCCGCGGGGCTCGGGCTCCGGCTCGGCCGCGGCGGCCTCCGGCTCCGGGAGGGCCTCGGCCGGCTGCGGCTCGGGCGCGAAAGAAACGGCGGCCGCTTCCGGCTCGGGAGAAAGGGGGGAGGCTTCCGGCGGTGGGGAATCGGAGGTCGGCTCCAACGGAGGGGTGGTGTCGGTCTTCCCCGGCGGAGCGGGATCCTTTTGGCGTCTGAACCAGCGCACGTCCGTGCGGCTCCTTGGCGATCGGCTGCGGCCGCCGGCGCGGTCAGGCGGCCTGGGCCTCCGGCCGCTTGAGGTTGACGGATACCACCTTGGACACCCCTTTCTGCTCCATGGTGATGCCGAACAGGGTGTCCGCGAACTCCATGCTGCGCTTGTTGTGGGTGATCATGATGATCTGCGATTTCTCCCCGATATGCTGCAGCAGGTCGTTGAAGCGGAAGACGTTCGACTCGTCGAGCGGCGCGTCGATTTCGTCCAGCAGGCAGAAGGAGGTCGGCCGGATCAGGAAGATCGCGAAGATGAAAGCGATGGCGGCCATGGCCTTCTCCCCGCCGGAGAGCAGGCTCATGCGCGTCAGCTTCTTGCCGGGCGGGTGGATCATGTACTCCACGCCGGTTTCGAGCGGCCGGTCCGGCTCGGTCAGCACCAGCTCGGCCGTTCCGCCGTTGAACAGGCGCGGGAACACCTCGGCCAGCTTGGCGTTGATCGCCTGGAACGTCTGCATGAAGCGCTCCTGCGAGACCGTGTTGATCTTGCGGATCACCTGGTGCAGGCCGTCGATGGCCTTCTCCAAATCCTCCTTCTGGGCCTGGAGGAAGTCGTGGCGCTCGTGCAGCTGCTGGTACTCCTTGATGGCGCCCAGGTTGACGTCGCCGATGCGGCCGATCTTGGCGCGCAGGCGGCCGAGCTCGGCCTCCAGCGCGGCGAGGTCGGGCGCGGCGTCGGGCGCGGCGGCATCGGCCGCCGGCGCCGCCTGGGCGCTGAGCTCGGCAAAGGGCGTCTGGTAGCGGTCCTCCAGCTGGCTGACGACGTGGTCGCGCTTGAGCTTGCGCTGGGCCTGCTCGAGCTCCAGCAGCCGGAACTGCTCCAGGGTCTTTTCGCGCCGGTCCTTGATTTCCGAGATGCGGTCGTCGCTCTGCTTGAGCTTGGCGTCGATGGCGGCATAATCCGTTTCGCCGCGCTCGATTTCCCGGTCGAGGCCCTCGATCTGCCGGTAGCTTGCGGCCAGCTCCTGTTCGAGCTGCGCGACCCTGGCCTGGGCTGCCGAGGCCCTTTCAGCCTTCTGGCCGATTTCGAGCGCGAGCTGTTCCAGGCGGCGCAGCCCGTCGGCCTGGAACTCCCGCAGCCGCCGCAGGCTGCCGGCGGCGTTTTCCAGACGGGCGTTGAGGGTCGTCATCTCGAGCTTCAGGTTGACGACCTTCTGGCTGGCCTCCTGCTGCTGGACCCTGAGCTCCGCCATCCGCTGCGAGTCGCTTGCCACGGCGGTCTGGGCGGCCGCGATATCGGCGGTGATGGCGGCGAGCGCCCGGTCGGTCTTGCCGATCTCGTCGTCGAGGTCGCTCGCCTCGCCGAGCAGCTGCTCCTGTTCGAGCTGGATGATTTCCAGCTGCCGCCGCAGGCCCTTGAGCTCCTCGGTGACCTTGTTGAGGGACTTTTCGGCCTCGATCTCGCCGTCGCGCGCCTGGTTCTTCTTTTCGATCAGCTGCTGCAGCTCGATGTCGAGCCGGCGGACCTCGGCTTCCAGGGCCTTGAGGTCGGCGCGGGTGCTCTCGATCCGCTGATCCAGCGCGCGGCCCTGCTGCTGCAGCGCCTTCAGCTCCTGCTTTTTAACGAGGATGCCGGCGGCGGCGTCCCGGCTGCCGCCGATCAGAAAGCCCTTGGGCGAGACCACGTCGCCGTTGCGGGTCACCAGGGTCTGGATCTTTCCGTTCTGGTTGAACCACCCGACCGCCTCCTCGATGGTTTCGGCCAGGACCACGTTGCCGAGCAGGGCCTGGGCGATGGGCTCGAACCCCGGCTGAACCGACACGTGGTGCAGCAGCAGGCGCGACGGGTCGGGCCGCGAGTCAAGGCCCGCCGAGGTGTCGTGCAGCCCGGATGCCGGAATGAAGCCGCTGCGACCGGCGTTGTGACGCCGGAGGTAGTCGATCGCGCTCAGGCCGGACTGCTGGCTTTCGACGACGATGTACTGCAGGGTCTCGCCGAGGGCCGCTTCGACCGCCATGGCGGCGGAAGGCTCCGGTTCGATCACGTCGGCCACCAGGCGGACGATGCCCTCCAGCCCCGGGGCCGGGCCGGAGGCCTCGGCGCTGCCGGCGGGCCGGGCGTGCTTCATGACGGCGCGGACCCCGTCCTTGTACCACTCGAAGTTTTCTTCCATCTTCTTCAGGGTGGCATGCTTGGAGCGCACCGTGCTGCGTTCCAGCTCCAGGCCCTGGATCTGCTTGACGAGGGCGCCCAGGGCCTTGGATTGCTCGTCGAGGCGCTGGCGCGTGTCGGTGATGCGGCCGTTCAGGGACTGGATCTCGGCCCGCACCGCCTCGATCTGTCCGTGGGCCTGGCGCTCGCGCTCCTGGGCCTGCGCGATCTTCTGGCGGGAGAGGGCCTCCTCCTCGTCGATGCGCTTCAGCCGGCGCTTGAGGTTCTCGCGGTTGCTGGAGGCGTTCTGATGCACGTTGCGGTACTGGGCCTCGCGGGCCATGAGGTCGAGCAGCCGGGATTTGGCCGCCTCCAGGGTCTGGTTCATTGCGACGAGCTCGGCGTCCAGCCGCTCCTGGGCGGAGCGCTCGCGGTCCAGGTTCGTCCGCAGGCTGGCGATGCTCTCCTGCAGCCGCCGGCCTTCGGACTCGCCCTGGGCGATTTCGGCCAGCATGCTCTGGTTCTTCTCCTCCTGGCCCTGCCGCGCGGCCTGCAGCTCGGAGCGCTCCCGGACCAGGCGCTCGATTTCACCGCGCAGGTGCTTCAGGTCGTTTTCCATCCGGTCCGCCGCGCGCTGGAGGTCGAACTTCTGCGTTTTCCGTTCCGCGATCGCCTGGTTTTTCTGCCAGCGCTCGAGCTTGATCTCCTCGACGGCCGCGTCGAGTTTTTTCAGCTCGGCGGTGTGTTCGAGGTCGGCATCGCGCAGCTTCTGGAGCATGGCCTCGGTTTCGTCGATCTGGCGGGTGAAGGCCCGGATGTGATGCAGCCCCAGGCGCACGTCCAGCTCCTTGGCGCGGGTCTGATACTTGTTGAACAGCTCGGCTTTGCGGGCCTGGCGCTTGAGGCTGTCCATCTGGCGCTTGATCTCGGCGATGATGTCGGCGACGCGCAGCAGGTTCTGCTGGGTGATCTCGATCTTGCGCAGCGCTTCGGCCTTGTGGTGCTTGTAGCGCGTGACCCCGGCGGCTTCCTCGACGAAATAGCGGCGCTCTTCGGGACCGGCCTCGGTGATGACGCCGATGTTGCCCTGCTGGATCACGGAATACGACTTGGAGCCCATGCCGCTGCCCAGGAAGATGTTGTGGATGTCCTTCAGGCGGCAGGGCTGTTTGTTCAGAAGGTAGGCGCTTTCTCCGGAGCGGTAGAGGCGCCGCGTGACGTTGATCTCGGTGAAATCCTTGAGCTCCTCCGGGGCGCTGCCGTTGTCGTTGGAAAGGGTCAGCGACACTTCCGCCATGCCGAGCGGCGGCTTGCCGTTGGTGCCCGAAAATATCACGTCCTCCATGGATTTGCCGCGCAGCTGTTTGACGCTCTGCTCTCCCATGACCCAACGGATAGCGTCGATCACGTTGCTCTTGCCGCATCCGTTGGGGCCGACGACCGCGGTGATGCCTTCGGGAAATTCGATGGAGGCCGAATCGTAGAAGGACTTGAAGCCGGTGATTTCCAGTTTCTTGAGTTTCATGGAGCCCTGTGTCCTCCAAGGGTGGCGCGGTCTGCAGCCCCGGGGTCCGCAACAGCTGCGCCGGCATTGCTTAACTGCCTGAACTTGTTTGTTGATTTTGAATGCGCACCCGGGACCGAGCGGCTTCAGGCCCCGCGCACGGGGCGGCGGCCGATCAGTCGATGAATAATACCAGGGAGGTGTCCCGATGTAAAGAAAAAACACAACTACAGGTATGGCTTAGCGGATTTCAACACCAGATGTGGGGGAAAGTCCGCCACCGGTGCTCGGGGGCCGGGCAAGAAGCGGTCCTGCTCCGCTGAATACCAGTGGTCCTGGACGGTTGTCTCCCAGCCGGCGGAGGTGGGGGAGATCCTCACGACGTCGAAGCCGGCCCGATGGATCGGGTCCGGACTGGTTGCCGAGGCGGAGGCCGCGCCCAGCACGGGGATGCGCACCCCGGGTCCGGGCAGGCTGGCCCGCGAGCGCCGGTGGGTGTGGCCATGCAGCACGAGCTCGGCGCCAAGCTGCCGAACGACCCCGGCCAGGGCGCCGGCGTCCGCCAGCCGTTTGCGCGCGGAGAGCATGCCCGGAACGGGCGGATGGTGGATGAGCAAAACCCGGTAGAGCGATCGCCCGGCGGCCTCTTCAAGGAGGCGCGAGCAGCGGTCGAGCTGATCGGCGCCGATCCGGCCGGCCGCCGAGAACGGCGGGGTGGGGTTCGCGCTGGAAAGCCCGATCAGCGCCACCCGGCCGCGCACCCTGAGCGTCGGCCACACGGTTTGACCCGGCGGTCGAGGCCCGTCCGAAGCCAGGTAATCCGCCCAGCGGGCCAACCGGGCTCCCCAGCCATCCGCCACCAGGGCGTCGTGGTTTCCGGGAACCAGGAACACCCGTTGCGGGGGGCCGATGGCTTCCAGGCAGCGGCGCGCGGCCTCGCACTCGGCCGGCAGCGCCAGCTGGGTCAGATCGCCGGTCACCGCCACGTGGTCGGGCTTCAGGTCCCTCGCGGACCGCGCGAGCGCCGCGAGGATCCGCGGATCGTGGCGCTTCCTCCTCCTGAGCCGCCAGCTGAGGTAGCTCAGGATGCGCTTGCCGGCAAACGCCGAAAGGGGCGCGCCCTGCGGCCGGCACAGATGAACGTCAGAAATATGGACCAGGGTGAACGCGGCGCACTCCTAAATCTTTACAAATTGGATGCCGGCATATATAAAACACGGCACTCTGCTTTTCAATGGTTCAGGAAACGCGCATCGCCTTGCATACCGCCACCAATTCCGAACCCCCTATCATAGGCCGGCCGGAGGGGCTTCCGGGCGCCAGGGGGGGCTGGCGCGTGGGAGTGCTCAGCAACCCGCTCAGCGGCGCCAACCGCCGGCGCGGCCTCGGCGCCTTCCAGCGCTGCCTGCAGGGCTATCCCGATGTCCCGCATCGCCTGGCGTGCAGCGCAACCGGGGTGCAGGCGGTGCTGGAGGAATTCTGCCGCCGCAACCTCAACCTGATTGTGGTCAATTCCGGAGACGGGACGGTCCAGGCGGTGCTGAGCCTGCTGCTGGGGCAGCGGCTGTTTGCAACGCCGCCTCTCCTGGCCCTGCTGAGCGGCGGCACCACCAACATGACCCACATGGACCTGGGCCTGGGGGGAGCGCCGGCCGACGCCCTGCAGCGGGTGCTGAACTGGGCGTATCACGGGGAGGGGCCGGGGAGGATCCGGCGTCAGCCGGTGCTGAAGGTGCAGGGCGGCGCATGCTCCCGTCCGGTTTACGGGCTTTTTTTCGGGTCGGCCTGCATCTTCAACGGCATCCGGTTCTTCCACTCCCGGGTCCGTCGCACGGGGTTGCGCGGGGATACGGCGCACCTGCTGATCCTGGCCCGGTTCATGTGGGCGCTGGCCCGGCGGGACGACGAGCTGGCCGCGCCGCTCACCGCGGGCATCCGGGCGGACGGTCTGGCCGTCGACTCGCGGCGCTATCTGCTGCTGCTCGTCACGACGCTCGACCGGCTGATCATGGGGCTGCGGCCGTTTGCGCCGCAGGCGGCGGGACCCCTCAAGCTGACGGCGGTCAGCGCCCGGCCGCGGCATCTGCTGCGCTCGCTGCCGTTTCTGATTCTGGGCCGGCGCAGTTCCCATGCACGGCCCGCCAACGGCTACCTCCACTGCAGCGCCCGCGCCATCCGACTGGACATGGAGGGCGGCTTTGCGGTCGACGGGGAGCTTTACCACAGCGACGCCCGCACCGGGCCGGTCCTGATCGAGAACGGCGGTCCGGCCGATTTTCTCAGACTGTGAACGCGGTGATCCCCGAAACACTTCTGGAGCTCATTCGTCGAAAAGCGGCCCAGCCGGCGACCGGGGCCGTGCAGGCCCTGGCGGACCGGATTCGGTCCACCTACGGCGATGCGGTTCAGGCGATTTTGTTCTACGGCTCCTGCCTGAGATCGGGCGACGACCGGGGCGGAATGGTCGACCTCTATGTCGTCGTCGAGAGCTACCGCAGCGCCTACGGCTCGCCGTTCCGGGCGGCGCTCAACCGCCTCCTGCCGCCGAACGTCTTCTACCTGGAAACCCATGCCGACGGCCGAAGGGTGCGGGCCAAGTACGCCGTGCTCTCGCTGGCGGATTTCGAGCGCGGCACCTCGGCCGCGTGGTTCCATTCGTATCTCTGGGGGCGGTTCGCGCAGCCGGCCGCCATTCTCTACTGCCGGGATCCGGGCGTTGCCGATCGGCTGCACCGGGCGCTGGCACGGGCGGTGGTGACATTTCTTTCCCGGGTGGTCCCGTGCGCGCCGGAGCGGTTCTCGACCCGGCAGCTGTGGCTGAAGGGCTTGTCCCTGAGCTATCGCGCCGAGCTGAGGGCCGAGCGGCCTGAGAAAGTGGCCGGGCTGTTTCAGGCCTCGGCAGACTATTACGACCGGCTCACCCCGGCGGTGCTGCCGCTGCTGCCGTACCCCGTCGCCCGCAGCGATGCCGACGAGACCCGGTTCGAATCGCGGATGCCTGCCTGGCTCCGGCGTCGGTGCCGGATGGCCTGGCGCATCCGGTCGGTGCAGGGCAAGCTTCTCTCGGTCATCCGACTGCTCAAGGGCGCCTTCACTTTCGCCGGAGGGCTGGATTACCTCCTGTGGAAGATCGAACGCCACACCGGCGTCACCGTCGAGGTCCCGCCGCGTCTGCGCCGGCACCCGATCCTGGCGGTCTGCGTGCTGTCCTGGAGGCTGTACCGCAGGGGGGCTTTTCGCTGAAGGAGAGCGCTGGAGACTTCAAGTAGCAGCGCCGCGTCCGGCGCGGTTCGACCGCCGGTTTGAAAATCCCTCCCAGCCTCCCTTTTCCAAAGGGAGGCATCTCCGCTCTTTGGAAAAGAGGGGCAGGGGAGACTTCCATTTCCATGTTCGCACCATTTTGAGGCTCTTAGTAAGCGCCCGGCTCTTGGCGGTTGATGAAGTCGCGGATCGCCCGATCCTGCTCGGGCTTCAGGGCGTCCAGACGGACGCCGATGCCGGCGGGTTCGCTGCGAATAATGTCGCCGCTCAGGATCAACGCCTTTTCCCGGCCGGGGAGGCGGCAGCTCACGCGGATGCGCTTTCCGACCGGATAGGATTTTTCGGTTCGGATGTACAGGCCGACCGTGCTGATGTCGGTGATGGTGCCGTCGAAGGTGCTCGCGTCGAGGACGCACACCGCCCGCAGGTGGCAGGCCTTGCGTTGAAGCTGGCGCAGGGGAGCGTCCGCTTCGTCCAGGTCGATGGTGGTGACGTCGGTCTGATCGAGCGGGGCCTCCACCAGTTGTTCGATCAGCCGCTCGCGCTCTACGTCCGAGAGTTCCAGGACGAGTTTGCAGAGGTGCCGGGTGATCCGCTCGCCGAGCAGCTGGGCGAGCAGGGTCACCTGCTGGCTCCGCGGCAGCTGATCCACCAGGCTGAACAGGTGCGCCATGGTGCTGAAACGGCTCGGGTGCGGGCCGAACTCCTCCATCCCGGGTTCTCCTACAATCCAGCTTGTTTGAAAAGCGCGGGCAAGTCCATCTGGTTGATCGCGTCGCTCACCAGCTCGCCGACCACCTTTTCGGCATCGGACTTCTTCATCAGAGCGACCCGTTCGGCGCTGCCGTTGACCGTCTGCTGGCTGAGCAGGGTCTCCTGTCTCAGCAGCCGGGCCTCGTAGGCGACGGTCGCGTTCCACTTGCGGTCGCCGTAATCCAAGCGGAAATCCTTGAGCACGAACTTGAGCAGGGCATCGGCACCGGCGGCGGAGGGCAGGACCCTCACGCCGGCATCCTCCAGTCGATAGCGCAGGATTGCCGTGAACAGGGGGCCGAGCGGATAAGCGCCCTTGAGCTCGCCGCCGCGGCCGGGCTTGGAGACCGTGAGGGCGTAGGCATCGGTGAAGCCCTCCAGCTGCTGCCGGGCGTTCGGCGTCAGAAACGCGCTGTCGTTGCGGACGTCCTCAAAGGCGATGGCGACGCTGCGGCCGATGGCATCGCCGGGGCGCGCCGGAAGCAGGTAGTTCACATTGAGAACGTGGGAGCTGGCGCAGGCGACCGCCAGCCAGACCGCCAGCAGCCCCCAGAAGGCCACCGGTCGAGGAAGGGTTGTACGCATGTCGGCGATCTCCATCGAGACGATTTCCCCGGTTTTCGAACCGTGCGGTTCGCGCTGCGGCCCGGGAGGGAAGAACATTGCGGACGGGGGGCAGTATCGCCGAAAGGGCCACCACTGTCAAGCAACGGCGGAGGGCGGAAGTAAACCCCGGACGCATGCGAGAAGAACCCGGCGGCGCTCAGCGCAGGGTCATCACCTCGACGATTCCTTCGTTCAGATCGGCCACGAGCAGCTTGCCGCGCAGCAGGCCGCCCCGGCCGAGAAGGATTTTAGCCGCCTCGGCGCACTCGAGCGACGCCAGAAACGCCACGGCATAGGGAACGGTCCCCAGCACGGTTTCGGCGCCCTTCAGGGGCAGGTCCTGCGGCGCGCCGTATATCAGGCGCAGGCCGTGGTCCTCGGGGAAGATCGTCGTGACGTGGCCGGAGGCCCCGGCCACCGCGGCGGAAACCATGGGGCAGCCGATCCGGCGGCAGGCGTCCTCGACCTCGAAGCGGTCGGGCAGATTGTCGAGGCAGTCCACGACGACGCGGCAGCCGTCCAGCAGGCCCGCGGCGTTCTGCGCCGTGAGAAAGCAGGCCTGCGCGGTCGCATCGACCGCCGGGTTGATCTGCGCCACTCGCTCGGCGGCCGCTTCGGCCTTGGGCCGACCCACGTTGGCGGGAGAGCTCAGCAGCTGGCGATTCAGGTTGCTGTCTTCGAAGCGGTCGCCGTCGATCAGCGTCAGCCGGCCCACGCCCATGCGCGCCAGGATCTCGGTCACCGTCCCGCCCAGGCCTCCCAGCCCGACCACGCCGACATGCGCGCGGAGCAGGGCGGCCTGGTCGGCCGGCGAAAAGGTGCGCATGTTGCGGGCGTAGCGCTCGGGGATCAAATCGTGCTCGAGAGCGGCCGCTTCGATCTCGCGGACGGGGGTGCCGGTCCGCTGCGCGAATTCCTGGATTCGACGGACGGAAAGACTCCGGTAGGGGGTTTTGTCCGGAAAGGCGGCGGGTTGGGCCAGAACTTCAAGGTCGCTGCGTGAAATCGCCATGGGATGCCTCACTGCAAGGCGCTGCGGCGCATACCCTCCACCGCCTGACCTCGGCTCAAGGTGAACGGGTTCGTTTGCAAAATGCCCACAGGACCGCCGGATCGATTCCCGGCGGCCCTTCCGGGTGGAACCCGAACAGGCGGAATCGCCGGATTCCGCCTCAGCCGATCTTGAGCACCATGGCGGCGGCGGTGTCTCCGGCGGCGCAGCCGGCAAACAGCAGATAGCCGCCGCCCTTCATCACGACCTCCTCGATGCCCTCGATGATCAGGCGGCCGGCGGTCGGGCCCTGGGGATGGCCGAAGATCAGCGACGAGCCGTAGTGGTTCATCCCGTTCATCACCTCGATGCCGAGCTTCTTGGCGAGGAAGACGTCGTTGGCCGCAAAGGGGTTGTGGGTTTTGATGGCCTTGGCGTCCCTGGCCGTGATCTGGGCGCCGTCGAGCGCCATCTGCGCGGCGGGATAGACCGCCGCGGCCATGAAGGCCGGCTTGACCCGCGCGTAGCCGTAGGAGAGGATCTGGATTTCCACGGACGGGTCGGCGCTCATCGACTTGGCCTTTTCGCGGCTGGCGACGATGACGCCGCAGTGGCCGTCGGCCGGGTGGGTCTGGCTGCCGAAGGTGAGGACCCCGTCGGGCAGGACCGGCTTGAGCCCCGCCAGGCCCTCGGCCGTCGTGTTCATGATGCCTTCGTCCGCGTCGAGCATGAGGGTCTGCTTCCTGGAGACCTTGATCATCACCGGGTACATGTAGCGCTTCTGGAACTCGCGGTCGTTGGCGAGCGCGTCCTGGTACTGCCGGTAGCGGTGCAGGGTGACCTCGTCGCACTCTTTGCGCGTGATGCCTTCCTCCTTGGCCACGTTTTCGGCGGTCTTGATCATGGCCTGGCCGGCCCAGGGGTCCTTGTTGAAGTTGTCCATCATCCAGTTCTCGGAGACGACCTGCCCGCCCGGGCCCATCGGATTGGGCCAAATGGCGTGCGGACCGTTGGAGCAGCGGTCGGTCATGAGGCAGAACGGCGCGCTGAAAAGGCCGGTCTCGACGCCCATGGCGGCGGAGTAGATGGCCACGGTGGAGGTCGAGCAGGCCTGGCTGACCCACAGCCCCGGCACGCCGGCCGCGCCCATCAGGGCCGCCGCCCAGGGGCCGCCGTAGAACCCCTGGTGCTGGTGCACCGTGAGGCCCAGGTACACATAGTCGAAGCTCTTGGGGTCGATGCGCTTTTCCGCCAGCCAGCGTTTGGCGGTCTCGGCCGCCAGGATGATGGCGTGCTCGTTCGCCATGCTGCCCTGCCAGCGCGCGAACGGGGAGCTGAAATAGCCTTTGTAGGGAATGAACGCTTTGGTCAACATTACTTCTTTCCTCCTTGATGGGTCAGCTTTAATCTCTCTTTGAGGATGCGGTGCAGGATCTTGCCGGTCGGCGTGCGGGGCATCTCCTCCTGCGCGATGAAGATGACCTCCTTGGGGCGCTTGTAGCCGGCGAGCTTCTCCCGGCAGCACTCCATGATGTCTTTTTCGGTGATGCTCTGCGGATCGACGCCGGGCCGCGTGATGATCACGGCGGCCACCTTTTCGCCCCACTTTTCGTCCGGCAGACCCACCACCGCGCAGTCGAACACGCATTCGTGGCTGCCGACGGCCTCCTCGACCTCGCTGGGATAGACATGCTCGCCGCCGGTGATGATCATGTTGTCCTTGCGGTCGACGATGTTGAAGAATCCGTCTTCGTCCCTGAGCGCCATGTCGCCGGCGGAGAACCATCCCCGATGGAAGGCGCCCGCCGTCTTTTCCGGAAGCTTGTAGTACTCCTTGAACAGCATGGGACCGCGGGAGTAAAGCTCGCCCACCTGCCCGGCCGGGACTTCCTTTTTGTCGGCGTCGAGTATTTTCACGAACTCGGTGCCCAGCGATTCGAAGCCGATCGAGCCGAGCTTTTTCATCTGGTACTCGGGCTTGAGCACGGTGACGATGCCGGCCTCGGTCGAGCCGTAGGCCTCGTAGAGCTGAACGCCGGGGAAGAACTCCATGATGGCGAGCTTCATGTTCTTGCGCACGGGCGCCGAGGAGCACAGCAGCTTGCGGATGGAACTGCGGTCGTGGCGGCGGGCCTCCTCCGGCGCGGTCAGAATCAGGTTGTAATGGGTGGGGATCAGCGAGATGAAGGTCACCTTCTCGCGGGCGACGATCTCGAGAATCTCCTCCGCCCGGAAGGAGCGCGCCGGGTGGATGTAGACCGAGCCGCCGATGTACAAAAAGGTGAAGGTGAAAAAAGTGGAGTTGATGTGGCACAGCGGCATGACGTTCATGCAGACGTCGTGTTCGCTGAAGCCGAAGTCGATGGCGTTGATCAGGTAGAAGGCGATGTGCGACTCGTGGGTGCGCACCACCCCCTTGGGCCGGCCGGTGGTGCCGGAGGTATAGATCAAAATCCAGGTGTCCTCCGGCCGCACGTCCGCTTCCGGCTCCGCATCGGAGGCGCCGGCGATGAACTCCTCGTAGGTGCGGTATCCGGACGCGGGCCGGCCGACCACGATGTAGTTCTCGTTCGGGATCTTCTGGAGCCGCGGCCGGATGGGATCGAGCGTGCCCAGGAATTCGTCGTGAACGATGAACGCCTTGGCGTCCGCATTGTCGACGATGTACTCGACGTCGGCGCCGGTCAGCCGGAAGTTGATCGGGACGATGACGATCCCCGTCTTGGCCGCGGCGAGAAAGGCCTCCACGATCTCGACGCTGTTTTCGAGCAGCACCGCCACTTTGTCGCCCTTCTGCAGACCGAGTGAAAGCAGCCGGTGGGCCAGCCGGTTGACCCGGCGGTTGACCTCCGGGTAGGTGAAGCCGCGGCCGCGGTCCTTGAGGGCCACCGTGTGCGGAAACTTCTTGGCGTTGACCTTCAGGATCTGTCCCAGGTTAAGCCAGCAAGCCATTTTCTTCTTCCCCCCGCTTTAAGAGTCGGCCGCATTCAGGCCGACTCTTTCAGGCTGATTCTGGCGTCCACCACGAACGCCCTGTCTTTGAAGGCCATGACCGGATTGAGGTCCATTTCCCGGATCTCCGGCAGGTCGCCGAGCAGCTGGGACAGCCGCTGCAGGACCTCCGCGAGCTTGTCGCGGTTGACCCCCGCCTGCCCGCGCACGCCGGTCAGGAGCGCCGCGCTCTTGATGGCGGCGAGCATTTCGTGCGCTTCCGGTGCGCTGATCGGGGTGAGGTTGAACACCACATCTTTCAGGACTTCGACGTGGATGCCGCCCAGCCCGAAGACGACCGCATGGCCGAGGCCCTCTTCGGCCTTGGCACCCATGATGACCTCCAGCCCGCCGGGAAGGTACTTCTGCACGAAAAAGCGCAGGTCCGGCGCGGAGATGGCCTTCTGCATCCGGGCCGCTTCGCGCTTCACGGCGCTGGCGCTGCCCAGGTCCACGGCGACGCCGCCCAGGTCGCTTTTGTGCAGCACGGATGCGGCCTCGGCCTTGACCACCACCGGGAAACCGATGGCGGCGGCGGCCTCGGCGGCCTCGGTCGGGTTGGAGGCCAGGCGCCACTTGGCGACGGGGATCTTGTAGGCCTCGAGAACGCCGTAGACTTCCGCCGCGGCGAGTTGGGTGCGGCCGGCGGCCTTGGCGGCGGCCATGATCTTGCGGGCCTTTTCCGGCTTGATGTCGGCAAAGCCTTTGGCGGCGGCGGTTTCGCGGCTGCGGATGAAGTGGTAGTTCACGAGCGCCCCCATGGCCCGCGCGGCCTCGCCCGGCAGCGGGTAGCAGGGCACGCCGCCTTCGCGCAGGATGCGCACGACCTCGGCCCACTGCTGCCGGTCGGTCATGAGGTTGCAGACCAGCGGTTTGATCCGCTGCTGGCTGACGGCCACGATCTCGCGGGCGATGCTTTCGTTGTCGACAAAGAACGGGGTCACGAAGTTGACGAAGACGCAGTCGAAGCTATCGTCGGCCATCATGGCGTCCATGCAGGCGCGGTAGTGCTGGGCCGTGCCGGTGGCGAGCACATCCACGGGGTTGCCGATCGAGGCCTCGGGATAGAGCTTCTCCTTGAGCCGGGCGCGGGTCGGCTCCGAGAGCGGGGGCAGGGTGCACCCGCCGGCCACCAGCACGTCCGTGGCGATGACCGCGGGACCGCCGGTGTTGGTGATGATGCCGACCCGGTTGCCCTTGGGGATCGGCTGGGTGGCGAAGGCGGCGGCGGCCTGGATCAGGTGGCCCTCGTCGCGGAAGGAGAGCACGCCGGCCTTCTTGAAGATCAGGTCGGTGGCGATGTCTTCCTTGGCAAGTCCGCCGGTGTGCGAGGCCGCGGCCTTGGCGCCCTCTTTCGAGCGGCCGGCCTTCATCGCCAGGATGGGTTTGCGCGCCGCGACCGCGGCGGCGGTCTTCATGAAATTGGCCGGGTCGCGCAGGCCTTCGACATAGGTCACGATGACGCGGGTGCCCTCGTCCTCGCCCAGGTAGCTCATGATCTCCGGGATGGTCACGTCCACGGCGTTGCCGTTGGAGGCGTAGATGCGGGTGCCGACCCCCATCTGCGCGAAGGCCTGGTGGATGACCTCGGCCACGCCGCCGCTCAAGGCGACGATGGAGATGAAGCCCGGCTCCGGCTTCGTGAAGGTGAAGTTGCAGTAGGCGCGGATCTCGGGATCGGAGTTGATGACGCCCTGGCAGTTGGGCCCCAGGATGCGGATGCCGTAGCGCCGGGCGCGTTCGAGGAAGTCCTTTTCGATGGCCACGCCCTCGGGGCCGGTCTCGCCGAAGCCGCCCGAGTTGATGATGATGTGCTTGACCCCCTTTTTGCCGCAGTCCTCCACGGCCTGGGGCACGAACTTGGCGGGGATGACCATGTGGACCACGTCCACGCCGTCCGGGCAGTCCAGGATCGATTTATAGGCCTTGATCCCGCGGATCTCGTCCGCGCTGGGATTGATGGGGTAGATGCTGCCGCGGAAGCCGAAATCGATGAGGTTCTTGATCACCCGGTTGCCGATGGAAAGCTCCTTGGACGACGCGCCGATGACGGCCACGGCCTTGGGCCGGAACAGGGACTCCAGCATATCATCCTCCTTGAATTGTGTTGGTCCCCTGGTACCTGAATTGGTTGGGACGATCACCGAAAAAATCCGAAGCACGAAATCCGAAGTCCGAAACAAATCCCGAATGACGGAATGACCGAAACATTAGAAGGCCCTCTCAAGTGACGGCCGAACCGGTTTTGGTCATTATTCATTTTGAACATTCGACTTTGTTTCGTGTTTCGTGTTTCG
>Ga0114938_1000922_pt1 | contig 21322 bp, 8 predicted proteins | sample AshMeaBigSpring_FD_88675 | JGI IMG/M metagenome (GOLD analysis project Ga0114938, IMG submission 88675) | Groundwater microbial communities from Big Spring, Nevada to study Microbial Dark Matter (Phase II) - Ash Meadows Big Spring | ecosystem: Environmental > Aquatic > Deep subsurface >...
CGATATATGGTTAGATAGCATTCGGCATTGTCAAGTAAACAAAGGGCATAAAGCGTAGGGTGGGGTAGTAATGACCTCACCCTGTTTTGCAACTATCCCAAATGAATTAAGGAACAACCAATTGTTGTACCGCACGCTTTTATCTATGAAATGGGTATTGGTAGAAAGCCATTAACATTTTGTGCTACAAACATTATCAAAACCTATCCCATTAGCCAATAGCGTACTGTAGTTTTGACAAATCATTATGCTAACGATACCCTTTTTTAAAAATGATTAAGGCATAGCCGTATGTTTTTTCCATGCCGCATCTGTTTTTGCATTTCTGAGGGGTTGTTTCAGGCAAATGTCAATCGTCAATTGAGGTGTAATGGTTAAAAAAATTTGTTTAGTTGGGGGCCTCTTATTGTCCCTTTTCAGTAAGTCGCAAACGCATTCTGCATTGCCCGACAATAAAATGGCTTGGTGGAAAGAAGCCAAATTTGGCATGTTCATTCATTGGGGCCTGTACAGCCTACCCGCCGGTACTTGGCAAGGCAAACAAATGAATAGGGCTTACGGTAGCGAATGGCTTTTGAACATACTGCGGGTACCGATAGCCGATTACAAACAGTTGGCAACACAATTCAATCCTACCCAATTTGATGCGGAACGGATTGTGATTACCGCTAAAGCCGCCGGAATGAAATACATCGTTTTTACGGCCAAGCACTGCGATGGTTTCGCCATGTTTGCATCCGCCAATCCATTCAATATAGTAGATGCCACACCGTACAAAAAAGATGTGGTAAAAATGATGGCCGATGCGTGTAAAAAGCACCACATGCCCTTTGGCGTATACTATTCGCAGGCACAGGATTGGCTACATCCGGGCGGCGGCGCTTACGAAAAAAAGTGGGACCGTGCGCAAGAGGGTAGCTTTAGTCAGTTTATAGAAAAAGTATCCTTGCCACAGGTGAAGGAAATAGTGGCTGCTTATCAGCCAAAAATCATTTGGTTTGATACGCCCGCCGAAATGACCCCTGCTTTGGCCAAGAAGTTTACCGATTACTTAGCCGCGTATCCCAATTTGCTGTTCAACGACCGCTTAGGCGGCGGCGTTCCCGGCGATTGGAGTACCCCGGAGCAGTACATTCCCGAAGCAGGTATGCCCGGCAAAAACTGGGAATCGTGCATGACGATCAATGGTACTTGGGGCTATAATGCCAACGACCACCAATGGAAACCTACCGAAACCTTAATTCGGAATTTGATTGATATTGCTTCAAAAGGAGGCAATTATTTGCTCAATATTGGCCCCGATGCTACGGGCACAGTGCCGGCCCCATCTGTAGAACGCTTACTAGCTATGGGTAAATGGTTGAAAGTAAATGGCGAAGCTATTTATGGTACTGCTGCTAGTCCTTTTGCTGAAGTAAAGTGGGGAAAAATTACCCAAAAAGCGGTAGGTGGCAGCACCAAATTGTATTTACATGTGTATCGGCATCCGCAAAATGAACCGTTGGTATTATCGGGACTTACCAACCGCATCATCAAAGCGTATCCTTTGGCGCAGCCCAATCAAAAAATACCGCTGCGCAAACAAGCGGCCGATGTGTTGTTGAATGTAAGTAGTGTTACCCCAACCGACTATGCAACGGTGGTGGTGGTAGAAATTGAGGGCAAGCCCGAAGTGGTACAAGCACCTACTATTCATGCTACGGCTACTTCGTTTATTCACCAATTGCCCCTGACAATAAAGGCCAAGGGCGAAGTGCATTATACCACAGATGGCAGCTTGCCCAATGCGGCATCGCCTGTGGCAAAAGATAGTTTGTGGTTATTGCCCAACACAAGTTTTGTATTAAAAGCACAGGTTTTTGAACAGCAAAAGCCGGTAAGTGGCATTGCTGAACAGCCATTTACAAAAGTTACGCCGCTTCAACCCGTCATCAAACAAAAGCAAGGGCTACAATATGCTTATTACGAAGGCGAATGGAACCAACTACCGGATTTTTCTACCATGAAAGCCCTCCACAGTGGTGTTGCCGAAACTATTGGTACCGAAATGAAAAAAAGAGAAAAGCAATTTGGAATGGTGTTTAGCGGGTATTTAAAAATAACGCAAACCAACATATATACATGGTTCCTTTCTTCCGACGATGGCAGTTGCTTATTGATAGATGATCAGGTGGTTATTGCCAACGACGGCCTACACGGAATGGAAGATAAAACGGTGGAATTACCACTAGCCGAAGGGCTCCATACCTTCAAGCTATGTTATTTTCAGCAAGAGGGTGGAAGCGGATTGCAGTTGCATTGGCAACCACTTGGTGCAGCTCGGAGTGCGATTGACAAGCAGTATTTTATTCACTAGGTTACCCAATGATGCTACAAACAACTAGTACATTCGGGCAAATAGATATTACAACGGATGGCCTCAATTGCATCCTTTAACAGTAAACCAACGATTACATATGAAACAAAAAGCACCCAAAGTGGTATGGTTAATGCACTTGTTGCTAGCCGGCATGTGGTTGCTCCCCTTTTCCGCAACTGCAAAGGCAGCCGTTAACCCAACTGTGGTGGTAAAAAGTCCCAATAGGCAGTTGTATATCAAAATATATGTGAACGAAGCACACCAATGGGTGTACGAAGTGGCAAAGCAACAACAAACAATTATTGCACCATCGCATTTGGGATTGCTGCTCGATAGCATCGATTTCAGTAAGGATATTGCCATAACAAGCTACTCCAAACCCACATTTATCAACGAATCGTACCCCATTTTTGGCAACCACGCTATGGCACACAACCGTGCCAACGAAGTGGTACTGACAGTTAATAAAAATGGAGTAGCACTGCAACTGTATGTGCGTGTGTACAACGATGGCGTTGCCTTTAGGTATGGTTTGCCCAATACCGCACAGTATTTACAAAAAGAGTTAACCTCTTGGAATATAGATACTACAAAAACAACTATTGCTTGGAGTGAGTTTAGCCATTGCTACGAGGGCGTGAGCAAAGTAACAGCTATGGCGCAATTGAAACCAATGCAACTAGTTATGCCACCGGTTACTTTCTTGGTAAACAATTACTATGTTTCAATTTCGGAAGCCGATTGCGAAACCTTCTCCGATATGGCAATGCATTACACCACCAACGGTTTACAAGCCATATTCCCTTTTGCCAAAAAAGGATGGGCAATTGTTAAGAATACACAACCCAATAGCAACTTAAATGGCCTTTATCGTGGTCAGCAGGTATCGCCGTGGCGTTCCATCATCATTGCTAGCGATGTAAATACGTTGGTAAACAGCGATTTAATTTCTAACTTATGTAAAGCACCTGCCAAAGGCAGCGATTTTTCTTGGGTAAAGCCGGGGCGATGTTTGTGGCAATGGTGGAGTGACGGAGCACCAAAACAAGCAGAACAACAACAATGGTTTGATGCTGCAGCAAAACTAAAGTGGGAATATTATTTAATAGATGAAGGCTGGCGCGATTGGCGTCAAGCAGGTAAAGACCAATGGCAGCTATTGGCCGAAGCGGTAGCTTATGGCAAATCGGTAGGTGTAAAATCGATTGTTTGGGTAGACTCTAAAGAAATGCCAACGGCAACCAAACGCCGCGAATACCTGAAGCGTATTAAAGCACTTGGTGCCGATGGTATTAAAATTGATTTTATTCCGGATGCTACAGCCGAACGCATGCAATGGTACATGGAAAGTATACAAGATTGTGCCAATTTGCAATTGATGGTCAATTTTCATGGCAGTGTAAAACCAACCGGTATCAACAGAACATATCCGAACGATATAACCCGAGAAGCTGTTCGTGGCAACGAATTTCACATGATTCGTTACCAACGCATACAACCACTCAGCCACGATGTAAGTTTGCCATTTACCCGCTTATTAACAGGCCCTGCCGACGTTACTCCGGTAATGCTCAATCCTAAAGAGTTGGCAACCGCTAAATTTACATGGGCACATGAGTTGGCACAAGCTATTGTCTATCTATCGCCCTTAACGCATTTTGCCGATCACTACCAATATTATCTCCAAAGTCCCATGTTCGATTTGTTGCAACAATTGCCCACTTTTTGGGACGAAACACGCGTTTTGCCTTCCACAAAAATGGGGCAGGTGGTCGTTTTTGCACGAAGAAAAGGCAACACTTGGTGGATAGGGGCCTTAAACGGTGAAAAGGAACAAACCGTGACTATTCCCGTAGATTTTTTATCTAAAACAGCTAAGGCCACGCTTATTTTTGATTCAGAAAAAGGATTTGCTGCCATTAATCGGATAGAAGAAACCATCAAAGCGCCCAAAAACATAACGGTAAAAATGGCTGCCGGTGGTGGTTTTGTGGCCAAAATGGAACAGTAAGGTTACATAATGTCACAGCTTGCATAGTTTAAAAGGCTTGTGTAAATGGAAAAGGATAAAATAGTGAAGTTATATGATAATGAAACCATCAAAATATAGGCTGCAGGTAGTTAATATTGTATCGCCCCAACGAGCCATATACATGTGTAGTACTACCACCGTTAGTAACAAAAAGCCGGTTTCGAGCAGCATCAATCGCTTCTTGGGTAGTTGCTGTTTGGTACTTTTCGGTTCAATCATGGTTGCGGCGCAGCCTGCTATGCGGGCAATACAAACGTTTACGGGCAAGGAAGTGGTGCTCAGCCAATCGTGGATACAACAAAGGGCCTTGCTCAATAACCAATATTTACACCAACTAAATGCCGATAGGCTGCTGCACAATTTTCGGGTAAATGTGGGTATCGCCTCCACCGCACAGCCGCTTGAAGGATGGGAACACCCAAAAGTAGGTTTGCGAGGCCACTTTACCGGTCACTATTTGTCTGCATGCAGTTATGCAATTTACAATACAGGCGATACCGGTTTGCAAAACCGATTGCAATACATGGTAAAAGCATTGGCCGAATGTCAGCAAAAAGCGGGAGGGTATTATTTAAGTGCTTTTTCGGAAAAAGACTTTGATATTTTAGAGAAACAATTTGGCGGTGTTTGGGCACCTTATTATACCTATCATAAAATCATGCAAGGCATGCTAGATGCTTATACTTATGGTGGAAATCAACAAGCATTAGCCGTGGTAAAAAATATGGCTACCTATGTACAGCGCCGTATGGCCAAGCTGTCGCCCGAAACAATTGAAAAAGTATTGTACACACCGCAAGCCAATCCGGGCAACGAAGTAGGTGGCATGAACGATGTATTGCACCAACTATATGCTGTTACAAAAGATACGCAGCATTTGCAATTGGCCAAATTATTTGATAGGGATTGGTTTAGCAAACCATTAATGCAAAACAAAGACATCCTCTCCGGACTGCATGCCAACACACATTTGGTATTGGTGAATGGCTTTGTGCAACGCTATAAAAATACCCGTGAAAATGATTATGGTAAAGCAGCATTTCATTTTTGGGATATGCTGATGTACCACCATGCATTTGTAAATGGAAGCAGTAGCGGTCCAAGGCCTATTGCCACCACTTCAACCGCCAAAACTGCCGAACATTGGGGCAAAGCAGATGTGTTAAGTACAACGCTAACAGACGAAATTGCAGAGTCTTGCGTATCGCACAATACCCAAAAATTAACAAGTGCCTTGTTTCAATTATCCGGTCAAGTGCAATATGCACAGTCGTATATGAATACCTTTTATAATGCAGTAATGGCATTGCAAAATGGCGAAAACGGACAAGTAGTGTACCATTTGCCCCTAGCATCGCCACGAAAAAAAGTGTTTTTAAAAGAGAATGATTTTAAATGTTGTAACGGTACCGGGATAGAAGCATTTGCAAACCTCAACAGCAATGTTTATTTCCACGAAAAAGATACCCTTTGGATAAACCTCTACGTGCCGTCGCAATTAAATTGGGCGTCGAAGGGGATGACGATCCAACAAAGCGGCAATTTTACCGAATTGGGTAAAGTGCGCATCCAATTGCAAGAAGCGCAGCCAAAACAAACCACTATTAAATGTTTGGTTCCCGATTGGGCAGACCCTAAGGAAGTACAAATAACCATCAATGGAATACCGGTTCCTTCCAAAGTCATTCATCGTGGATATGCTACTTTGCAGCGTGTATGGAAGGCGGGCGATGTGGTAGAAATGACGTTTAAACTAAAAATACGTTGCGTAAGTATGCAAGACGATGCCAACATAGTTGCCTTTTATTACGGGCCTACTTTATTGGCATTTGAAACGGATAAGGAGTTGGTATTAAAGGGTACAAGTAAGGAAATAGTATCATCTATCAAGAAAGAAGCAGAAGGCCTACGCTTTAAGATGACGAATAACCAACAAAACTTTCGATTGGTGCCTTTTTACCAAATTACCAAAGCTAGTTATGGGGTGTATGCCACTATTAGAAACGATTACTAAAGCTACCTAGTAGTTCCTGGCGCTGAATATCTAGCCCCGATAGCAACGGATAGCCCGGTGAGGCCTTGTGCCATGGCTGTGTGCCGGACTATGAGTGGATAGCGGGACTGTGGTTGAATAGAGAAATCTGTGTTGAGCTACAAAAAAACAAATTACTGATACATGAAAAAAACAATCGTTCCCATTGTGTTGATGTTATTGCCATTAGCCATATTGGCACAAACTTTTCAAAGTAAAGAAGCTCGGTTGGCATGGTGGCGCGATGCGCGTTTTGGTATGTTCATTCATTGGGGGCCGGTAACGCTCAAAGGAAAAGAAATTAGTTGGTCGCGCGGGGGACAAATACCTGTTCGGGAATATGATAGTTTGTATTTGCGGTTTAATCCTACTCAGTTCGATGCACAAGCTTGGGTACGCATAGCCAAAGCCGCCGGTATGAAATATATGGTACTTACCACCAAGCACCACGATGGATTTTGTTTGTGGAATAGTAAGCAAACTCCGTACAATATACTCAATACGCCTTTTCAGCGCGATGTAGTAAAAGAACTGGCCGAAGCTTGCCAACAACAAGGCATGCCCTTTGGTGTGTATTATTCCACCTGCGATTGGTACCACCCCGATTTTCCGGTAACGAGTCCGGGAGGTGGCAAGAAAAGAGAAAAAAGTAATATAGATGCCTATACCAATTATTTAAAAAGGCAAATTGCCGAATTGATGCTTAATTACGGGCCGTTGGCTACTTTGTGGTTTGATGTGCCACAGCATTTTGATGCCAAACGCGGTCAGGGTGTCATTGATTTTGCACGAATTATTCAGCCCGATATCCTCATCAACAACAGAACAGGTGCTTGGGGCGATTATGACACGCCCGAACAGCGTGTAGGCAGCATGCAAATGAACCGTGCATGGGAAAGCTGTATTACTATTGCCGACCAATGGGCATGGAAACCAAACGATAAAGTAAAAACCCTACAGCAGTGTTTGCAAACCCTTATTTTGAGTGCCGCCGGCGATGGCAATTTGTTGTTTAATGTGGGTCCCGATTCCTTGGGTGTAATAGAACCTTTGCAAGTAAAGCGCCTCGAAGAAATGGGCAATTGGTTGAAGAAAAACGGCGAAGCCATTTATGGTACTAGGGGAGGACCATATTTGCCGGGACGCAATATTGCCTGCACAAGAAAAGACAGTGTGGTGTATTTACATGTGCTAAAATGGCGAAAAGGTGTGTTGTCGTTGCCTAATTTGCCTGTTGCTATTCAAAAAGCTACGTTGCTCAATGGTACTAAAATCAATGTACAACAGCAAAACGACCAACTAAACATTAGTGTTCCTAAAGCATTGAGAGATAGCATAGCCACTATTATTAAACTAACACTCAATACACCTGCTATTGATTTGGCATTAATAGATCCGCTGGATGATTACAAGGCAATCGCTTCTAATGTACACAAGAAATCTGCTCATTTTGGGGCCGATAGGTTGTTGGATAAAAGTACCGATGCATTGTCAATTTGGCGTACCGACGATACTATTCGCACTGCTTGGGTAGAAATAGATTTGCGCAAAGAAAGAACTATTGACCAAGTTACCGTAAACGAACATGGTGGCGAGCATATAGAACAGTTTACAATTACCTATAAAAATGCCAAAGATGAGTGGGTGTCATTGGCAGAAGGTACCAAAGTTGGACAAGCATTAACGATACCCGTTAAAAAAACCGTAACCCGTTATGTTCGGTTAAATATTCTAAAAGCCAATGCTGCACCATCGTTATCAGAAATTGATATACGTGAAGCTGATTAGTATGTTAGGTGTTTTATGATAGATAGAGCACCCTTTTTCAGACATCAAGGCGGGGGCTTTTGCAATAACCGTTACTTTGGGGTAAATATATACACATATGCCCCCGATAGCACTTGCTAAGTACCTATATTTGTACGACTGACCATTGAGATTGTTTATGCCTACAAAATTACTTGCCGTTTTGGTATTGCTGTTTGCTTGTGTTGGGCTTCAAGCGCAGGAAAACTTTGCATTTACCCGATTGGATATCAACAGAGGATTGTCGCACAATCAAATTAACAGCATATTACAGGACGATAAAGGCTTTATGTGGTTTGGTACCGAGGCCGGTTTAAACAGGTTTGATGGGTATTCCTTTAAAGTGTTTAAGTCTAAACTGCACGATACCACGTCCTTAAACGAAAACATCATACACCAATTGTGGCAACTGCCCGAAGGCAGAATGGGCGTGCTCACACGAGATGGTACTATTTGTGTGTACAATCCCATTACCGAAACGTTTCAACGCGATGCAGATGCATATTTTAAATCGTTGGGTTTGCCAAATGCCGCTATTAAAGAAATATTGCGCGATAAAAAAGGGAATTATTGGTTTGTACACCAATATTTAGGGGTTTTCAAATACACCACCTCCAATAAATCGGTCAAATTATTTACCAACGATAGTCGGTCAAACGCTTTTTCCATCAGTTCCAACAGCATTGTTGCCGCAGCACTTGATAACAACGATGGCCTTTGGATCATCAATAAAGACGCGGTGTTGGAAAAAATAAGTATTACTGCTAATAAAGTGGTGTACCGATCCGATGCTTTGCGTAAGCAATTGACAAACAATATTAACATTAATACCAATCATACGTTGTTTGTAGACAAAGACAACGAGTTGTGGATACAATTAGGGCCTCCTGCCGTGGGAATTTATTATTTCAAACCACAAAATGGTGGAACAATAGAGCATTTATCTAAAACTACCGGATTTGTACACCTCAACAACGATTTGGTAAAATGCATAGTACAAGACAACAAAGAACGTATTTGGTTAGGTACCGATCATGGTGGTATTAATGTGATTGACAAAAAGAAAAAAACCATTCGTTATGTTTTAACCAACGATGAGGATGCCAAAAGTTTGAGTCAAAATGTGATCATTTCCATGTTTAAAGACAATACGGGCATTATGTGGATTGGCACCTACAAAAAAGGCATCAATTATTTCCACGAAAATGTTTTGAAATTTCCATTATACAAACATTTGGTTTCACAACCCGGCAGCTTGCAGTACGATGATGTAAACCGATTTGTAGAAGATGCAAGCGGCAATTTGTGGATTGGTACCAATGGTGGCGGACTCATTTATTTTAATAAAACCACCGGCAAATTTGCCCAATACCTCCACAGCGAAAGCAATAGTAATAGCTTGAGCAACGATGTAATTGTGAGTTTGTGTGTAGATCATAAACAACGCTTATGGATAGGTACGTATAATGGGGGACTAGACTGCTTTGACGGCAAAACGTTTACGCATTATAAAAACAATCCACAAAACGAGAACAGCTTGATAAACAACAATGTTTGGGCCTTGCACGAAGATGCCAATAAGCAACTTTGGATAGGTACTTTGGGCGGATTGGATGTTTTGGATATGGAAAAAAACACATTCAAGCACTTTAAATCCAATAACCAAAGTTCCATTAGGTCCGATAATGTGTTTGCAATTACTGAAACCCGCAACGGAGACATTTGGATAGGTACTACCAAAGGCATAAATGTGTTGGAAAAAAATGCCAAGCAATTTATTCATTACGAGCACAATCCCAAAGTCAATAGCAGTTTAAGCAACGATAATGTGTTGGATATTTTGGAAGATAGCAAAGGCCGAATTTGGATTTGTACCTACGACGGATTGAATCTCTTTGATAAACGGTCTAAATCGTTTCGCGTTTTTAGGGCCGAAGATGGTTTGGCCGATAACAATGTTTTAAGGGTTTTGGAAGACAATTTGCACCACTTGTGGGTAAGCACACCCAACGGCATTTCCAATATTGTTGTTAATGGAGCCATACGCAATCAAGAGGTAGTGGTACAATTTAAAAATTATGACGAAGCCGACGGACTACAATCGCGGGCATTCAACCAAAATGCGGCCTACAAAACCCGCAACGGAACCCTTGTTTTTGGCGGTGCGAATGGTTTCAATATGTTCAATCCACAAAACATCATGTCCATCAAAGATGTACCACCCGTGGTATTAACCGATTTTCAGCTATTCAACAAAAGCATTGCCATTGGTGAAGCCATCAATAGCCGTATTATTTTGAATCAAGCCATTAATGAAACCAAAGAACTTGTTTTAAAATACAATCAAAACATTTTTTCCATAGAGTTTGCTGCCTTAACCTACGATAATCCCGAAAAAAAGAAGTACGCTTATCGGCTAGAAGGGTTCAACAAAGATTGGTTAGTTACCGATGGCAAACTGCGTAGGGCAACGTACACCAATTTGGATCCGGGTAAATATACATTTAGGGTAAAAACAGCCGATGATGAGGGCGTTTGGGGCAAAGAAGATGTGCAATTAGTGGTGTATATAAGTCCTCCCTTTTGGAAAACAGGTTTTGCCTATTTTGTTTATGTGTTGTTGGTGTTAGCCGTACTTTATTTTTCGCGCAAATTTTTGCTCGATAGGGCCAATGAACGTTTTGCAATTGCGCAAGAAAGGCAAGTTGCGCAGCACATGCACGAGATGGATTTGATGAAAATAAAATTTTTCACCAATGTAAGTCATGAGTTTAGGACGCCTTTATCGCTCATTATTACGCCCTTAGATAAAATAGTAGACAATACGGCCGATCCTAGTCAAAAAGGGCAATTACAAATGGTGCACCGCAATGCCCGTAGGTTATTGAATTTGGTAAATCAGTTGCTCGATTTTAGGAAATTGGAAACGCACGAATTAAAATTAATGCTTACCAAAGGCGACTTTATTGAGTTTTGCAAAGAAGTGTGTTTTTCGTTTACCGATATGGCCGAAAAAAAAGAAATAAGCTTCACCTTCAAATCTGAATTACCATCGTTTTTTACCCAGTTCGATAACGATAAAATTGAGCGCATACTGTTCAATTTATTGTCAAATGCATTCAAGTTTACGCCCGCATTTGGGAAAATTGAAGTAACCATTGGTATTTCCAATCACCAACTAGCGCCACACCATACCCATTTATTGCAAATTAAAGTCAAAGATTCGGGTATCGGTATTCCAAAAGAAAAGCAAGAGAAAATTTTTGAACGATTTTTTCAAACCGAAATGCCGGGTTCCATTGTGAACCAAGGCAGTGGCATTGGTTTATCTATTACCAAAGAATTTGTGAAGCTGCACAATGGCAATATTTACGTTGAAAGCGAAGTAAATCAAGGCAGCACTTTTGTTGTAAACTTACCTTTTGCACTATTGGATCAAGCCGCTGCCACACCACCAACAACAGAAGTGGTAGCAGCGGTTATAGACGAACAAACAGTGGATGTACAGGAACAGACAACTGCTACGGAAGCATTTAATAACGATGCAGAGGTTAATGCTGCAGAATTGGATAAATCGAAAGAATTAATACAAAAGAAAGGACGTCAAAAGCCGGTTTTATTGCTCATTGAAGACAACGAAGATTTTCGTTTTTACCTAAAAGACAATTTAAAAGAATTTTATGTGGTTTTAGAGGCCGGTAATGGCAAGGAAGGCTGGCAAAAAGCCCTCCAACAGCATCCTCATTTGATTGTCAGCGATATCAATATGCCGGAAATGAACGGGATAGACTTGTGTAAAAAAATTAAAGCAGATCCCCGAACAGCCCATATACCCGTTATTTTGTTAACGGCACGTTCTGCAGAAGAACATTTAATTGAAGGCTATGGCATAGGGGCAAACGATTATATAACCAAACCATTCAACTTTGAGTTGTTACAAGCGCGAATACATAACTTGGTTGTTACCAACGAAAACCTGCGCAAGCTATTTCAAAAGCAAGTAGGGGTAAGCACACAAGAAATCAAAATTGAGTCGCAAGACGAAAAATTGATGCAACAAATCCTGAAAATCATTGAAAAAAATATTGACAACCCCGATTTTTCGGTAGAAGAATTGAGCAGAGATGTATTTATGAGTCGTGTGGGCTTGTACAAAAAAGTATTTGCCTTAACAGGAAAAACCCCCATAGAACTCATTAGGGCAGTGCGTATTGAAAGAGCTGCTCAATTACTCCAAAAAAGCAGACTGTCGGTAGCAGAAGTGGCTTACGAGGTTGGTTTTAACAATCCTAAGTACTTTGCCAAGTATTTTAAAGCCGCCTATGGTGTATTACCTTCGGCGTATGTTGCCAATATTAAAAATGAACAAGCCGCAACAGATGCATCCGACGAACTTTAAAAGTTGGTTGGTGTATTTTACGGATTGCTAGGGATACCAAATGTTAATAGAATGCATTGAAAAAGTGGCCTATTAACATTTGGCAACCTAAATCGATACAATACATCCCATTACCCCCATTGATGATCAATAACTTAGCAGCATTACTTGTGTAATACTTGCTATCATGGATTATTGCCCCAGTTTCGGCCTTCAAAGGCTTCCTATATTTTTATTGAACCAAAGCGCTAGTTAGGAAATGGAAAGTACTCTTTTTAGTTTCTTATCAGCCCTCATGCGCCAGCATACCAGTTTTGGGCAGCTGCAAATCAGTATTAGTACTCAGTCGGCGGCACACGATGCCTCTGTAAAATCAATTTGTGTGCGCTTACATGGCTTACCCAACTCGGTTTTGCTGAAAATGCAAGCAGCATGGCAAAGCGGTCAGCAAGCAGCACTGTTGCAAGTGCTTTTTGAGGGAAACGATTTGATGGCAAACAACTTTTCTCATTTTTTGACAACCAATCATGGCCAATTAAGTTTGGAAACTTCAGAAGCACCGTTTCATGTAGCCATTAATTTATTAGCCGATTTATGGTTGGCTCAGGACGATACCTACAAAATGTTTGAAGTAGCTAACAGCGTGCCTACACAAGCTACTGCTTTTGATGGAGAGGCAAACCTTGCCAAAAGCAGCGGCGCAATAGCCGATAGAGATACCGTGGTTGTGGTGGCCGACCTACATTCCTTATCCAATTTGTTATTTAACGACTTATCCAACAAATTCAAAATATTATTTGCACAATCGGATAGGGATGGCTGGCGCAAAATTATTCAGCTGCACCCATCGGTGGTGATATGCGAGTTACATGCCGATAACATTGATGGGTTTGGACTTTGTAAAAAAATTAAATCCGACTCCCGAACCAAGCACATTCCTATTATCTTACTCACGCAAAATGCCAACGAAAATGAACAATTGGCTAGCTATCAAATAGGCGTAAGTGACTATATGGAAATGCCCATTAATGCTACCGTTTTGTATTCCCGAATAACCAATTTACTACACCAATACAATTATTTAAAAGCCGTTTTTCAAAAGCAAATCAGTTTGTTTGCTACCACAACTACTAGTATTTCCGAAAACGAAAAAATGCTGCGTAGAGCCATCCAATTGATAGAAGACAATATGGATAAAGCCGACTTTTCGGTGAATGAACTGAGTAGGGCTCTTTTCATGACCCGCGTAGGTTTGTATAAAAAATTACTGGTACTTACCGGAAAAACGCCGGTTGAGTTTATTCGTAATCATCGGCTAAGCAAAGCCGCTACATTACTCACCGATTCTAGTAAAACTGTTGCCGAAGTGGCTTATTACGTTGGGTTCAACAACCCTAAAATTTTTTCTAAATTCTTCAAAAACAACTATGGGGTTTTACCCTCCCAATATCGAAAAAATTTAAAAATTTAATTATGGAATACACCACCATTGTCATGCACAATTACCAAGTTTGGACGGCTGCATGTATCCCCAAAAGTATTCTTTGTATACCAAATGGCTTGTAAATAGTGCATTTAAGGCAGTTGGTTAACATTTTAGCTACTAAACGTAAACAATTATACACCCTCACCCACCTTAGCTGTTTCTAATTTTATGAATTCATTGTCTGATGGTTCAGATAAAATAAATCAGTTAGGCATTTTTGAAAAAATTTGTTATGCTATATAGAAAAAAAATCATCGTTGCAACAACTTTTTTAGTGCTGCTCGTAACGTCAGTGTTCGCTTTTGAAGACGGAAAAAAAGGCGCATTTTCTAAGTTGGACGACGGCGTACTGGTATACGTAAAAAAGCCTGAATTGTTTGGCGCAAAGCTGATTAAGTTACAAGTAATTTCCGACAAGATAATTAGGGTGTCGGCTAGTCCTACCACTACTATCCCCAATACCAACAGTTTAATGATTGCCAAACCTGCAAAAGTTACTTCGGCATTGTGGGATGTAAAAGAGCAACCCAACAAAGTAATTGTTAGTACATCAAGCATCAATGCTACCATTACTACCGAAACTGGTAATGTAGTATTTACCGACAAACAGGGTAAATTAATTTTGGCCGATAAAGCAGTTGGGGCAAAAAGTTTTCTTCCTACCACTATTGATGGCGGTATAGTATACCAATTGAAGCAAACATTTGCTTCACCGGAAGACGAAGCCTTATATGGAATGGGTCAGCACCAAAATGGAATCATCAACTACAAAAACGAAATGGTAGAATTGGCACAAAACAATACCGAAGTGGCAGTGCCTTTCATTTTATCCGCAAAAAATTATGGTTTACTATGGGATAATTATTCCATTACCAAAATTGGCGATAGTAGAGATTTTGAGCCCATGAGTTCACTTAAGCTTTTTTCCAAAGAAGGGCACGAAGGTTGGTTAACCACTACCTATAGCGCTAAAACGAAAAATGTAGATTTTAATGTGGTACGTCCCGAATCGCAAATTGATTATGAGTTTATTCATACCATGAAAAATTTCCCCAAGGGCTTTAATGCAGGCGATGGTACAGTGAAATGGGAGGGAAGTATACAATCTCAATTTACGGGCATTCACAAATTTTTATTCAAATATGCAGGTTATGCCAAAATATGGATTGATGGAGTATTATTAGCTGATAGATGGAGACAACCATGGAATCCGGGAACAGCCATATTGAACGTACCATTAAAACAAAATGTAAAACATTCCTTTGTGGTAGAATGGATACCTAATGGAGGTGAGTCGTACATTGGTTGCAAATGGATGAGCCCGGTAAGCAACGAAGCCAAGAAAGAATATTCTTTACGTTCCGAAGCCGGCAATGTGATTGATTATTATTTTGTATATGGCGTTAATGCTGATGAAGTGATTGCCGGTTACCGACAATTAACTGGTAAGGCAACGATGATCCCCAATTGGTCGTTAGGATTTTGGCAAAGTAGAGAGCGTTACAAAACGCAAAGCGAAATTTTACAAACAGTACAAGAATTTAGAAAAAGAAAAATACCACTAGACAATATTGTGTTGGATTGGAGTTATTGGGAGGAAGACAAATGGGGAAGCCACCAATTCGATTCCGTACGATTTGCGAATCCTACTAAAATGATTAAAGATTTGCACGATCAGTACAATACACATTTCATGATTTCGGTATGGCCAAAATTTTATGAAGGCATACCCAACTACAATTACCTAGACAAAAATGGTTTTTTATACAAGCGAAATATTGTAAACCAACAGCGCGATTGGATAGCAAAAGGATATACATCCACTTTTTATGACGCATTCAATCCAAAAGCTCGGGTAGCATTTTGGAATCTCATGAGTAAACAATTGTTTAGCAAAGGGGTAGATGCATGGTGGCTAGATGCTTCGGAGCCCGATATTTTTTCAAATACCAATTTTGAAACCAAAAAGCAGTTGATGTCGCCTACTTATGAAGGGTCATCCACACAATATTTCAATGCCTACCCCTTGCAAAATGCCAAAGGTGTGTATGAGGGGCAGCGTGGCGAAAAACCCAATCAGCGGGTGTTTATACTTACCCGTTCGGCTTTTGCAGGTATTCAGCGCTATGCTGCTACTACTTGGAGTGGAGATATTGCTTCAAGATGGCACGATTTTAAAAATCAAATTCCTGCCGGGCTTAATTTTTCCATGTCCGGATTGCCCTATTGGACAACCGACATTGGTGGTTTTGCGGTAGAATCCAGGTTTGAACGACCTAATGCCAAAGATTTGGAAGAATGGCGCGAATTGATGACACGTTGGTACCAATACGGCAGTTTTTGCCCGCTCTTTCGTTCACACGGTCAATTTCCATATCGTGAGATATACAACATAGCACCTGAAAATAGTGTTTATTACAAAAGCATGTTGTTTTATAATAAGTTACGTTATCAATTGATGCCGTACATTTATACGTTGGCCGGCAAAACCTACCACGAAAATTACACCATCATGCGTGGATTGATCATGGATTTTGCTGCCGATTCGGCAGTGAAAAATATTGCCGATCAGTTTATGTTTGGTCCCAGCATTCTTGTGAATCCGGTGTACAATTACCAGGCAGAAAATCGCTCGGTGTATTTACCAGCTAAATCCGGTTGGTACGACTTTTATTCAGGAAAATACTTACCTGGTGGTCAAACCATATTGGCCAACGCCCCGCTAAGTAACATTCCGTTGTATGTAAAAGAGGGTAGCATTTTGCCATTTGGCCCGGACTTACAATACGTGGCTCAAAAACCTGCCGATACCATTACACTCAGGATTTACACAGGAAAAGACGCCACCTTTACTTTGTATGAAGATGAAGGAACCAATTACAACTACGAACAGGGTAAATACGCCCAAATACCCCTGTTATACAATGAACAAACCAAAACGTTAACTGTTGGCCAACGAAAAGGTACATTTGCAGGAATGCTGCAAAAGCGTGTATTTAACGTGTTAGTCATTAGCAAAACAAAGCCAGAGCCATTTGATTTGGACAATAACCATTCCGTAACTAAGTCGTTTATCTACAACGGCGATAAAATAACGATACCAATAATCAAATAAATCTTGTACTAATTAAAATACCTTAGTTAATTAAACGTTTTATCTTGCTCCATATGAAAAAAAGTACTAACGATTCATCAGCGTACCTTGCGTGTTACATCCGTAATGCTAAGGCACATAAGTGGCTAGCCAAGTTGTTTTATAGCTTACTTTTTGTAGCGCTACATACTACTTTGTGGGCTCAAGTGGCCCCTACCACTACTGCAAAAGTAAAAATAACCGGTAAGGTGCTTTCCGATGACGGCGATAAGCCTTTGGAAAGGGTTAGTGTAACTATTAAAGGTAGCAATTTTGGTACTGTCACCGATATTAAAGGTGATTTTACAATATATGCCTATCCAAAAGATATTTTGATTTTCTCTTTTGTAAACTATACTACGAGAGAGTTAGTAGTCGGAAATAAAACGCGTATCGATGTTAAATTAGAAGAGGATGCCTCTAAGTTGGTAGATGTGGTGGTGGTTTCGGATGTATACGATAAAAACAAAACTGCCAAATCTAATACCGATGCAAGGTCTAAAATAAGCGCCGATCAAATAGCTACTACACAATCTACTACTATCGATCAAGCTATGCAAGGTCAAATGGCTGGTGTAGTAGTACAGCAAGTATCGGGTCAGCCGGGTGGAGCTGTGAGTGTACAAATTCGAGGTTTGGCCAATATTGGCGGGAGTGGAGAGCCATTGTATATTATTGATGGGGTTATTATTCCACCAAACGAACCATCTGCCTTAGACGGTAGTAGTACTAATCCACTTTCGAGCATTAACCCAAGCGAAATAGCATCTATTGAGGTGTTAAAAGATGCTTCGGCTACAGCTATTTATGGTTCTCAAGCATCGAACGGTGTGGTATTGATTACTACAAAAAGAGGCAATATAGCTCCTCCCAAAATTACATACGACTATTATTGGGGTTCGCAAAACCTACCAAAGTATTATCCCATGATGAATTTGCGCGAGTATGCTGAATTCATGAATGAAAGGGTAAATGGAGGAAATACAGGTTCCGGTACAGGGGTGTCATTTCCGCAGTTTAATAATCCTAAGTACTTGGGTGAAGGTACCAACTGGCAAAAAATGCTTTTTATAGGAGGTATTACCCAAAACCATGTAATTGGTGTTTCGGGGGGGGATGTTAGAACACAATACGCTATTTCGGGCGGCTATTTTCATCAAACTGGTATAGCACGTGGATCTGATTTTAATAGATATACATTTAAAATTAATATTGATAACAAAACCAATAATTTTTTAAAGGTTGGTACTAGCCTTAATATGGCTAATGTACAAGAAAGTACCTCTACTACTGATGCCAATATTATTGCAATAGCATTGCAACAAACTCCCGATGTGCCATTTACAAATATTGATGGTAGTTGGGGTATGCCCGATCGCAACCCTTATGGGTATGCTGTTATCAATCCGGTGGCTTTGGCATATTCAAGAAAAGATGATAGGAGCAGATACCAAATATTTGGAAACTTTTATGCTACAATCGATTTTAATAAATATCTATCCCTAAGAAACGAATATGCACCTAACTTAGATTTTGCTACTGAAGATAGATTTAATCCTACCTACAATTTTGGTGGTGGATTTGTTAACAACCAAAGCTCTACAAATTATAGAAGTGCACAAAGCTACAGCTATACGGTTCGTAACTTTTTTACCTATAAAAGAAAATGGGGTAGAATTATAGACCTGACTGCTATTGCGGGACACGAAGCTCATGCAGGATTAAGTACTACTGTTACAGCAGCACGTAGGTTTTTACCTTCTAACGAAGTTCAGGTGGTTAGTGCAGGAGATGTAACTACCGCAACAAATGCAGGTACTAAAAATCAATATGCACAGGAGTCGTATTTTTTAAGAAACAACATTGGATATAAAGAAAAATACTATTTCACAGGGAATTTGCGTTACGATGGATCTAGTCGTTTTGCTCCATGGAATAGGTGGGTGCTTACAAGTTCCGCTGCCTTTTCTTGGCGCTTAACTGACGAAAAATTCATTAAAAATATTAAAGCAATAAACGAACTTAGAACCCGTATAAGTTATGGTATTACCAATAATCAAAATATACCCAATTATGTTTATGGATCTACCTTAAATGTCAATTTAAGTGCACTAACGGGTCGTTCTGTTTTACAAACCAATATCCCTAATCCTGATGTAACTTGGGAAAAAACGAGAAGTTTCAATTGGGCTATTGATGCAACCTTATTCAAAAGAAGGGTAGATGTGTCCTTAGATTTATATACAAGAACAACCAACGATTTGCTACTTAATTTATCTATGCCATTGTACGCAGGTACAGTATTAAGTGGTAGTTCTTCTATTGGCGCACTAACAGCCCCATATCGCAATATGGGTTCTGTAAACAATAGAGGAATTGAACTTAACGTTACAGTGTATAATATTCGAAAAAAAGGTTTTCAATGGAAAACCACTTACGTAATCTCTCATAACAAGAATAAAGTATTGGCTCTAAATACGCCTACTGCTGCCTTTTTTGGTTCTGCAAATTCTTCCGCAGGAATTAACGTTGGCGGTGTGCCACAAAATATTGCCAAAACAGCTGTTGGTACTCGTATAGCTGAGTTTTGGGGCTACCAAACCGATGGCATTTTTACAAAAGCAGCTGATTTTAAAAATAGAGCACTTCCTGTAAATTCGTTGGGTATTCCCTTGCCTATACAGCAAAATGGCGTTTGGTTGGGCGATGTTATATTCAAAGACAGGAATAAGGACGGCATCATCAACGAAAATGACCAAACATACCTTGGTTCGCCATTTCCAATTATTCAATATGGGATTAATAACAACATTAAGTACAAAAATTTTGATATTACCATTTTCTTTGCCGGTAATATTGGTAACAAAATTTTCAATCAATTACGCTTAAGAGCTGAGAATCCCAATGATAATGCCTCTGGGTATTTTAAATCGGTTCTTAATTTTCCAAGGGTAGCTAAAATTGATTCAAACGGTTCCTATACCGATATCAATAACGTATATGTGGTAAATGCCGGTACTCGTATTCAACGTATTTCGCAAGATCAATCCAATGGCAATACCCGTTTTTCAGATAGATATATTGAAGATGGTACTTTTTTAAGATGTAAAAATATCTTGATTGCTTATACCCTTCCGGATAAGTACCTTAGAAAGATTTTCTTGAATAGAATGCGCATTTATTTCAATGTAACAAATGTGTTTACCATTACCAACTATTCTGGTTTTGACCCTGAAGTTGGCTCACGAGGAACATTGGTATCAGGCGTTGATGCCGGTCGATATCCGCTGAATCGTACCTATACCGTAGGCGTAAACCTTGCTTTAAACCAAAATAAATAAAAACCACCATGAAACAAACTAAATTCTTTATATTTTCTTTTGTTATTATGAGCATGGTTGCTTGTAGTAAAGCCTATTTGGATAAAGAACCTTTGAATAATATCATTTCAAGTAATTATTACCGAAGCACCACGGAGCTGCGAAACGCTACGGCGGCGTTGTATTCAACACCTTGGTTCGATTACATGGGTAACCCTTGTTTTTGTATTGGCGATGGTATGGCAGGTAATCTCAATAATCCATATAATGCGGTTCGTTTTTTTGCCAATTTGGGTATTGATGGCCAAAACGGCACCATGATTACCGCTTGGCGTTCTTTTTATAAAGTGGTTGCACAAAGCAATGCAACAATTGAAGCAATAGACATGTATGCTGCCGACAGTATATCCACTAATGCCAAAAATGCTGCAAAGGCAGAAGCAAGATTCATGCGTGCTACCGCCTATTTTCACCTAGTGCAATTGTGGGGTTCTGTGCCAATTATTGAGCGTATTTCTACCTTAAAAGACTCTACCATATTACCAAGGCACAAAGTGGAAGATGTGTATCAATTCATTATCAACGACTTCATGTTTGCTATACAATATTTACCCAAAGCAGACGTAAAAGGTCGTGTTACACAATGGTCGGCTAAAGGAATGTTATCTAAAGTGTATCTTACAAGGGCTGGATACAAGCAGAACCTTACTCGTAATCAAGCCGATTTGGATAGTGCCAAATTGTATGCAGGTGATGTGTGCAACAACAGCGGATTA
>Ga0114938_1000925_pt1 | contig 21291 bp, 16 predicted proteins | sample AshMeaBigSpring_FD_88675 | JGI IMG/M metagenome (GOLD analysis project Ga0114938, IMG submission 88675) | Groundwater microbial communities from Big Spring, Nevada to study Microbial Dark Matter (Phase II) - Ash Meadows Big Spring | ecosystem: Environmental > Aquatic > Deep subsurface >...
CGGTCCACAAGGTATTTTAAACGTTAGTTTTATTGAGGATGTAAAACTCAGTTCAAGTGCTTTTGATGCAAGATTTGATAATGCTTTATCCTCCGTTTTTGAGTTTAAACAAAAAAAAGGCAGCAATGCACAACTGCAAGGCAATGTGCGTTTAAGTGCCACCGAATTAGCAGGAACTTTTGAAGGACCCTTAACCAAAGGCAACAAGCCAACCACTTTTTTAGCGAGTGCAAGACGTAGTTATTTACAATTGCTTTTTTCAGCATTAGATTTACCTATCAGACCCAATTATTGGGATTTTCAATTTAAAACCTCTACACAACTGAATGCAAAAACTACGCTTACCTTGTTGGGTGTGGGTGCAATTGACCGTTTTAGTTTTGCGGCTCCAAAAGAAGCTACACCCGAAAAATTGTATAGCATTAGTAGCAATCCTGCTGTACAACAAAACAGCTACACCGTTGGTGGTTCTATTAAACGACTCATTAAAAACGGTTATTGGAATTTGGCCATTAGCAGAAATGTATTGGATAATCAGTTAGATAGATACAGCAACAACCTAACGCCATCAGAAGCTACCAGAAACTTGAAACTAACAAGTGTTGAAGCCGAAAACAAACTTCGATTTGATGTAAATCAAAACTTCAATGGCTTAAAATTGGCTTACGGTTTTACTGCTCAATTGGTGAATTTTAGCAACAATACATTTGCAAAAATTAGCGAAGCCCCGTTGGTTGTCAATAATTTTAATAGCACACTTCAGTTTGGAAAAATGGGTGCTTTTGTGCAAGTAGGAAAACGCTTTATGGACAATCGTTTGGGCTTGAGTGCCGGTGTAAGAAGCGATGTAAACACATTTACCAATAATGGTGGCAATGCGTTGCAAACTTTATCGCCTAGAGTAAGCATCAACTATGTGTTGGCAGATAAATGGAATGTAAGTGCTAGTGTGGGTAGATATGCCAAAATTGCCCCTTACACCATTTTAGGATTCAAAGACAACAACGGCAATTTTGCTAATAAGAATGTAGATTATACCATCAGCAATCATTATGTAGCAGGCATTGAACATTTACCAAGTAATAACCTTCGTTTTACGCTAGAAGGCTTTTATAAAACGTATCAAAATGTACCTATTAGTGTTCAAAAGGGCATTAGTTTGGCCAATTTGGGTAGCGATTTTAATGTTTTGGGCAACGAAGCCGTGGTGACCAACGGAAAAGGAAGGGCTTATGGTTTTGAATTTTTTGCTCAGAAAAAGTTAACCAATCGCTTTTTTGGAATTTTTAGTTACACCTTTTACAAAAGTGAATATACCAATAGCAACAACCAATTTGTTGCAAGTGCTTGGGATAATAGGCATTTGGTAAGCATGACATTGGGTTACAAACTACCCAAAAACTGGGAAATTGGATTGAAATTCCGTTACCAAGGTGGTGCACCTTTTACGCCATTTAACGATGCTGCAAGTAGGGCTAATTTTTTAACCTTGGGTGAAGGTGTTTTAGATTATACGCAATTGAATACACAACGCTTGCAAGCATTTAATGCAAGTGATATCAGAATTGATAAAAAATGGAATTTCAGAAAACTAACTTTCGATTTGTTTTTAGATGTTACCAATTGGTATGCAGCCCAAACCTTTGCTCCTGCAACATTTACCTTTAAAAGAAATGAAGCCAATACAGCATTTTTAACCACCGATGGACAACCTATTCAACCAAATGGCAGCAACGGCATTCCTTTTTTATTGAATAATAACGAAACGCAGGTTTTGCCCACCATTGGTTTTATTGTAGAGTTTTAAATATCACTGTGTTATCCATAAAATACCTACCCTTGAAATTTTAAGTTGGGGGTAGGTATTTGCGGATGCATGGAAACAAAGTAGTAAATAGAAAGCAAGACGTGATAAGTAGAAAAATTCTGACCGTAGGAGGGCATCAATGCCCATATGTGAAATAGGAAGTTGAAGTAAAGATATAAAGCTACTAATGGAATGTGGACACTACATTGCTGATGCTGATTATACGTAGCCAATAATAGAGCGTTTAGTAAAACTTTAGCAAATACTTTTGTTATTCAGTACAGTTCTTTCTATTTATGGAAATGGCGTTTCTTCTCGTGGGATAAAAAAACCTTTTATACAATTTAAGTTCCGAATACAGACTTGTATGTGATTTTTTGATTGTATACCAGCTCCCTCATAAACAGGACCGCCCTCTGTAAAAATCCCCCTTATAGTATCAAATGGGGTAAGTGGGCTAAAACCATGTTTCACGGTGTCTTTTGTAATTTTCTCTTCAATTTTTTGATGTAAATATTCAATGACGGCACAATCTAATTCCCTTAATATCAAGTCATGGTATTGGTCTTTTGGAAGATCTTTATTTTGAGGTAAAGTTTTGCCGCTTATTTTTAAATCTTCCTTAAGTAGTTCGTAATAATCAGGGAGTAAATTGATAAATGTAGCGTCAGTGAGATCTAAGCAATTATCTAATAAGTATACTACTCCCACAACAGATGGTGTTGTTAAAGTTTTTCTTGCTTGTTTGTCTTTTGCCCATTGAAAGGCACGTTCATAATTATTTTCCCATAAATAAAAGCCATTACCAAGCCAATCATAGGTTTCTTGACTTGATTTCACAAAATTAGGATTGTTAACTAATTGATTTCTCACACGCTCATCACAACCGTGAAATCCAATTGTCAAGTTAGGTCTATTTCTGTAAATAATCATTTAACTGTTGTTGCGACACGTTTTAGATTACTAAATTTTCTAGTAAAATTTCCTTGTTTTGTCAAAATTTTTGCCGATTGCAATGTAAATACGATCTTATTTTTATCTTTTCTTTCTGTTTTGATTTCTTTAGCTAAAGAAATCAAAAGTTTCACTTGATCTGACTTCATAACTGTACAATAATTTGATTAATCAAATTTAGTGTTTTTTCAATCATTCAACTTATCGACCCAATTGCACACCAACTAAGCATCGGCTTAAATAACCATAAATTATTCCAATTGGCGTTCCAATTTAAAATTTGTACCCAATGGCCACATTCATAAATGAATTCATTTTTATACAATAGCTTTATATAAGCTGCAACCAAGTGGCGGGTGATGAAGATTTTATTCACAATTGAATTGCAATAGTTGAATTTTACATAAGCACATCTGGTATGATTAGTTGTATAAAAAAAGGCTGCATACTGCAACCTTTTCTTGTGATGTTGTATGTGTATTTATCAATTACTCCACCACCAAAGTTTGTACTTGTGTTTTGTGGTTGATAATTAACTGAACGGCATAAATACCTTTAGCCAAATGATGAATAGGTATAATGGCTTTACCCGCTTGCAAATCTATTGGTGCATTATAAAGCGTGTTACCAGCTAGTGAGCGTATTACTACACTGCCTTTACCCACGGCAGGCATAAACTGCAAAGTAACTTTATCTTTTGCGGGGTTAGGATATACACTAAATGCTGCTTGACTACCCAATACCGCCGAAACGATTTTACTATAGCTGCTGCTGCCATCTTTGTCTACTATTTTCACCCGGTAAAAGTTGGTGCCTAAAGTGGCTTGTGCATCTGTAAACACATAATTTGGAGTGCTACTTAAAGCATCCACTTTGCCAATACTCGTAAAGGATAAGCCGTTTGTACTGCGTTCTACAACAAAATAATCGGTATTGGTGGCTGTAACTGTTTGCCACTGTAGTGAGATACTATTAGCTAGTGCAGTAGCGTTCAACTGTTGTAATTGTATGGGTAACAATGTATTCCATCCGCCCTCATTGTATAGAGCTTGTATTTCTGTGTTATCTAATGCACGATTGTAAATGCGGATGTCATCAAGAGAGCCATTGAATTGTTCTATAGTAGTTGACGGCAAACTGCCCCCAAAATTTAAGCTTACTAGTTTTTGGGTAGATAGGTATTGACCGGGATTATACGATGAAAGAACCTTTGTAAGCAATTTATTGTCTAAATAAAATTTACAAGCGCTTATCGTTTTTCCAACTTGACCTGAATAAGAAACAATGAGGTGATGCCATTTATTCAATGTTGGTGTATCTGAAAAAATTATGTTTGAGTTTGAAATATCCAATACAATCTGGTGTTTACTGTTAATAAACAAATTAAAACCACCACCAGGACTGCCAGGATTGCCATACCCTATCATACGTCCTTGTGAGTTTTGAGAAACATAAAACCAAATTGAAAGACTTCTTTCATTGTTACCCAATATGCCAATATAATTTGTAGATATATATTGCCCTAGATCAAAACTATACGCACTATTTGCTTTTCCAAACCTATCGATAGTTAAAGTAGCACCATTATTTGTACCGTGGTTATTGCTGCCGCTGCTGTCTAGAGCATTGCTAGTAAAAGGATACCAAGCCACTAAACCATTGTTAGGTATCAAGGTGCTGTTATATACAAACCCTCCTAAATTAGCCGTGCCATTAGGCGTAACCACAGTAACATTACCACTTACACCAGTACCTACTATTGCTGTAATAGTACTATCGTTTACTACAGTAAAGCTTTTTGCAGATGTACCGCCAAAACTAACAGCAGTTGCACCTGTAAAACTTGTGCCTTTGATGGTAACCGTTGTATTTGTACTTGCTGAGGTTGGGTTGAAAAATGTGATAGAAGTTGCTGAAGTTGTGTATCCGTTTTCGTGATAAAGTGCTTGTACCTCTGAGCTATCTATGCCACGATTGTAAACCCTTATGTCATCTAATTTGCCATTAAAATAGTTGCCCTTTCCGATAGAGCCAACAAACCAACTTCCTAAGTTTCTTGCACTACCACTCGTAGCTGATAAGTCAAAAATTCTACCCGAATTATTTTTGCCATTTAGATATACTTTCATTGTATTGTTTGAACTGTTGTAAGTATAAACCAAATGATACCAATAATTTTTTTTGTATACTGAATCTATAGTAAAAATTCCTGTTTTATGCCACCAATAACCAAATAAGTGATGTTCATTTAGAGCAGCCCATCCTGGGGCATAAAGGCCAAAAGGATTTAATCCTCCGGCAGCAGAATCAACATTCGAGAACATAGAGGGATTATAAAGAGAATCGAACTGTTTATTAGTGTTAAACCAAAAAGAAATTGACCAGTTTGAGTCACATGGATTTGCGGATAGAATTGAGTGATATATTGAAATGTGATTTGATACCCCATCAAAACTATAAGCACTATTCGCTTTACCAAACCTATCAGTCGTTAAAGTAGCACTATTGTTTGTACCATGATTATTATTACCGCTACTATCCAAAGTATTACTTGTAAAAGGATACCATGCCACTAAACCATTGGTAGGTATTTGGGCTTGTATGTTTGTGGCAATTATGAGGATTGCAAAGAGTGAGAGGAGATGTTTTTTCATTTTGTTATTATGGGTGTAAGAAGATTTCATTTTCATTAGTTACATTTAAGTATATTCTAAAATCAGGCAAGTAATTACTAAAAAAATTAACAAGCGTATTGCTCACAGTATTTAATGAATTTTGTCTAGTCCCATTGGATAAAAATGAAACAAAAGAATTATTTGTTAGAGGTCTGCCTTTAAAATCTCGACTAAATCCCAATGAATTACAAGCTAAAAAATTATTAATGGTATTGTAAATATTATTTGGGGCAGCATTCACATTAACTAAATCATACGTAAGAAAAAGCAATCTACGATTGTTCTGATTGCTCCACTCTTCAAAAGTTAATATTTCTTTTTTTTCAAGTAAACTCTTAAATTCCATTCTAAATTTTTCTATTTCAAGAGAGTCTGTTTCCAAAAAATTTATAAACTCTTCAAAACTCATTATATTCTTTTTCATTTTTTTTCGCCTACTTGTTTTTCAGGCTTCGGCATTCCTGTTCACCCTACACATTTCAATAGGCTTTTCGGGTTTCTCCTTTTATTTGTCGGTATCAGGATTTTCAAGATTGTTCTACGCTAATCTTGTTAATCCTTAAATCCTATCAATCATGGTTCAGACATTTTTTGTTTGCTTGCATGATTGCACGGTGCAGTTGTACATCTGCTAATAATAAATGTGCTTTTTATGGTGGATGTTTTTTCATAGGTAGTTGTTTTTAAGTGTTATAAAAAACCACCTTTTTATGTGAAGCATAGGCACAAAAAAACGTGGGCTAATTCCTTTTTGCTCGTTCTGAGGTCCGACCAAGAACCGACACACAAAGCAAAAGGAACGCCCACGCCGTAGCATGAGCGTTTCCACCTTACTTTCCCTGTGTGTTTAAAAATTGGTCGTTTTCAGAACAGGAAACTTTTAAGCGAAACGCAAATATTTTATATTGTTGGTTTGATTATTTACATACAGTTGTATTTTATCTGCAATATTAAATAGTATTTTTTAAAATGCAATATACTTCCTTAAATTATTATCGTTTTTTCTTTATTAGCACTATATGCTTTAATTATAAAACATTCAGCTAGAGATGCATGGGCAAAAAAGCAAAAAATGTTATAAGAAAATGAACAATAGAAATGGAAGCCAATGCCTGCAATTGTACATACGTTTTTTATCCCCTTCTGTAATCTATATCATATATTGAAAACCTCCTTTACCAAGGGTATACAAGCAAGCTGTAACAACAGGTACTTACTTAATGGATTAGCAATGAAATTAATTGGTCATCGCTTTACCGAATCGCATTACTTTTGAGCTGCTTAAAAGCAGTTGGAGCGATTCTTTTGTATCAATCGTTTAATCGGCTTTTGGGTAAGTAAATTACAAATATTTTAAAGGTAGCAGGTATGCAAGCTTTACACAATTATCAGCATGTTTTTTTTATCGGAGTGGCAGGTACCGGCATGAGTGCCTTGGCACAATTTGCCGCAGGCTTGGGTATACAGGTTTCCGGATCGGACAGGTACTTTGTTGCCGGACAACCCAACCATACGCAGCAACAGCTTGAGGAAGCGGGCATTGCCTGTTTTCCGCAGGATGGCAGTGGCATAGTGGCCAATACCGATTTGGTGGTTATTTCCACTGCTGTAGAAGATAGCAATCCGGAACTACAAAAAGCAATTGCCCACAACATTCCTGTTGTAAAAAGGTCGGCATTTTTAACCATGGTCAGTCAAACCAAACGAACCATTGCTGTTGGTGGCACTAGTGGCAAAAGCACTACTACTGCTATGATATTCGATATTTTACATTATGCCGGTTTGGAACCTAGTATTATTAGTGGTGCGGGCTTGATTCGTTTACAGAAAGAAGGAAAAATTGGCAATGCACATGTTGGCAGCGGAGAATGGCTTGTAATTGAAGCGGATGAAAGTGACGGATCGATTGTTGGCTACACTCCCGAAATTGGGTTACTCCTGAATATTGATAAGGACCACAAGGAAATTGATGAACTACTGCAACTCTTTACCCTATTCAAACAGCATTCTACGCATTTTGTGGTCAACGCCGGACATGTGTTAGCTGCCCCTTTTTCCCAAAATGCGCAGTTCGACTTTAGCGCTCAAGGCGGCAATGTAGGTTATATCGCACATGATTTTGTACAAACAGATTTTTCTATTGGCTTTGCCATTAACCATGTTCCTTTTACCATGGAGGGCATTGGCCGCCACAACATGGAAAACGCATTAGCGGCGGTGGCTGTAGCACAGCTTTGCGGAGTATCGCTACCTACTTGCGCAGAAGGCTTGGCCCATTACAAAGGTATTTACCGACGCAATCAGTTGATATGCCAACGAGAAGGTTTTTGGTTAATAGACGACTATGCACACAATCCGGCTAAAGTAGCAGCGGCAATTAATGGCGTACAACCGCTTGCCGATAAAGTAATTGCTTGGTTTCAGCCGCATGGCTATGGCCCCACTAAATTTTTGCGCCACGATTTTGTACACGAAATTGCCCGTACCCTTCGTCCGCAAGACGAAATATGGATGAGTGAAATATTTTATGCCGGTGGCACTGCCGTTAAAGATATTAGTGCCGCTGACTTAATTAATGACCTAAAGGCATTAGGCGTTCAAGCATATTTTGTTGCCGATCGCAACCAATTGGTTACAACTTTGCAACCACACCTTACCAACAATTGCGTTTTGCTCTTAATGGGAGCAAGAGACCCTAGCCTCGATAGCTTTGCCAATCAGATTGCAAAGGTACTTTGGTAAGTGAACTTTTATGCTGCGTGTCATGTTTTTAGCTTATCGAGTCCTTTAAATTTGCGCCATAAATTGTGTATATGAAAATTGCAGATATTAGAAAAGAATACAAATTACAATCGCTTAACGAAGCAGATGTAGCCATACACCCGATTGAACAATTCACAAAATGGTGGAATGAGGCGGTTAATAGCAATATTGATGAAGTAAATGCCATGACCCTTTCAACTATCAGTACCGAGGGTTATCCGTCCTCACGCATTGTGCTGTTAAAGGAATATACCCAACAAGGCTTTGTTTTTTTTACCAACTACCTGAGTCAAAAAGGACAAGAAATAGCATTAACGCCCAAAGCATCACTTGTGTTTTTTTGGAAAGAATTGGAACGTCAAGTTTGTATAAAAGGTACTGTTTCTAAAATTGCTGAAAATGAAAGCGATACTTATTTTTTTAGCAGACCCATATCGAGCCGTATTGGCGCATGGAGCTCTATGCAAAGCAGTGTTATTGCCGATAGAAGTATTTTAGAACAAAACCAACGCACGTACGAAGCACAATTTGGCAACAATGTACCTAGACCTCCACATTGGGGGGGCTACCTTATAAGTCCGGTGGAAATAGAATTTTGGCAAGGCCGCAGCAGTCGTTTGCACGATCGTATTAGGTATCGCCTGCAAACCGATGGCAGTTGGCTTCATAGCCGATTAGCTCCGTAAAGATGGTTCCAAAAAATACTTACTGCTGCATGAAGGCTACCTAGTGAAAAATGCCTACCAATATTTGTATCTTTCAAAGGCTGTCCCAATCCATTTCCATCAAAAAATAGCATTACACCCAACCAAACCAACTACATACAACTACCTACCGAACAGCTACTGCTCAATTTCGGAAACTTAGGTACAAATTTTTACAATTTACCAACACAGCGATGTTTATATTTGTCGATATATAATCTTTATGCTTAAAAACGTACTGTGTTCTATAGGTTTCCTTTTCTGTTGCATTACAACTGTATTGGGTCAAAATGATGCCTATACCTATGCTCATGAAGGTGAATTTGGACTCTCTGTTGGTAAGGCCTACTATTTTGGCGATTTACGCCCCAATAACAATGTATTCAACAACATGCATGCACAACTTGCATTGGGATTGTTTTATCATTATCAAGTGAACGAATACATTGGTTTTAAACTTAGTGGCAATTATGCTAAACTTGGCTATGCTGATGCCTACAACAACAAACCTGAATACACCATCCGAAACTTAAGTTTCGAAAATCAAGTTTGGGAAGCGAATATCACAGGTATATTTAATTTTTTTAAATTTATTCCTGCTATTCCGGAACACCGTTTTACGCCTTATATAGGGTTAGGTATTGGTGCATTTTACCACAACCCCTATACTTTTTATCAAGGAAAAAAATATTTTTTACGTACGATAGGTACAGAAGGACAAGGCAGCGAAATAGCGGGCGTGCCAAAGCCTTATAGTAAAATTGGCATTAATATTCCGCTAAGTATTGGCGTAAAATATGCCATCAATAGTGGTACCAACATTTTTGCAGATGTTTGTTTTAGATTCACCAACACCGACTACCTAGACGATGTGAGTACAGTATATAGTCCAAATGCTTTTACACCAAACAGTATCGGCTTTTTATTGCAAGATAGAAGCCATGAAGTAGTACCAGGAAATCAATTTGGCGTAGGCAAACAAAGAGGCAGTAGCACGCAAAAAGATGCTTTTGCTACTTTCCAAATTGGATTATCTTTTAATCTACAAGGCTATCGATGCCCTAAATTTTAATAGAATTTCATTCTATACACTACCTCACAGTACAAATGCCATATTTTGTGTTAGCCTTATTTAATTGGCAAAAACCAAAGCCTGCTCACCTAAGCTGTATGGGTATCAGCTCTAGTTAAGAATAGTATAAAGTATAAGTCAGCACACTTTTCAGCAACAATTTTTCCAAAGAAAATGGGCTATCTATTTAAAAACAGATAGCCCACCCTTTTATATGAAATGTAATTTTAAGGTAAATGCTACTTACCTAGTAATCCAATTAAATTCATATTCCAATGGTGCTTTAATACCTGTGCGTTCCGCTACCTTTCTAAAGCGGTCGGGTAGTGCCATCAAATAATCTCTAGCTTTTTCAGCAGCATCGGACAATCCATTGATATCGGCAATTTTCCATTCCTTAACCAACGATTCTAAAATATCTGTGTAATCTTTTGTGGTATACACACCCAAGCGTTGAGCTGCGTCGCTAAAATGCGCAAATGTATCGCCAATTTTTTCGCCGGATTGTCGAAGAAAATGTGCAGGCATAACAATTTTTTGACGCATCATATATTCGAAGGCGAGCATCATTTCGCTTGGATCGATGTCGAATATTTTAGCAATAAAACTTTTGTATGCTTTTGCATGACGTGCTTCATCCGATGCAATAACGCCACATATTTTAGACAATTGGTTGTTGCCGTATTGTTTGGCTAAGGTAGCTGTTCTACGATGGGAAATATTGGTGGCCATTTCTTGGAACGATGTATACACAAAATTTTTATACGGATCGCTTGCTGTTCCTATTGCCATTCCGTCGGCAATAAGATATTGTGTACTTATTTCCATCTGACGCATATTAACACGGCCCGACAAGTATACATATTTGTTTAATAAATCGCCATGTCTGTTTTCCTCAGCAGTCCACATTCTAATCCATTTAGACCAACCACTAGGATCGGCCTTTGTTACGCCATCCACTTCCATTAACCAACTTTCGTAGGTTGGCAAAGCCTCTTCCGTAATAATATCGCCAACTAAAACAGCTAAATAATCGTAAGGTAACTCTTGGCACTGTAATCGAAGTTCTTTAACATCTTCAATAAAAGTGTCTGAATTGCTTACCGGTAATAAATCAGATGGCTGCCAGTTTGTGTCTATTTGCTTTAAAAACTCGTCGATAATACTATCCATTTCTTTTGCAAGAAAATGCATTACCTCAATACGTGAATGGCTCAATTTCATGTTTCGTTCGTGTAAATTCTAAGAAGGTTAGTGCTAATAGCGGCGATAAAGTTAGTACAACAACGGAATATACCGCTATGATTTTTCATTATCACCCTATTGCGTAAGTATTCTATGCTAAATAGAGAAACATGTATGCTACAAAACTATATTTTGAATCAATTGTGCTTTAGCCAAATGGTCGGTATTATAATGCAACCCTCGACTTTCTTTTCTAAATTGCGCCCCTTTCACAATTAAATACGCTACTGTAATTAAGTTGCGCAGTTCACACAGCTGAACAGACACTTTGGTAGAACGATACAATTGTTCGGTTTCTTCATACAACAAATCCAATCTTTTCATTGCCCTAGTTAACCTTGCGTCTGTTCTAACAATTCCCACATAATCACTCATGATCATTTGAAGCTCCTTGAGACTTTGTGTTATCAAAATCATTTCCTTAGGCTCTCCGGTACTCAATGCATTCCAATCTGGAACTTTCAAATGCTTATTCATATGTTCAGGATCAATAGCTAGACTATCAAATAAAGCAACAGAATGCTGAAATGCCCTTTCTGCAAAAACCATAGCCTCCAGTAAACTATTACTTGCCAACCGATTAGCACCGTGTAAACCAGTACTAGCACATTCGCCACAAGCATATAAAAAACGAATTGACGTACAACCAAACTCATCTGTTTTCACCCCTCCGCAACTATAATGTGCAGCAGGTGCCACGGGTATTAAATGCTTGAAAACATCAATTCCAATTGACTTACACCTAGCCTTAATATTTGGAAAGTGAGCACTAAACTTTTGGTGATTCAGATGTCGACAATCGAGAAATACGTGTTCCGTACCCGTGCGTTTCATCTCATTATCAATTGCTCTAGCTACTATGTCCCTAGGTGCCAAATCCTTTCTTGCATCGTACGAAACCATAAATGCTTCGCCATGTTTGTTTCTAAGTATTGCACCTTCACCTCTTACGGCCTCGGTAATTAAAAAAGAAGGACTAACTCCTGTTTCAAACAAAGCCGTTGGATGGAACTGTATAAACTCCATATTTTCTATACGACCCTTTGCACGATACACCATTGCTACACCATCGCCAGTAGCAATAGTAGGATTTGTAGTAGTTCTGTACACTTGTCCACAACCGCCTGTTGCTAAAACAGTAATGGTTGACAATATTTTTTCTATTGCGTTGGTATGGGCATTCAAAACATATACACCGTAACATTCAATATCTAAAGTAGATTTTGTAACCAAATAGCCAAGATGGTGTTGTGTTATTAGGTCAATTACAAAACAATGATCAATAATTTGTGCGTTCTTTGTTTTACTCAGCGCATCTAGTAAGGCTCGTTCCATTTCTTGCCCTGTGATATCCTTATGATGCAAAATTCTATTTTCACTGTGTCCTCCTTCTTTACCCAAAGAATAAGTGCCGCTATCATCTTTGTCAAATTGTGCGCCGTAGGCTATAATTTCACGAATTCTTTCAGGGCCTTCTTTCACAACTATGTCTACTATAGATTCATTGCATAAACCATCCCCAGCAATGAGTGTATCCTCAATATGCTTGTCAAAACTATCATTTTCTACGTCCCAAACACTTGCTATACCACCTTGAGCATATTTGGTGTTTGTTTCGTCAGAATTGGTTTTAGTGATAACAATAATTTGCTTATCAGGATAGCGATTGGCAACCTTAAGGGCATAGGTAAGTCCAGCTATACCACTACCAATAACAAGAAAGTCAGCTTTCATATGAAAAAATTCAATGTCCAATAGGTATTAACAAAACAGCCCGCCAAAAGATGGCAGGCTGTACAAAAAAAATTAGAAAATTAATACGACCATAAATCTTGTTCGTAATTAAATATTTTCTCTTTTATCTTTTCGCCTTCATACAAACGCAACATTGGATTTTTTTGGTACAATGTTTTTAAATCAATATTTTGATTGTTGTTAAGGGATGTTTTAGTTATATAACTTGAAAAAAACCTAGATTCAAATACTTCTTCCCAAGACATTCTACCTGAAAAGTTCTTTTCATTGAAAGCTTCGTATTTAGCCAATGTTGGTCTTAAATCAGGATAATATATCCAAAATAAAGGTTTGTCCACAGCTTGAGCTCCGGCACTAGGTTTCATTCTAGCAATGGGGCATATACCAATGATTCGAACAAACATTCTGCTTGCTTCTTTGTCAAAAATATACTGCTCTTTAAGTTTATACTTGTAAACAGAATCAAGATTAAGTTTAGCCTTTTTAGTAACAGTTACTGCCATAGAGCCGTCCGCTTGCATTACCTCTGTAGTATCGTAATCAAAAGCAAAGTCACGAAGCAATTTTTCAGCTGATATTTCCGTTGTAAAACGATCATCATCTACTGAAAAAGCAGAAACCTTTTGTGAACTATCCGGATTCAATACTGCTTGCATTAATATTGAGAAGAAGCGTTGATCGCCGTTATCTTCCTTACCATTGTATAAAAAAGGACGATTAATTTTTTCTCGACAATCAATTTCTCTCCATACCAATGTACTGTAAACAGCGTCATCTTCACGAAGGTTTTCGTAGTCCAATGGTTTCCTATCTTTAACCAATGAACGTTGGATTGCACTTTCGGTTCTTAAACTAACTTTAGTTTTTTCACCAATACCAGAACCAGTACTTGAGGTATCATACAATATTTTCTTTTCAGCACTAGCACTAGAAGTAGCTGTATTACCAACATTAGAAACAGGATTGTTTACAACATTGTTATTCGCACTAACTGGAGTACGAGCACCACGTCTGCCATTTCGAGTGGTCGAAGGAGCTGTTGCAGCAGGTGCGGGTGTTGCAGGTGTAACCCTTGTTGTTGCTGGCGCTTGTACAGGAGCAGAGGGCGCCGCAGCAGGAGTTGAAGCTCCACCACGAGGACGTCGTTGTGCATTGACTGCAGATACAACCACAAGTACAAAAACAACTACTTGAACTAAAAAACGCGATTGATTCATAATACTAATCTGTTAATAAGTATGTAATATTTCCTTCAATTTTTCTTTTCTTGCCACCAGGGCCAACTACCTGTATATTATCTATGGTAACATTTGTACCAGATTGACACTTCTTCATAATATCAAGAACATCGTTGTTAAAGGCATTAGACCCTGAAACAACAGCATCTTGATAACCAACTTCCTCAAACCCTTTCCCTGAAGCTACAAAAGTAAAATCAGTAACCTTATATTCAATACCTTCGAAAACAAAGTCTTTTAAGAACGCAAATACACCACGTTGTGCTTTGAAGCGATTATAAGCAACTTCACCAGGAACCAAGTTACCGACCATCGGTGAAGGGGATGGAACTCTTTTAATCGGAATATTGATTTTTGTAGGAGGGTTTTTTCCATCATTCGCAATTACTGTGGCAGTTCCTAATTCAGAACAAGTTACTACATATTGACCTGCACTTACCTTATTGTAACCTACACCTGGTCCTTGAACTTGTACAGAAATTTTTTCATCACCACCGCCGCCTGTAATAGACAATGGATTTTGCAAATCTTGATAAAATACCCTTGTTTTGTCCGTAGAAACAGTTAAACCAGAAGGAACACCTACAGTGTATTTAATTACTTTGTCAACGATAGCTTGTTTTCCTTGCTGATCTGTATAAACAATTTTAACTGTTTTTTGGTACTCACCAGGACCAGGTACTCTGAATTTATATTCAGAACTTCCATCAGGTAAATTAGTTGCAGGAGCACCATCAACAGTAATCGAAGGTTTTGCTGCACTACTGAAAGCACCGATACCAGCAGTAATTGTCATTTCTTCATCAGGCATCAAGTAAGTAGCATTTCCACTAGCAATAGCTTTGAATTGGTCATACTTCACTTTTACTTCGCCAATTTTACTGTGACAAAACTCAACTACTTTGGCCTCACTATTTCTAACGTCATTTTGAAACTTACTCAAAATAGTGATAGCAGCAATAGTTGGAGTCATATGAAAGTAGCCGTATTCCCAAGGCTGCTCTTTACCTTCCTTAGATTTGGGAGCAGTTAAATCAAGAGGAAGAGAAGTTGAAAATTCTTTGCTAATTTCAGGATCAATAGCTAACAATTGAGTTTTATAATCATTAAGTCTTTGATACAGTTCCTTTCCTTTAGAACCTTCAATAAATATTCTACTCGCTGCATCCAGATTATCTTCAGCGTAAACTTCTTGACCATCAATTTTTTGCAAATGAGATCCCTCTTTCAACACTTGCTTCAAACTTTCCAAGTAGGTATATAAACTTTCAGAAATTTCATTTGCTTTCTTTGCTTTTGGCCACCAAATTTCAGCAGTTTCCTTGCTAGTAGCATCTGTAAGTTTATCTTGAAACGATTTGAATATTAATTGATTTTTATTATCAATGGATTGGTTTGAATTTCCCAAGCTGTTGTTCACAACTTTAAAGGCATTTAGGATTTCAGAAGATACATTCAAAGCCAACAATGCAGTTAGCACCAAATACATCAAGTTAATCATCTTCTGCCGCGGCTCCTTAGGTAATGACATATCTTAATTTGAATTTAGTTGTTTTGATAAAAAATTGTAATTATGTAAAATATACAATTAACGACCTTGCATTGCAGTTAGCATACTGCCATAAACTTGGTTCAACTTACCTAAATTATTTGCCAAAGCAGCAATTTGTTCTTTCGCTCTTAATGCATCGTCTACACTACCTTGCATTGCGGATGATGCTTGAGCTAATTTGCCATAGAATTGATTCAATGATTTCAAATGGTTATTGCTTTCTTGTAATTCCAATTCATAAATAGTATTCAAAGAAGTAAGGTTTTTTGTCAATGCTTGCATTTGAACATGGAATTGGCTTCCGCTTTCGCCTGCACTACTAAATCCTGCCAAAGCAGTGGTAACACCATTTACAGCGGCAGAAACGTTGCCCAAGGCTGTTGCAGCTTCTTTAGTTTTTGCAGAGAAATCACTTGTAGATTTTACTACATCACCAACTTCACTAATTTTTTCTACGGTTGAACCTAACTTTTGAAAACCTGCACTCAATTTTGATAGATTAGCGGGAGTAATATCGGCTTCTTCTAACATTTTTTCCATCGATTTTAACGCAGAAGGTTTTTCCTTAGCAGCGGGCGAAGGCAAATGCACTTCGTGATCATCCATTGCGGGATAGATAACATACAGTATACCATAAACCAAGAATACAGCGGCCTCTGTTGTTAAACCTATTTTTAACCACATATCTGCATCTGGTGAGTGAAGAATTTTTCTTAGTGCACCCCAAATTACAATAGCAGCGGCTACTGATACAAAAATGTCTACTACTTTACCAACTTTAGCGGGAATTTTAGCTGCCATAGCTTTGATTTTTAGATTTTATTGTTTTAGTTTTAAAAGATTTGAATTTAGTCTGAATTATTTTAAATATTTAGGAGCTAAATCAATTACACATCTGAAACCGATATATGATTTAGCTGTGTCTTGATACTCGTATGTTCTCGTACTAGTTTGTAAGAAATAGCCAACGTCTTTCCAACTACCACCTCTTACTACTTTTCTTTTCATTCTTGGAGGATCAGATTGTTTTGCGTTGTAACGAATATCTGGACTTAGGTCATGAACAAAATTAGACGCACCTTCATAATAATAGGAGTTGGTCCATTCTGCAACATTTCCGGCCATATTGTATAAACCGAAATCGTTTGGCCAATATGCATCTACACGAACGGTATAAAATCCTCCATCTTCAGGGTAGTTACCTCTTCCGGGCTTAAAGTTGGCTAATAAACAACCTTTTTTATTTCTTAGGTAATAGTTACCCCAAGGATACATAGAGTTACTTCTACCACCCCTTGCAGCATATTCCCATTCTGCTTCGCTAGGTAATCTAAAATTGCTTTCAGCAAACAATTTCTTCTTTTCTAGGTAGCTATTTAAGTAATGAGAGCGCCAATCGCAATAAGCTACTGCTTGTTTCCAATTAACCCCTACTACTGGATACTTACCAAATGAAGGATGTGAAAAATATCTTTTTGTCATTGGTTCGTTATAGGCGTATGAGAAATCACGCATCCAAACCAATGTATCTGGATAAACAGGGACATCCTCTCTGCGAATAAATCGACTTCTGTTTTTGCTTGGGTTGGCATCTTTAACAGCGGCAGCAAGTTCAAATTTTTCGCTTCTGAATTTTATTTTGGCTAAGTCCAATTCCGGTTTGCCGTACAAACGATCGTCTATTGAAAGCAATAAATTGGTTTTACCTAGGGTTTCCATTGCGTTTTTCTGACCAAGCAATTTTTTTGCTTCTGACCATACCACCGATGTATCACCATTACCGCCTGCAGAAGGAGAAGTAACTTTAATGTATTTTTCTCCTACATTAACCGCAATAACAGAATCCCTAACCCAAATAACAAACTGACGGTATTGGTTATTGGTAATTTCTGTAGCATCCATCCAAAAACCTGGGATAGAAACTTGCCTATTACGTGAGGTGAAACTAAACGTTATATCCTCATCACTTGGTCCCATATGAAATGTTCCAGGTGGTACATATACCATACCTAAAGGAGCTCCCATATTGGGCTTTGCTGTAGGGGCTACTCCACGAGCTTGTCCATCTTCAGGTGCATTTTTTGACTTACCACTTTTGGCACACGAGGCAAGACTTACAATAGCAAGGCCTATTAAAATGAAACGGTATCGGCTTCTCATCATAATAAAATCTATTAACAGATAGTGACAAATATAAAGGGAAAATTGATATGCTATCAATTCTTAATTATTTTTTAAAAATAAATTGCTATGGCGTAGAATTAAACGATATGTATGAAAGTTAAAATGTTTATAAATTTTTGTTTTGGTTTATGCAATCTTGCGCAAAATAATGATAAAATTCAAACCTTACAGCATTTTATTGGAAGATTAATGTTAAAAATTGCTGAACGCTGAAAACAACAGGCTTACAAGTTTGTTTTTCGCACAGATAAAATCCTGTTTTATCCACAATTTTCTTGCCTTTGCTTAATTCAAAATTTGTATTATCACCGTCTGCAATAAGTAATATTTTGTTTGGCAAGTACTTACTCAATAGCTGTTTTAAGTCTTCGGTATTAAGTTTGCCCACAATTGTTATTTCTTTTGTTCCCACAACATGCTGCTGTAACACACTTGCCCAAATACCAAACGATGTTGGATACCTAATTATTGCCTTACCTAACGATTCAATCATTTCCCGGGACCTTTTGTACCAATCATCCCGACAAAACAGCAGGCCTAAATGCATCAAATTTTGTGCCATGACTGCATTTCCAGATGGAATTGCTCCATCGTAAACTTCTTTTTTTCTTACAATGATATCATTTTGCTTGGCATTGGTAAAGTAATAAAATGAGGTGTCTTTTTCACTAAAATGGTAATTGGTATATTCTGTTATCCTTTTTGCTTCAAGTAAATAATCGCAGTTACCCGTGATTTCATGTAAATGAATAAAGGCTTGTATCAAATACGCATAATCATCTAAAAAAGCACTCACTTTTGCTATACCCCCTTCCTTGTAAGTGTGCCAATAAGCTGTGCCATCAACACATTTCATATAAGTGGTAATGACATTTATTGCGTTTATTGCCATTTGCTTATAGGGTGCTATACCTGTTGCTGCATAACATTTTGACAAAGCGGTTATCATCAAGGCATTCCAACCGAGTAAAATTTTATCATCCAAAGAAGGATATATTCTTTTGTTCCGTTCGTTCAATAATAATTGTTGGCAATTGTTCAATACATCCATCAAGTCTATTTCGGTCATGCCATGCTTTTCGGCTATCTGTGCAGCAGATGCCACAACTCTTAGTATATTGGTGTGCTCCCAATTACCTTCATCGGATACATCGAAATATTCGCAAAATAATTGCAGCTCTTTTTCATTTAAAATCTGTGCTATTTCACTTTTGCTCCATACATAAAATTTACCCTCCTCCCCCTCGCTATCGGCATCTAAGGCACTGTAAAAAGCTCCTTGTGGCGATAGTAAATCTCGCTGAACAAATGCCACAGTCTGTTGAATTGCTTTTTTGTATCGCACATTGCCGCTAATGTGATACGCTTCGCTCAATACATTCAAAAACAAAGCATTATCGTATAACATTTTTTCAAAGTGGGGAGCCAACCACTCGTTATCGGTACTGTATCGAGCCAAGCCTCCACCAATTTGGTCGTATATACCCCCATCAAGCATTTTATCTAAACTTAATAAAGCTTGTTGCAGCGACGCTTGGTGACCGGTAAAATGATAATGGCGCAATAAAAATTGGATAGAAAAGGTTTGTGGAAATTTGGGTGCTTTGCCAAATCCTCCTAAAATAGTATCGGCTTGGGCCAATACGTTATCGGCAATCGTTTGTACATGACTGTCGGTAAAAATTGTATTCGCAGCATCGGCGGTAGCACTACCAATACCAAATTGATTGGCATTGATTAAGTGATTGGTTAGGTTTTCAGCTTGGCTTTCTACTTCATTTCGTTTATTTTGAAACGATTGGCTTATAGAGAGCAGTACATTTTTCCAGCTTGCTCTGTTGTATGCCTCAACCGGTGGAAAATAAGTGCCGCCATAAAAAGGCTTTGCATCGGGCGTTAAAAAAACATTTAATGGCCATCCACCGCTACCCGAAATTGCCTGCACAGCGTCCATGTAAATATGATCTAAATCGGGGCGTTCTTCCCTATCTATTTTTATATTAACAAAATGTTGGTTCATGATGGCCGCCGTGGCAGCATCTTCAAAACTTTCCTTTTCCATTACATGACACCAATGGCAAGCGGCATAACCTATACTTACCAATATGGGTTTATCTTCTTTTTTGGCTCTATTGAGCGCTTCTTCTCCCCACGGATACCAATCTACCGGGTTGTGTGCATGTTGCAGTAAATAGGGGCTTGTTTCGTTGATTAACCGATTTGCAGCAGTAGACATAATTTTGTAGTAATAAATTTGAAAAATTACCACATGCACAAACACATGGCATAAACAACAGAAGCTATTTATGTAAAAAATCCACGCATTGTTACAGCAAAAATGCAAACAAAAACCTATGCACAAACACACGCTACGCTAGCAAGTGATTGGATAGCTTAATTTTTTTGAGATTCGGCCAAATAGGCATCTAATGCTGCAATCATGCTTGGTTTTTGTGGTGCCGGGGCCTTAATTGTTACCTCTAGTCCCGCATCTTCCACTACTTTGCAAGTGTTGCTTCCAAATGCACCAAGGATGGTATTGCTATTGGTTTGTTGAAATTCGGGGAAATTGTCGAACAAGCTTTTGACAGCACTTGGTGTAAACAAACAAATAATATCATAGGGCGTTTGTTCCAAAAGCGGTTTGATATCGTTGCTTACAGAACGATACATAAAGGCTAGGGCAAAATCGCATTTATGGCTTTTTAACCAACCAACAATCTCGTTATCTTGTTGATTTTCGCTACAAACATATAAGAAACGTTCATTTTCTTTGTGTTTATTTATCACATCAAACATGCTTTTGTTAGTACCATCGGCGCCATAAAATACTTTGCGCTTGCGATATAAAATAAACTTTTGTAGGTACAAAGCCACTGCCTCTGTAATACAGAAATACTTGGTATCTTGATTGATGGTAATTTTCATTTCTTCGCATGTACGAAAAAAATGATCAATAGCATTGCGACTAGTAAATACTACCGCTGTATAAGTGACAATATCTATTTTTTGTTTCCGAAATTCTTTGGCAGGAATACCTTCCAATCGAATAAAAGGTTGAAAAGATAATTCAACTTTATATTTTCGTTCTAAATCGAAGTAAGGAGATTTTTCACTTTCTGGCCTTGGCTGCGATATCAATATTTTTCTTACGGGTTTAGTGCCATTTGTAACCATGCTCATAAACTAATAAAGTGCAAATGTAATTGAATATTATGCTATGTAATTGAAGAACGCCTTGTAAATTAACAGTAGGGGCAAAACCTCTATTGTGCAAAGGTATAGGAAAAAATGTAGGGGGTTTATTTTTAGTGAATTGCTCATAGCTCCTAAGCTAATAAA